>Ga0129324_10001429_pt1 | contig 15373 bp, 17 predicted proteins | sample CPBDNA_7_FD_96879 | JGI IMG/M metagenome (GOLD analysis project Ga0129324, IMG submission 96879) | Freshwater to marine salinity gradient microbial communities from Chesapeake Bay, USA - CPBay_Spr_15_0.2_DNA | ecosystem: Environmental > Aquatic > Marine > Coastal | place: USA: Chesapeake Bay... | reverse complement strand
AATCCTGCATCTACGGGATGCGAATGTGTTAATGCCAATTTCGGCAGGAGCCGCTCCTCTTGCTGCTGTATCGCTGTTGGCTGCATAGCTACCATCTAAAATGCCCGGTCCGATTATCGACCAATCATCAATCAGGCTTGTGCCGTTAGTAGCAAACATACACGATGCGGTGTCTGTGGATTTTTTATATAACCTCGCACCATTTAATCGGATGGTCATACCATCAAGGATTGCGTATTGATAAACAACACCACTAATTGTGCTTGTGGCTTTTGCGACGTAGTAATTCCCCGGCGATAGGTCGATGGTATCAAAGGCCACTGCCGCTGCAAACGCTGCCTCAAGAGCAAGTCCGCGAGCGGTGTCGGTGTCAGCTGATGGCGCGTATGAAGTGCGAGTGCCGTTAGCTTTAGTGACGACCACCCCTAAAAGATCGCCTGTATTTGTCCCGCTTGATGTCCCTGAGAATGTCCCGCTCTGGGTCGCAAGTGTGCCAAGTCCAAGGTTGGTTCTTGCTGTCGATGCTGAAGCTAGGTCGGAAAGGTTTGCTGACTTTTGTGCTGCTCCATCTGCAAGCGTTCCTTGGGCTGCTGTGGCGAACGCTCCGTCACCAGTGCGTTGACCTTGCATATTGACCACGATCACGCCTGTGTTGGCGTTTACACGCGATACAACGCCGACTGACTGCACTTGTCCTGTGGTTGGTCTAGTTGCAGTCAATCCACCGACTCCGACAAAAAGCTCTTTGTTTAGCGGGTATGCAAGCGTGTTTGCCTGATCTAGTTCTCCGACGACGATAGCGTCACCTTCTTCGTTGTTAGCAAGGTCTTGGTCAAGTAGCGCAAACGCTGGCATCTTAGCCACGTTTGTATTATCCGCTGCTGCGATTGTGACTCGATCAGTTGCTCCGACGTTGCCTGTGATATAGACGGGAGTTCCGCGAGTTAATGGCGAGCCAGTGCTATTGCGAACGTGCAGGTAAAGATTGCCAGCAATGCTGCCGTGAATGTGTGGGAGGGTTGCAACGCCTGTTGCTTCTAGCGTGGTGAACGCACCAGAATTAGGCGCCACATCACCGATTGGAGGTGGTGATGAAAAGTCACTTGGTTGCACATAGTCAGTTCCAGCGACCGCTTGAGACACGACCGCGCCGTCGCCTTTGATCAAACCGTTGATATTTGTGGTTGTCGATGTCGTGACCGTGTTTGGACCGGGTGCGCCCTGAAGCCCACGCGATACTGTCACGGCTACGGTTGCCGCGCCTCCTGTTTGTGTAACGCTTGCGGTGGTCATGTCAATGGGGTAATAGGTTGATCAAGTTGCAGATACATGCGCGTGGTAATGTCGCGGCTGCCCGTTGATGGTTTGAGAACTATGTCAAAAACATACTTGGAATCCTCAAGATCGTCAGTTGCGCGGTGAATGATAACGTTGCCGCCTGATACGGTCGGCGACAGCGAAAAAGCATCATTGCACCTCTGCATTGACCGCATCGAGCTGGTCACTGTGAACGTGCCATCAATGGTTATCGGTGCGCCAGCGTCATCAGCAAATGACGCGGTGATGTCGAGGTCTTGCCCTCGGATAAGATAAATGGTGTCTGCCATGGCTTATGCTCCTGCGTGTATGTCCAAAATCAAAGTGACTGGTGCGGTTGCGGCTGTAAAAGTAACCGAATCACCTGCAAAAGGATGCGCACCAGCTTGTGATGATTGAAGATAAACAAACGGTGCAGCAATGGTCAATAAGTTGGTTCCTTCGCCAATTGCCATTGTCCCGCTGGTTGATGCAGAGCGGATCAGCATCGAGTGGAGTTTTGTCATTGTCGGAAGTGCTATTCCTTCGTTGTCAGTCGCGTTCCAAGCTGTGCCGTTGAATTTATAGGCGCGGGTAGTGCCGACTCCTGGCGTTGTGTCTGCCGAGGTCGCTGCGGTGGTAATGCCTGCGCATGTCCCGTTGGCATGTGCCATGTTCAGCGTAGTATCGTTTGCAGCGTGGTTTATGGCGTTGGTTGTAAGAGAATAAGTCGCGCTCGATCCGCCGACTGTGTAGTGATCAGTAATCGCTGCGGTGGCGTTTAGTGCTGCTCTGACTTTCGTAGCGACTAGGCTGGCGGTGTTGTCAGTCAAGAGTAGTGGAACCGTAATGAGCAATGGCGAACCTGTGACAAGTGCAGATGTCACGGTCACGTTCAAGTCGCCTGCCGTGGTTGCGCCAGCGGCTGCAACAATCGTGGCCGTCTCGACTTGTGCGGTTCCTGCTGCCGTGCCGGTAACTGCGCCAGTTGACGTGTTGAGCGTAAGCACGCCAGCTGGCTGGATGATCATCGCCATCGAATAGGCGACGGTTGGCGCGTCTGTGTAAATTAAAGATGCAAGGGATGTGCCGATTGTTTGAGAACCGGAAACATTTACCGCGCCGGGGTCGGCAGTCGCAATCATTCCAAAACGAACTTCTGTGCCGGATAGAGTCATGGATTAGGTTTCTCTTGCTAGTGGCGAAAGTCAAATCTCAGCCTAGTGTTACGCTCCAAATATATTCGATTCCGTTTGTGTCGTAGCTGGTTGTGCCGTAGGTTCCACGGATGTCGCGAAAATCTAAGATTGCCCAAGATGATGCGTCAATCTCATAAGTAAATGTTTCTGGTGGGTTTCCGTATTCTACCACTCGCAAACTGACATTCATTTTTAGATCTCCATTTTGTATTGATCCAGTAAAAAATGGAGGTGTAACGTTAAGCTCAACAGAAATAACTCCAACAGACGGAGGGTCAGTATCAATGATTGTTCCGTCAATGTATTCAATTATGGATGGAGCAAGTAAAAACCCGGGAGGTGCAAAAGGTGGCGTGCCGGCATTGCAGCCCAAAATGTTATTTTGCACTGCGGCAAAAGTATTTTCACTTGAGCTTATAATAACTCCAAAATCCATCCAATTGCTGACATCATTTTCCCTTATTATTTCGTAATTTACTCCCGCTATGTCAATCATAGCGTCAGTTCTTATTGATTCCCGAGTGCGTTGAATAATGTTTGTAGTTCCAGAATAAGCGGATGTAACTGTTCCGACCGTGTAAGATCCAGTAACTGTGACTTCTGCGTCTATTGTTTCATAGATTGGTGAACCTTCACCATTGCTTGCTAATGGATCAATTCCTATCGCCAGAACCTTTGACATTACGTCAGGCCCGTCTGCAACGATATTGCGCGGATCCAAGCTCATGCTCTCCACCAGAGGTTATACAGCCCCCAAGAATCGACTCCAAGATTTCCGCCGCCGTGTTGATTGTCGATTTCGTAGGTGTCAGGGTCTGGAACTGTGTCGATCACGATATTCCCTATGTAATAAAATGAGACAAATCCTGTGGCTGTTATTTCTGTGCCAGTTGGAACTGTGTCTGCGGCCTCAGTGACGATAGTAATCACATAGGTATCTGGCGCACCAAAAGTCCCGACGCATTTGATCCATACCCAAACATCCGCCGTGACGGTGATCTCAGGCGGCGTAGCGTCATCCAGCGCTACGGTTTCAAGCGTAGGCATTTCGCTGTTGACGTAGCCTGGGATGATCTGGAATTTGTCGGCGGCAGTCCCTTGTTTGATCGTAAGCTTCAGCGGTGCTGACCCACCGCCCTTTGCTTTTGCAATGACTCCAACGATCTTTCTGTCGCGCAGCTCTTGCAATGTCTTATTTACTCCACGCGCCCAGCCTATTAAACCGCCCACCGAAGATGGTCGCTTCGGTATCGTGACGCTGCCTTGTAATCTAAATTTCATTAGTAATCGTAAAGAAACTGGTTTTTTGCGTTGTCTTGGATCAATCGGAAATCAAGGGTCTTAATAAAACGATCTAGTCCCGATTGAGTTTGGTTTGGCGAGGCAAGCATCCATGTCCAGCCTGCACCGGGTTTTTGAGGGTTGCCAGGAGGGTTGGAAACTATTTTCCCAAGCGAGTTAAGCTGCGCATTTGTAAAGCCTATTTCTGACTCGGTGTGATAGCTGTATGTCCAGCCGCCTCTGTCCCATGTTTGATCTCCTTCAGCAATAATTTTCAAAAACATCAAACCATCCTCAGATGTAACTTGATCTTCATTTAGCAAAATTGTATATTGTCCATTTCCTTGACTGACGGCTAATACAAATGTGTCAGGAGTAAATGGATCTTGAATATAGACCCATTCGCCACTCATTAAGTTACCCAATGAAACTTTCTCTTGATTGCTTAATGTTTGCCATTTTGGATGTGACGAAAGCGGTTCAGCTGTGAGTTGACCAATAAGCGTGCTGGTCGCTTGGACAACTTCACTTCCAACTCCACTTGATTCTGGTCCGACAAACTGATAACCCGTGAAAGTGCATTTAAGAATTGAAAAGCCATCTCCCCGGTCTGTCGGGTCAAAGGTTTTCATTGATAGAAAACGATAAATTGCTGGGACTTCTGGAAAAATGGTTTCCCATTTAACGCCACGGTTAAAAACCGTTACGGTCGAAAGATCAGCGTTTCGTATTAAGATGTCCTGCGACGCCTCAATGCCTCCGTTCTCGGTATAGACAACGGAAAAGCCGGGTTGTGGCACCCATTTGATTGATGAATTTAGAAACTGTTTGATTGCCATGGCTTAGGGTTGTGGTGAAAGTTTTTTGTCAATGCTATTGAGGATTTTTACAACACTGTTTCCATCCATCATGCTTGATGGTTGCTCTGCCCCAGGACCCAAGTATTTTGATCGGATTGGATTTTGGGCAGCGGTGGCCAAGGGGCGAAGGGTTTCCACCAAAGATTCAATTTCTTTTCTTACTGCATCTCCTTTGTTTTCTTTAAAAGCATCACTAATTTTGCCTTGTTTTGATCCCCAATCTGTCATTCTCACTGGGTTGTAGTCTTCCAATGTCTGCCAAAATGATTGTGCAAGTTCTCGACCTCCTGCTTTTATGGCGATTTTCATTCCTCCAGCAATAGCTGTCCCAATTAGCTCTCCAACCCTTACAAGCCGAGTCATATCTCCACCGACCGCTTCCTGAATTGTTTTTCCGATCAACGATCCGAACTCGGCAAACTTTGCTAAGAGTTGAGGTAGCTTGGTGTTTGCCGCATCCAACGCAACTTTTAAACCATCATTGAATCCGGTTCCGAAGGCGACTTTGAGTTCTGTTACTGCTGCTCCGAACTGGTTGATCTTGGCGTTTGTTCCCGAACTCCCCTTGTCGATTGCGCGAAAAAACCTGCCTCCTTCACTTGTAGCATTTACAAAAGCTTGTTTGACCATGGTAACGGAAATAGCTCCATCTTCCATGTCTTTTTTCAAGTCTTTCATTGATCGACCTGTATCGCGTGAGATTTGCTCAAGCGGGTTGAATCCAGCGTTGACGAATTGTAAAACCTCTTGACCCATAAGTCTGCCAGCTGCGGTAGTTTGAGCAAAAGCAAGTGCGAGGCTTCCAAATCTGTCAGAATTTCCCATGGACACATCGCCAAGCATTCTGAGAGTCGGCATAATGTCTTGGACTGATCCTCCAAAAGCCAAAATGGTTTTTGCTGCTTTTGAATAATCTTCAAGATTCAAAGCAGATTTCTTTTCTTCTTCACGGAATTGCTTAATAAGGCTTTTTGCTGTTTCAAAGCTACCTGTCAAAACTTCAAGTTGAATGGTTAAATCCTCAACGGATGCAGCTGCGGAAGATGATCCTTTTACAAAAGACATCAAACCAGATACTAATGCTCCCGTTCCAAGTAAAGCAGTCAGAGCCGCAAACGGTGAAAGCAGGCTTTTTCCCACCTTCATCGCCACGCCACCTAGCGACTTAAATCCTGATTGCACGCGAGCAAGTCCCCGCTCTACGGCGGCGCCTGAAAATTTAAGGGTGAAGGTGGTGCTAATAGCCATAATGTTTTAAAAGTTGAATTTTGGTTTTGGTCGTTTTGCTATTGCCGCGAGTTTGGCGTTGATGTCCTCGGCGACTTTGCCTCGCTGCTCAATGCCTTCGATTTCACGCCCTGCTTCGATCCAAGCACAAGACATGAGCTGGTTGACGAATGCGGCTGGAAGTTCATAAAGGATTTGATCGCGTGTAAGGTTTGATTTTCCGAGGGTGTAAATGATTACAGCTTCCGCGCACGGGTCGCAGGCTTGCGCTTTTTGATTGCCTGCCCCGGGGCTTTTTTTGGCACTGTCATCGAACCGAAGTAGTTCTCGATCTCTTTGCTTGCGTGCGTCCAGAGTGCCACCAAAGCCTTGCTTGTGGACTCCATGAGAAAAGTTGTCACCCGTGCCTTGGCTATTGCTCCTTTGATGTTCTGGAGGCTCTTTGGGTCAGTCGTGAACGCAAAACAAATTTCAGCCAAGCTGTAATCATCGACATTGCCTTTCTGCGTCATCAATGGGTTTTTGCGCTCGGTTAGCCAATGGATGTGACCATAGGCGCATGGATAGACCTTGTGGCCAGATACTGTCTGCGGTGTTGCGTATGCGGGTGCTGATTTCATAGGTAAGAAAGAAGTTGAAGCTGTTTCTTTTTAGGAAGCTTTCCGTCGAGCATCACTATGGATGGGCCGGCGTTGACCACTGTTTTAGGGATAGCGTTTTTCGCCCAATCAATTGCCGCCCAGCGGTTGACGATATAGCAGCAGATGTAAGTAAGAGGCGATTCAGGCAGTTCATGCTCCAAAGCTGAAACTCGATCTAAATCCTTGCGAATGCTGTCTCTTGCAATGCCGAGGAAGGATGCTGCTTTCTCAACCCAATCGGGTTTTGATTTGGCTCCTCTTGAATGATCAATAAAGTCCATAATGAGCAAGAACGGATGTGATGGAAACTCACGGCGGAAAGCCTCCTTGTGAGTCCATGCTTTGTTGATCTCTTTCGTTTCATATTGTCCACATTCAGAAAAAGAATTGAGACGGAAAGAAAGGTAATCATGTCCATCGTCAGACTGGATTACTTCGGAAGGCTCAGGGAAACACGGCGCAATGCCGATAGTCATGCACGCTGAGAAAAAATTTATGTCACCCGTTCGATGAGTGGAAAGGTTTGTTGTCATATTTCATAAGGTAAAGCTTTAAGTTAGGCTGACCGGTGCGTTCGTCACAACTTCTGGATGGAAGATTGCGGAGCAATCGCCTGTTTCAAAATCGCTGTTTACGCGTTTTAAACTGGCTGCATAGACAACTACGCCAGCATTTCCAACTGCGGTTCCAAAAATGCCTTTAGAGTTAAGTGATAAAGTATCGGCTGAACTGTTTGCAAGCGTAAGAACGGATGCAATAGCTGGAGTAAATCCTGCTGTCTTGGTCGTCACAACTCCAGAAAGTTTGATGTCGGTGCGCGGATCCGAAAGCGTAAATCCGACCGTAGAACTGATGTGGTTTTTAATATCAACCTTGTCAGATTGGTAGTCATAGGTGATTTCACCTAGAAAAACTCCAGTTGCCGAAGATTCATCGACGGTTCCAAAACGGGCGAGAGAAAAGTTGCGTGCGGCCATAAATGAAGATTCATAGCAACAGTGGCGAAAGTCAAATTGGGCAAGAAATTGCCGTCACCTTCCAAGTCGTAACACGATACCCATCTGCCTCTGTTGTTTCTGGTGAGTTGGCAAGCAATTGAAATACACGAATTCCAATCTGACCATCCATCCATGCTTCCGCTTGATTTGATTCAACATACTCGGCAAGAGCATTACGCAACGCGTCATGCGCTGCCTTGCTGGTGGCTTGCTGTGCATCTTCGCCGGGCGTTGTGACCAGCTTGGTTTCCCATTCAATTTTAAAGATGTTACCATCTTGCACGCCGCCTGATTCAAAGCGAGATACGTTGTCGCCCTCGATGTAAATGCCGGGATAAGACTTTGTTTCTTCAGTGTCGCGCATTGCAACGGGCAGAGTAGTTCCTCGTTGAATCCAGCGTTTCCATGCGTCAAGTAGTTTGTCAGTTGTCATTTTGTTTTTCGTTTAAGCTTTGCTGCCATTGCAGATTCATACCATTTTACGGTCATGCGACCGCCGTTGTTGATTGCATCAATTGCATCGGATTTCTTCAAGACGTAATCGGTAGAAACGTAGGAAATGGTATTGGTGATTTTACCAATTGGATTCCATTGAGAGGGGAGTAGCTGTGCAGATCCTCCACTTTTAAACTTGTGTGCGTATCCAGCAACGTTCTTGCCGATGGTCAGGCGTGAGCCTTTACGCTGTTTTGCTCCAATAGCTAGACCAGCTCCAATCCATGCACCTTTTGCTTTGCCTGCGTTCTTAAAGCGGATACGCAGCGCCCTTGTCATTGCTGCGCTTGATGTGATGCCTTTTTCGTTTCGCTTCATCGTAGGCACCCGGTTACGCTTGCTCGTCTGCTTTCGGTCGATAAATGCGTTGATTTCTTCAGGCGTTTTTAAGATGCGATCTGGAGTGAATGTTACAAGTTGACCATTAATTACTAATCCAGACAATTTTCCGCTTGCTACGCCGTTGACGTATGTGCCTTTGGATACGCTATAAACCGCCCTGTTTGCGTCTTTTTTAATAGACTCCTCCTGTTTTTTTTTGGCTTCCGTGCCATCTCCCCAAGCCTGCGTTCCTTTGACTAGGCTGCGGCAGGTGGCTACGCCCCAGCGACAAACCGCCGCTTCATTGGACTCACCAAAATCTTTAGCCATCGACATAATTTGCCGCTCCAGCCCTTTTGTGTCTATGTCTGGTTTAATCATGCCGATTTGTTCGTAGATACCAGCCCCACCGTAACGAAAAACGCGCCTTTGCTGATGGATGAGACGCGCCAGGTATCGCCACGGCCTGCGGCCGCTTTGCCGAGGTAGCTGGTTACTGCTGCTGTGTAAGCTGTGGAGAATGTGGCCGTTTGAACTACAAAATCAAGCATTGCGTCCCGCTCAAATCCGCCTTCTTCATAATCCCGCGAATGTCTGGCTTCGGAATAAGTCCCACTAATAACTGTTCCACCGGCAATAGATAATGTCTCTGCGCCAATTACTGTTCGAGCAATAGGCGCAACGGTATCAATGAAATCGCTCAAAATGGACATAAAACTAGGTTTTTCTAAATTGTGGCGAAAGTCAAAGCTCTGGAGCCGCGGTTGTGGCCGCGTCGTGGATGTAGGTGTGCAATACTTTGTTGATGTGATGCGCGGTCTTGATCCGCTTTCTGGCTTGATGGCACCAGATCAGATCCTCTCCATAATTGCTGAACCCAAAGACGCAGCCTTTGACCACCTGACGATTCCATGCACAAACGTGCCACGGTCCGCGAAGGGTAATGCCGCCCGGGTTAAACTGCCCGTCTTGGTTTCTGATCCCAAAATGAACCTCGCTTTCCAGCTTGTTGTAGATTGCTTTTTGATTGAACGTGATGACATCCGCTTTGGTTTCAATGGCTTTCAATAACTCAGCAACGTAATTGTCTGAGACATTGTCGTCATCATCGCAGAATGCGATATATTCGCCGATGGCTATATCGACCAATGATTGCCGCTTCTGACCAATGCTGCGCTTGCGGTTGTCACAAAATACAAGATGCTCAATCGGCAATTCGCCGATCTGCTTTGCCAGTTTTTCGCTTAGTGCTTTGAGCTGCTTCTCGCGTCCCAATATTGTCGGTGTCAGTATGCTTAGTTTCATCTTTTTTCTTTTCTTTGTTTTTCCAAAGTGGGCAATCATCCCACGCTTTTTTATCTTTAACTCGGCTCCAGCTTCCTTTGTGTGAACTGCTCATTGTTTTTCGGGTTGTTTAATCCAGCATCTGCCGATCATGGTGTATTTGATGCCAAGAGATTCTAATGCTTTTTGAACGCCTTCTGAGTCGGCATCATGTCCGCCAAAGAATCCGCCTTGTTTGACCTTTGGCAGCCATGCCTCAATGTCGAGCTTGGCGCTGGCGTAATCATGCGCTGCGTCGATAAAAACGCCGTTTATCGACTCGTCAGCGAATTGTGACGCCGATCCTGCGCTGTCTCCTTCGATAATTGTAATCTCGCGAGATCCTCGATTGTTTTTGAACTCTTCCAATACTTCGACCTTGCCAGTTTCGTCATCGCCTTTAAAGGTATCGACAACATGGAACTTGATCTGCTTGTTGATGTCCTCCAGCCGGTCAGCAAGATAAACTGCGCTCTTGCCTTTCCATGCACCGACCTCAACAAACTGCCCGCATTCTGGGATCGTTTTTGCGACGTAATCATAGACATCGCGAAAGTCGAACCATCCGTGAATGTCTGTGGATACAGGTAATTCAGAAACCAAGCGATTGAATATGCCCTGCCCAGTCAGGTAATGATACTGATCATTGCTGCGTTCATAGGTCGGATCCGATTCAGCTTTCCCGAATGCCGGGTGAACGTGTTCAAAAGCGATCTCCTTTTTTGCGTCAATAATCACGCCGTCCTGCGCGGCTTTGTATGAAAACCAGTTGTCAGAGAACATCGAGAAAAACTCTGGATGAAAAAAATGACCCTGCTCAATGTATCGAGGTCGGGTAATGATCGCCATGCAGAATAAATCGTCTTTTCTAAATCCGTCAGAAATCGCTAAGACCTTCGGCTTCGATGTGTCTCCAATGGCGCGAATGATGGCTTCGTCCCAGCCTTGGAATGGTTTCCAGTCGTCGCTGAGTTGAATTAGGATCTCACCAGCGCATGATTGGGCCGCTGCGTTCCACGCTCCGACGCATCCCGAATTGTGAGTGTTGATGACGCATTTAGCGTTGGTCAGTGGGTATGAGTCCACGTCGTCAACATCAATGGCAAAGATGTGTTCGATGGCATCTGGATTGGTTGCGGATCTCAGCCATTCCATTCTGGCTCGCCAAGCTTGCGCTGGGCGTCCACGGGTAGCGTGCAGAAGTGATATTTTGGCTCCGTTCCGCATAAAGTGATTAGTTTCGATTGCGTCGGCTTCCTCTCGGCGATTGCTTGCGCGTAGAGCCATGCCACGCAGCCCGATACCTAGTGAACCGTAATAAGGTCGGCGAAGGTTCCACGGCGGCTCTGGTGGCATCTCCAGCCCCATCATTGCCTCAGTCCAGCCAAGAGCTGCCTGTGCGTCGGAAATAGTCGCCGCCAATCCCAATTCTCCGTATGCCTCGCGCCGGCTTGGATCTGTTGCAAGTGCCGCCAGCAACATTTGTTTTTTGCTGTCCTCATCTTCTGCAAGTCTGGCAAGTTGAAAATATGCCTCATACAGCTCATTTCTGCCAACTCCTTCGGATTGCACAAACTCAAGCGCGGATTCGATGGCTTCGTCGTTCCGATCCAATGCAATCAAACTTTGAAAAGTGTGGAATTTCTGCGACACGGTTCGTTCGGATTGTGGTATTGATTCGAGAATCCGCAGGTTGCGCTCGTCCCTCGATGCGCTGCGTTTTTCGCTGGCATGGACAATCTCGGCGCCATCGAACCTCATGTGATTCGTGCCTTCGTTAAATTTCAAGCATTCATGAACTGGGTGTTCCCAGATAGCTGAACCTTTGCGCCAGATCCTTTCTCTCCAGTTGATGATGTTATCCTCTGGCACAACGTAGCGCATCAAGACGCCGTCAACGTCTTTGTCGTGAATATCAGCAATTAAGCGCCGGATCTGATCTCCTGAATCTTCTGACATGATGTCATCGGTGTCTGCCCACATGATCCAGTCGCCAGTCGCGAGGTTTGCCGATACGTTGCGAGCTGCACCGAAGTCATCAACGTGGTTCCAATGTCCGATCTTGTTGAAATACTCACCGATGATGCAGCCGCGACTTTGAGCGATGTCTAAGGTGCGATCTGGTTCTTGATTGCCGATTGCCCGGACGATGACAATTTCATCAAAGTGGTGTTGGAATTTATCTAGGAACCTTTCAATGTAGTTTTCGCAATTCCCAGTTATCACCGAAAGCGAGAGTTTAGCTTTTTTCATATGTATAGACAAAATATGCTGAATTTTGAATTTTTGACAATAAAAAAACACCGCCCCTTTTACAGGACGGTGCTTTGTAACACTACAAACTATGCCAGAGATTATGGTTTGGTGCCGAATGCAAGGCCGAGAGTCAGACCAGTAGCTGTTCCGTAGAGGCACTCGAAAGCACCAAACATTTGACCAGTTGCTGTGTCGAAGCTGCGGCGATAACCCATCACGATGCCGGATGGATCGGCTGCACGCTCAACTGCAAGATACTCAGAACCGGCTTGCGGCTCAAGGTAGCGCATTGCAATGCTGATTGCATCTGGATGAGCGGCAAAGCAAACAAGCGAAGTTGCTGCGGTTGGAAGGATATTGGTTTCGTAAGTTGGGAAACCGACAAGCTGACCGAGCGTTCCTTGACGTGCTGCTTGGTTGTCACCGATTGCGTATGCTTGAAGCACGTTGGTAGAACCAAGAAGCGATGCACCGACTACGGTGTTATGAATGAAAGAGCAAACACCCGGATCAACATCAACATTGCGACCAGCAAGAACTGCGCGAAGTGCGATAAGTTGAGCAAGACCGTAGCTGGACTCAGAAGTGGTCACGGAAGCGGCTCCGAAGTTGGTCGTGGTGATCAGCTTCCAGATGTTTTCCAGAACTTTTTGACCAAGTGCGCGACCAGCTTGCATTGCAAGTTCGTCAAAACGTGCGCCAGAGCTATTTGCGTTCTGGAGGTCGGTAATGTCGAAGCTGACGATGTTGTGCTGGTTGAGGTTGACCGTGTTGTGCGTAATTGCACCGCCGCCGGTTTGGTAGTTAGCAGAACTGGCGTTGAAAGTAGTTGCAGTCATCGCTGAGATGAAAGGAACTACGATTGCGTCACCTTTGCCTCTTGCCGAGTCGTCAAGCGAACGGGAGAATGCACGGAGCGGGGCGAGCTTTGCGGTAAAAGCTTTAAGAGCCTCTTGTGCAAAGATTGTATCGTTGAATGAAATGGTAGCCATTTGATTAGTTTATTTAGAGATTTGTGAACGGATTTCAGCAGAGTGTGCGGCGTAGTATTCGCTGCGCTCTTTGCCTTTAAGTGATTCGAGAATTTGAAGATGGTTTTTGGTTTCTTCGATTGGTGAGTCTGAGCCTAAATTTAGCGGCTCGCCGTGTCCCATTGCTGCCAACTTTTGCGCTGCTGCTGTGTCAATCTTTTCAGCGTTAATTGCGCTTGCTGCTTCCAGCTCGGCAATCTTGGCTTGCAAGGTTGGAACTAGTTCTGCTTGAATGCGAAGTTCAATGTTTTGGGCGGTGATTTCGGCTGCTTCTTGAAGTGCCATTTCAGCTGCATCAAGTTTTGCTTCAAATTCTGCGGCTTGCGCGGTGATGTCTGCTTCAAGCGCAGCAATGCGCTCGATGGACTCGTCGGAAGATGGATTTGTGAGGCGATTAAGAAAGCTCATATCCGAAGATTCAGCCGATGCTTGGCGAATGTCAACTTGCTGGCTTAACACGTCATCGACGAAGCCGTTAGCTAATGCCTCGCGTGCATTCATCCATGTCTCACGAATCATCATTTCTCGAACTTCTTCTTTTTCAATGCCGGTGCGGTCACTGTAAATTACGGCGATGTCGTCACTGATTGCTTCCAAAAGATCAGCGGTCTTGCGTAGTGATTCAGCGTTGCCGACTGCTCCGCTGGATGCGTCATGGATCATCATTCTGCCATGCTTGACCATAGAGATTTTGTCGCAGGCCATGCAGATGACCGATGCCATGCTTGCAGCCATTCCAGTAACCGTAGCGTTGACGGTAACTCCGCGATCACGAAGGGATTTGATCTCTTGATAGATTGTGTAGCCATCGAACACGCTGCCGCCAGGGGAATTGATTTCGATCTCTAAAACATCAACTGCGTTTTCTGCTGAGTTCATAATCTCACCGAAGTCTGCTCCTTCTGCCGATGCTTTTGCGCCGAACAGTCGCCCGATCTCGTCAATCATGCGTTTAATACTGTCTCCAGTGACCGCTTCGTTAAGTTTTACTTTTCCGCCTTTGTTTTCAATAGTGATCATTCTTCTAAGTTGGTTTGAATTGGTTGTTCGTTTGATGTGACAAGTCGCACGCTGCGAGGGTCGATCTCAACGCCGTATTTCGCGTTTTTCTCGGCAATCTTGACAAGGAGCTTTGCAGCTTCCTCGGTGCGCTCGTCGATAGATTCGTCGAAGTCGGTGGAAAGCTCGCCCATAATGGATGTGGCGTTGACCAGTCCGTCTTTGTAAAGTGCCATCTTCTCTTTAAGGCTGCGGCCATCGTCAATTGTAAGTTTTGATGGCTTCGTAAAGCCCCAGTTATACCATTGATCAGACATCGGCACGCGTCCGTTTTCCATTGCCCAAGCAATTGCTTTTGTTACTCTCCACTTGCCGATTTTCTCAAGCGTGGATTGGCGATCTTCAACGAAGCGGCAAGCTTTGCCGATGTCCTCGCGCTGCGCTGTGCCTTGACCTGATGGCTTCCAGAGAGTTGCCGGTAAGCATGCACCAACCAGACATTGACGCGCCTGCATGTCATAAAACTCATGCCAAGGGTTGCCGGGGCGGAAATTTTGATGCTGCGTGATCTTCTCACCAGATCCAGCTTTTGCATACATGATGCGACCGCCCTGTAAATATTCAATATCAAGGTTTCCGCAGTTGGTTGCTGGTTCATAACCCGGCTCTTCCATGTCTGGACCACCAGATTCATTTTCAACTGTGTAATTGAGCGATGACATGGAAAGCAAGTTCATGCGTTCCCATTCTTCGCTCTGCATAATGTCGCGAAGGTTGTTTAGCGAATGCCAGAAAAGCGGAAGTCCTCGGCGTTGCTCTGGCCAGTAGCGATCAAAAACATGAAGGATAAATTTCTTGTCGATGAACTGCTTGTGCTTGCCGTCGATGTCGCACAATGAATATGCAACTGGAATTGATGTATTTGGGAAATAGACAATTCCGTCATACAAATCAAATCCATTGTATTTGCCAGTTTTCTGGATGCCGTCATCTAGTCCGCCGCTGTCTATGCGGTGGGATGGGATTTGTTGGATCTGTGGATAACCGCTTGGCGATGATGTGAAATACTCAAAAACCTCGCCGTCACGATCCATAGAAACTGAATCAATAAACATGTCTGATGTAAAGTCAGCGATGTCTCCGATGATGTTGCAAATCGGATACCATTCATCTTTTAACCATTCTTTTGCAATGTCACCGAACTCTTTGTCTTTGCCTTTGTAAATCGGAAGCCATGCGTTGCCGACGGCGTAAATCCCAATTTGGTTGGATGCTCCGACCATAAGAGGAGAGTTCAAATACAACGTTCTACTTGCCGATTGTAGCGTTTGCCTGTCGTATTTCGTAACGATCTTATGCAAATCGCGAAGGTTTCGCGACTCACTCGGCCGGTCGCCTCCGCCTAAATTAGCGTGACGTGATGGCCTGCGGTTTGCGTAGGACGTT
>Ga0129324_10001428_pt1 | contig 15383 bp, 26 predicted proteins | sample CPBDNA_7_FD_96879 | JGI IMG/M metagenome (GOLD analysis project Ga0129324, IMG submission 96879) | Freshwater to marine salinity gradient microbial communities from Chesapeake Bay, USA - CPBay_Spr_15_0.2_DNA | ecosystem: Environmental > Aquatic > Marine > Coastal | place: USA: Chesapeake Bay... | reverse complement strand
TTAGAAAAACATATGAAGATACGTAGGTATTTTAGTTAGGAAAAATAACATATAGAGAGGGTTATATGATGAAGACAAACGATATTAAAGTAATATACCCAATTTTTGGTAAGGTTCATATTAAAAATTTGAAATGTGATGGACATTTAGAGGCGATAAGAATAACGGAGGTTGGGATAAAGTATTTAGTGAGATATATTGACAATCGAGAAGTTAAAATTAACTTGTTTAGCGAAAATGAATTAAAAAGGGTTAAAAACAATGAAAAAATTAAATAATAAAGAGCTTTTGGAATTGCTTGAAAATGATACGAGCGAGTTCAATGACTATCGAAAGAAATATAAAGATCAGATTATAGATTTTAGTAATATGAATATTATTATCAAATATCAAAAATACAGAATTAATCTTGAAAATATTAAAATGAATGAATCTACAATATCTATCGGTGGATATTGTGATGATAGGTTTGAGGAATGTGAGGTATTTGAACATTGATACTACCAACCAAGCATATTACTTCGAAAGACTCTCTATTAGGTATTGGATCTGATATGATTTCACTATTAAATGAACCCATGACAGTTTCTTCTCTTTGGGTTAGCTTCAAGCAAAAACATAATCGAACTAATAGAATCTTCTACCATACCCTGTACCTGCTCTATATTATTGGATTGGTTGATTTTAAAAACGGAAAAATTCTAAAGGTTGCTGAACAATGATCCACGAAATAAGAGCAAATAAGGATACGTTTAAAACCATACGGTTTAAAGACGGCGTTAACATTATTTTAGCTGATAAAACAGAAGAATCCGATGAAAAAGACTCTCGAAATGGCATAGGCAAAACATCGATCATTGAAATCATTCATTTTTGTCTGGGCTCAAAAATTGAGGATGAAAAAGGCCTAGGAAAAAACGAGCTTAAAGACTGGGTATTTGAACTAGACATTGATATACGTGATGAAAAATATACAATTTCTAGAGGCACTAGCAATCCTGAAACATGCACTATTCAGGGGGAGTTTGAAAATTGGGACGAGCATATCAAAAAAAATGTATCCGGACACAAAGTCCAAATTACCCCTAATGAATTAAATAAATTGCTAGGAAGCTATTTTTTTGGCATTCGATCTGAAGATGTCGCAGAAAAAACGCATAACCCTTCATTCAGAACACTATTATCCTATTTTGTGAGGCGAAGAAAAGACGCTTATAGCGAACCATTTAAATATTTTTCAACGCAAACACCATGGCAAACTCAAGTATCTATTACTTTTTTAATGGGTTTGAATTGGAAATACGCTCGCGAATGGCAATCGGTAAAAGATAAGGAAAAGGAAATAAAAAGCCTTGAAAAGGCATTAAAGGCAGATACCTTTAGTCATATAGCTGGCTCTCTTGGTGAACTTGAAACAAAAAAGCTCAGGTTGAAATCAAAATCTGAAAACACTAAATCTCAATTAGATGCTTTTCAAGTGCATCCTCAATATAGAGACATAGAAAATGAGGCAAACTCTCTAACACAGCAAATACATGACTTGATTAACACGAGCCTGACTTTAAAAAGAAGGCTAGAAACTTATCAAAAAAATATAAAAGAAGAGGAAGATTTATCCAGCAATGATATTAAAAACGTTTATGAAAAGGCTGGTCTAGAAATTCCAAATTTGATTGTTAAACGCCTTGATGAGGCAATGAATTTTCATAAAGAAATCATCAAAAATAGAACAGACTATTTAGTTGACGAAATTGAGCTTTTAAAAACTAAGATTAAGGAAACAGAATCAACGGTTACCACGCTGAGTGAGAAAAAATCAGAGCTAATGGCAATCCTGAACACACACAAAGCACTTGACGAATACAACCTAATTCAACAAAAGCATCTAAAAACCATTTCTGAACTAGAAAGCATAGAACGGAAAATTGACCTTGTCCGAAAATTTGAGCAGGATAAAAGTGATTTAAAAATCTGGAAAGAAAACCTAAAAAAGTCCGCTCAACAGGATTATTTCGAGCAGGAGCCAACTTGGAGTAATTTAATAACCACATTTAATGAATTTTCAGAACAACTGTACGAATCCCCTGGTAATTTGGTCATTAATATAAACAACTCAGGATATCACTTTGACGTAGAGATTCAGCGTGCCGAAAGTTCTGGTGTGGCATTGATGGAAATATTTTGCTTTGATTTGATGCTAGCAAGTTTTTGGTCAAAAAAAGACTATTCTCCAGGGTTCATATTGCATGACAGCCTTATTTTTGCTGATGTGGATGAAAGGCAAATAGCAAATGCATTAACATTATCTCAAAAGATATCACAAGAGAATAACTTCCAATATATCTGTTGTTTAAACTCTGACAAAGTCCCTCAATCTCTATTACCCGATGGTTTTTTAGATAACCACGTGGTTTTGTCCTTAAAGGACTCGCCAGAATCAGAGTGCTTATTTGGGTTTAGGTTTTAAGTATTTTCACCTTTTAAACATAGGATTTTCTCCAAATCACTTGGATGAAGTGAAACCTTTCTTATTTTCAAAATAGAAAATTGTTCTTTTTTTAATGTTAAAAATTTAGATAAAGCAAATATTAGTGATCAGCAATTATCAGCTAACTACTATCAAAGATATAAAATAAATCCAAATAATAATAATTGAAAATAAATAAATATAGTGCTATATTATATATATAACTAAAGACAAGGGAATAGATTATGATATTACATAATATTGAGCAAAGAAGTGACGAATGGGAAGAGATAAGGAGGGGAAAGTTAACAGCAAGTGATTTTTCTAAAATTATAACAAAAACTGGTAAATTATCATCTCAATATATTGAGGTTTTATATAAAAATTTATCTGAAATTAATACATTTGCAAAAGAATTTTATCCTACGAATTTCTATATGGAAAGGGGTATTGAATTAGAGGATGAAGCTATTATTGCTTATGAGCAAGCCACGTCTTATTTAGTTGACAAGATTGGTTTTATCGAGTCTAAATGCGGATTATTCGGTGTGTCACCGGATGGACTAATTAACGATGATGGTTTAATTGAAGTTAAATGCTTAATGCAAAAAAAACATTTATCGTTATTAGTTGGTGATTATTCAGCAATAAATGAATATATCCCACAAATTCAATTCCAATTATTTATTTCTAAACGCAAATGGGTTGATTTTATTTCATTTAATCCTGATTTTATAGAAAAACAACAAAGAATATTTATAAAGAGGATTTTTGTAGATAATGATTATCATGAATTAATAAAAGTAGCTTTAGAAAAATACAAAGAAAAATTTATTGAGTTAAGTAAAATATTGGGGAATAACAATATATTCTAAAAAAAGGAGATAAAAAAAAATGAATCAAGTTGTATTAATTGGTAACTTAACAAAAGATGTTGAATGTAAAGCGGTGAGCACAGGGGATTTAGTAGCTAGGTTTTCAATCGCTGTTAACAGGGGGAAAGATAACGTTGATTTTATCACTTGCGAAGCATGGGGGAAGCTAGCTGATAATATAAATAACTATTGTAAAAAAGGGTCTAAAGTCGGGGTAGTCGGATCAATAAAAGTAGATAATTATGAAAAAGACGGAGAAAAAAGAACGTATTATAAAATCAATTGTTTATCTGTTGAATTTTTAAGTAAAAAAGAAGGCCAAGATAAAAATAACAATTCTGAATTTTAATATATGTGGGCGGACAAGGGGTATTAACCGCCCACGACAATTATATTATCAAATTTTTAAAAAAATAAAAACTGGAGATTAATGTGGACATAAATAATAAATCTATACTAGATAAAGCAATTGAAATTACATATAGTCGATTAAAAAGTTATGGTGATCCAGTTGAGAATTTAAGCGATATTGCTAATTTATGGAATGCTTATATAAAATCGAGAAAAATTGACACTATAGATAATAACGGGGAATTACTTAGTAACAAAGATGTGTCTATGATGATGATTCTACTAAAAATTTCAAGAGAAACTAATAACACGAAAGAAGATAATTTAATAGATATTGCTGGATATTGTCGACTAGCATCTGTTATAGAAAAATTTGAGGTTATTTAATGTTAATAAAAAGTAATCTATTTAAATTTGGTTATAACTACAAAAATACAAAAAGTAAAATAACGGGATTTCATCAAAATGTATTTTCTAATAAAAAATGTAATATTTACTCACTAAAGCAATTACGTTGTCTTGATTTATTAAAATTAAAAATAAATAGTTTTTTATTTGTAAAAAGATGAGAATAGATTTATCAAATAATTTTGAATTTTATTTAAAAGCATACAATAAATCTTTACTAGAAAAATGTGAAAGAGAATTCAAATTTCATAAAACTAGAAGATGGCGGTTCGATTTTGCTTGGCCTGATTTAAAAATTGCTGTTGAAATTGATGGTGGTCAATTTAAAAAGTTCGGAGGTAGGCATTCACGAGACTCTGACAGAGAGAAAATTAACGAGGCTGTATTTCTGGGGTGGTCAGTCTTAAGATTCTCAGGCGAAATGATAAATCGTGATACTTTAAAATGTATAGATTTACTATCTAATTTAATCAAAAAAAAGGGGTGATGGATATATCTAAGTTAGAATTTTTATTAGTAACATTACTAATATCATTATTTTTTATAATGATAGGTATTAATTTATTATGTTTAATTTATCGTTAATTGTTTATATAAAATAAAAAAAGGAGTAAAAAAAATGATCCCAAAAATTCATAACGGCGGTGAGCCATTTTTAACCGGTATAGATTATAGTAGTAATACCAAGCAATATTCTGTTAATAAACCAGAAAAAAAATCAGATTATATTAGTACGAATAATATTAGTATTAATCCAGTTTTATTATGTAAATATAAAAAAAATGCAATGAATTTTCTTGTTGCTGCTTTAGTGGTCGGTGTTAGTTTTTCGGCAGGGTTTATATATGCCTGTATGGTTAATAAATAGCTATGTGTATTAATAAATTGCTAAAAAGAAAAGATATGGCCGATATCTTAAATATCAATAGTATGACTTTGTTCTTATTAGTTAAAAAAGATAAAAACTTCCCGTTCGTTCGGATTGGGAATAGAATGTTTTTTGACAAAAAAAAAGTGTTGCAATATTTATCTAATAACTATGTTATTGAAGATATTAATAATATAACTCATTTAATTAATATTAAAGAATCCGCTAAGATATTTAGAATAAGCGATCAAGCAATGAGAAAATTAGCACGTGAAGACTCTAGATTACAGTATTTCAAAATAGGTAGTTTGTACAGGTTCTCTAAAGATAGTTTATTTAAGTACCTAGAAATAGTTTCTCGCGATAAATAATCTTTTTTAATATTGTTAAATACAAATAAGTGCTATTGATTATTGTTAAATTTAATTATAAAATATATACAATAAAAGCAAGGTGGTAAAAATGAAAACTAAATTGATATGGGTAACCCCTGATTCTGAAAAATTAATTGCTTATTGTGCTAGAGTAAGCAATCCAAAAAACCAAGATAATGAAGATTATAAAAATTTATTGCAATATTGTATTAAAAATAAACATTGGTCTATTTTTGAGATGGCGAATATGTGTGTTGAGATTGAAACAAGTAGGGCAATTTCTGCACAAATATTAAGGCACAAATCGTTTAATTTCCAAGAATTTAGCCAACGCTATGCCAAGGTTCAAGATTTTGAATTATACAATGCTCGTAGACAAGACGAAAAAAACAGACAAAATAGCATTGATAATTTAAGTAAAAAAACAAAAGAATGGTTTGAATTAACGCAAAAAGACGTCCAATGTATTAGTATGACTGCATATCATGATTCATTAAAAAAAGGGATCGCAAAAGAACAAGCAAGATTTTTGCTACCTATGTCTATTAGCACAAAATTGTATATGAGTGGTTCTATTAGAAGCTGGATACATTATCTAGATTTAAGATGCGGGAACGGTACACAAAAAGAGCATAAGGAGATAGCCGAAAGTATTAAAAAAATATTTATAAAAGAATTCCCAATTTTAAGCGAATCATTACAATATTAAATAATATTTACAATAAAAAGGATTAACCAATGGATAGTTTAGACAAGATTTTTGAAGGACAAAGAGAATTAAATAAAAAATTAGTTCCGTTTATTGAAGAAGAATTAAAAACTGTTGATGGTAAACTAGAATGGATATTTAAATTTAAGCTTGCTATGGATCAAGAAATCGCTGAAATGGCTGATTGCTTGCCTTGGAAATGGTGGGCAAAAAACAAACCAATTGATTACCAAAATTTAAAAGTTGAGCTTGTAGATATACTTTTTTTCTGGACTTCTATTTGCTTATCAGCTGGATTTTCAGCAAAAGAAATGAAAGAAGCTTACTTTAAAAAGCTAATATTAAATCATAAAAGAGCGGACAATGGTTATAAAGATGGTACTTATAGTAAATATGATAAAAACGGGATTGAAGATAATAGATTTATTTAAATTATTCTTATTTATAGTAAATAAATATAAATAATAATAGTTGACAATAAATATATATCAGTATATATTATATATATAAAAACAAGGGAGCTAATACAATGATAAACACATCAAATTTATTTAAAACATCACATTTATGGAAACAAAAAAAATACAAGTACGCAAAAGAATCTGATTTTCATATAGAAATAGCTAAACAATTAAGTGAAGATTATGAGGGATTAATCTCCGATATTATATTAGATCATATTTTACTTGAAGATTATGAAGAGAATATATTTAAATCAGATATACCACTATGTAAAAAATTAAAACTAACTAAAATAACTAAAATGGATGTAGAGCAAGTAAATAGTATTTTATATCAAGACTACGAGTTATTTATTGAAAAAGATCATTTAGAAATTCAAGAATTATATTTAAATTCATATTGTTAAGAATTTATAAATAAAATAGGGGGGGGAAATGGGCATAGATGAATTTAAAGATTTTTTTAATAACAAGGAGTAAATAAAATGAATACAATAAATCATACAAATTTTCTAGGATATCATAAATCTCTTTTTAATATTCAAGAATTCGGGGCTAAACAAGAAAAGATTTCTAAAAATTTAACAGATATATTTGTTGAATTAAATGAAGAGTACGAAAGATGCGGAAAGAAATTAACAGACACTTTTTTAACTAAATGTGAAGAGTTGATTAAACTGCATTATACTGACGAACAATATCCGTATGTTTTCGGCCACATTATTCTCGCAATATTAAAAGTAAGAAGTAGTGCCGATGTTGATTGTTCTGAAGCAATAATTAATATTGATGAGTAAATAATTAAAAATGTTTAAAAAGAAAAGATAAAGGGTAAATATATAATAACAATAAAAAAGGGGTTAAAAATGATTATTCAAATAACAACAATATTAACTATCATATTACCAATAATTTTAACTATAAGTATATTCTATTCGTTAAGACAAGAATTAAAAAATAAATATATAAAATAGTGCTTAGTGTGTGTGTAGAAAGCTTGAAATCTAAAGTTAAGATATTGGTTAAGATAATTGATGAGAGGACTAAGCACTAGTTATATATATAATATCATATTTATAAATTATTTAAAAAATCATTTAATATATTTGTGATATTCTCGTTATTGTTTTTTATCTCTAAATCTAATCGTTTTAAATTTTCATTCATTAAATTAATCGATTTAATATAAGAGTGATCATTCCTTGAAAATTCCTTTGTTAATTTTCCGATTTTCTCTTCTATATCAGATAATCTTATTGCAAATAAATCAATAAATACATCTTCTTTTTTATTAAATAGTTTATAATCTTGTCTTATTTGATTTACTTCATTAGTAAAATATCGTATTAACTCAATAACGTCTTCGGATTTCATTTATCAAAATTTTCAAATTTAGCCTTGTGTCTTTCTACTTTAATATTAACTTCATTAACAATATCTCTTATTTTTAATAATTCAGTATGCATCATTTTTGTTTGATTATCTAACGCTTGTTTGAATCCGCTAATCATTTTATTTAAAGCCTCTTTTTTTACAAATTGCTCTTTTAATAGTGACAGTTCATAATGATGGCGCTCTTCTAGTTTATCAATATGATTAGATACAGAAATTAATTTTGATTTTATATAATTTTTAATATAAATATTATATAAATATAGAAGTGTACAAATTAATATTATTACAAAAATACTTAATTTTGGGTCAGCTAACAATAACTTTATTATTTCACTAGACATAATTAATCACTAATTTTTATTTTTAATTTTTCGATTTCTGAAACACGTTGATCTAATATTTTAATAATTTTATCCTGTAAATCATTTTTAACTTTTCTAGGTAAGAATTTATCTATAAATCTATTATCAAGTTGTAAAATAACTTCATCACATAGTGAATATAATTTTAAAATATACTGATCTGGTTTTGCTTTAGCGTATATTATTTTATAAATTTGATAAAAAATAATACCAGTACTAGCCCCTATGACTCCATTAATTGGGTTTGTTATATAATCTAAAATATTAACTCCAAAAATTTCCATATATTTTACTCCTAAATCAATTCAATATGAGGCAAGTCTTCGAAATTATTCCAAAACCCACCCCAATCTATTTGTATATCTAATTCCCTGGACGCTTTTAAAAAAGCTATTGCGACTTCCAGCATATAACAACGTTCGTAAGTTACTTTTCCTACGTATGCAAAAAAATCTAATGCTTTTCCAAATTGATGCTTACTTTTTTTATGTCTACCGTCACATTGACTTTTCCCATTTAAAAAAAACTGGTGTTGCGTAAGCTCATCACGTAACCCACCAGCCGAAGGGATCCCAAAGTCAACTCTACTGTATTTTAACGCTAAATGCGCAAGTTTGATTAGTTTTTTATCAATCCCTTCCATATTTTTTAATGAAGTTTTACTAAATTTAAAATTATTATGCACTTGTTACAGCTTCCCAACTTCCTGTATAAACATTTACTTTATTTGTAGTTGTATTATATACCAATAACCCTAGTGCTGGACTAGTTATTGCATCTCTTTGCGTCGTAGTCATATTAGGTAATCTAAGACCCTGTGTAGTTGACTGTACGTCTAATATTGCAGTTGGAGCTGGTGAGCTAGTGCCTATGCCCATATTTACCCCAGTTATCCTAGAAACTTCCAACGGTGTGCCACCGTTTTCTATGACAAACGCTAAGAATCCGTCTGTCGTAGTCGCACTATGTCCGGACACTATACGTTGAACTACTCTATTATTATTCGATGCAAAAATAACTTGAGCAAAAGTATTAGCAGACGTGTTTGTATTTGAAAGACGTAAGGTCGCCCCATTCCCTGGTTGTCCTCCAACTGTAGCGGAATTATATACAGTAGATTCACTTGTTTCTATATCTAACATTGAACTCGGTGAACTCTTACCGATTCCAACTTTACCTGAGCTATCAAATGCTAATTTCTGTGATCCACCAAGAGATAAACCTAAACTATCAGAACCTACTCTATAAAACCCTGTATTTGTATCGCTTGAAAATGCCATACCAGGAGTGCTGGCGCTACCGTCCGATGATAAATGCTTACCGTCTGTTGTCATCCAGGATACCCAATCAGAATCGGCACTATTTCTATATTTAAATAAAGAATTAGTTGTATCCGCCCATATCATATACGGTGATGTTGTGGTTGGAGCAGAGGCCCCTGAATTACTAGACAATATAGCACTAAAAACATTATTTAAATCAGTTCTTGTGTTTGGGAATGTTTGATTTGCAATATTATAATCGTGTTGTGTCATTATTTAACTTCCTTATTATTTTAAATATTATTCAATTCATTTTCTATTTTCTTAAATTCTATCTTATCCTGTTCAAATTGCTTAGAATCATTAAAAATAGAATCTAATTTATTAATCACATTAACTCTATCATTTGATTTATTTTTATAAAACTCTTCTTTTAATATAGATAATATTTTTTGCTTCGCATCTTCACTAATAAAATTATTATTACCAATAGACATGAATAAATTATTGTTTTTTATCTGTCTATCTATATCTTTGAATAATTTCATTTCTTTATGTATCTTATCAATTAGTTGACCTTTTTTAAGTTTATTTAATAAAAAACTTTCATCAAATTCAACGGATACTTCTGGAAGTGTAGGTAAAGGTGTCTCTCCAGTATTGTTATCTATAATATATTTCATAATTAAACCTTTCTTTAATACCCCTTCGCAAACCAGCTTACATTTTTAGCAGAATAACCAGCCCCATGTTTTACCCCAATATCGAAGCTTGTTTTAGTTATATTTTCAATTACTATATAATCGCTAGCTGTAGTCCCATCTAATATAGTTCCCCCAACCGATGGGATAGCCTGGAATGTCTTGTTAAAATTTACTGTTGTCATACCAGCCACAGTCGTAGTCAAATCACCAGTATCTACGATATCAGGCATATCAACAGTCACACTTAGGCCACTTATTAAAATATTGAAATTACTTTTTTCTGATTCACAAACTATTTTAAACTTAAATGCCCTAGCATTATAATCGCCTGTGAAAAATTTTCTATAACTAGACCAAGTTGGGCTAGAACTAGGGTCATCATCTGTTGTTGATATGTAAGGCGTAACTTTTATTGGGTCGTTGTCATCCCCATCAAATTTACCACTCGCACTATCAAATAAGCCAGGGTAATCATCAAAAGAATTCCCAGGCTCATCAATAGTAAATTCTGTTGATAAATAAATTCTTGATGTAGATACAACACCAGTATCTATATAATCACTAAATTCATATTCACCGCTCGTCACAAATCCCGACCCCCCGCCACCATCAAAACTGCCGATTGCGTCATCAAAATTACCAGATAAACTATCAAATAAAGATACGCTATCAAATGATAGATCAGACCCACTAACATTCATATCTGTTTTTGTCCCTGTAAAAGTTGGGTTTTCTGTTAAAGTTTCAATAACATTCATTTTAATCAGTGTAGGGCTATTTGTTATAATTGTAGTAGCTGACTCTGATACATTCCCTTGGCTATCCCTAGCTTTAATTAAATATGTACCGCTTAATAAAGGTGCAATTACGTGTGTATCTTTACCACTGATTTCTGGTATTAATAAATTGGAGCTTTCCCAAGTTGCCCCACTCGTTAGTGGAGAATGTTTTAATATGATTGATCCCCCGAAACGAACATCAATATCTTGTACTAAATCCCAACTTAAATAAGCGTTATTATTCACTACATTTAATGAAAAATTTGAGATGTCAGACGGGATATCTGTTAGCCCATATATTTCTTGTGCTTTTTCAACATAATCACTATATGAATTTGTTTCTGATATAGATTTAACTCTAAATAAATAAGTATCTGCTTTTATATCGTTAACTTCAAAGCTATTTGATTGTGTTCTACCCAAAATTATAAAATTAGGTTCATTTATTTGTTTGTACTCTAATTGATATGATCTTGTGAATGCGCTAGGAGAAGGATCGAAGCTAATAATAGCTCTGGTTTTGACGGCTGCTCCGTTATTCGTCACATAATTTTCCTCTGATATTTCTACATTTGTCGGTGGCCACATCTTATTTTTATCAGGTAATTCTAAATTACTCCCAATTTCAGGCACTGAATAATCGTCTGTTGAAAAGTCATAAAGCGAAGATACTTCGTATTTTAAAGTTATATTAAAAAGTCCATTCTCTATTCTTTCTATATTAATAACTCTATATGGTCTAGAAGAATAACTAAACCTAGGTAAATCAAGATATATCATATCATTTGGAGTTAATTGAACAGATATCATTTTACAAGTTAAATTAATTAATTCATTTGATCTATTTAAATTTAAAAATGTTGATGCAAGGCGTTGTGCTCTTTCTATATTTGTTTGAGATTGTAAATCAATCTCCTTTACTATTTCAAAATTATTATCATTTGATTTATATGTTTGGTTCACAAAAGTTGGTGTATTTGTTGGTGAATAATCGTTATCAGCATTCAAATAAATTCCAGTCACACCGTTAAATTTCTGATCTAAATTTATATTAGTAGTTAAATTAACAGAATCAACAATCCATGAATCATCAATTGTTATAGTCGGTGTACTGTAAGCCCCTGCTATTATTATATATTTGCCGTCAACATAAACTAATGAACCCAACATACTAAATAGAATTTTGTTTATATTATCAATAACGGGGTCTTCTGTTGATAGCAATAAATCACACGTGTATCGCTCTTGTGTTCCGCTGGTAACATTAACTAATTCATCGCATATATTAGCCGAAGATATTACATAATCATCGTCAATATCTGACTCTGATATATGATTACCTGCACCATACCCAGATATTAAATAATCTCGTAATATCAAAGCAGGATTTCTTGTATAAATAGTTGTTGAACTTCTTGGGTCATAGCATTTTTTGCCCTCAACTACACAATTTATATTAGGTATATTAGAAAAGCTTTCTGGATGATATCTTAACCTTGCATATATAAAAGATATATCATTCATAAAACTATCTATATTACCGAACTCACTATCAGCTATCACCCTAGTTCTAATTGGTAAAGGACTATTTTCTGTTGGTTGATATCTATAATACTCCTCAAATCCTGCCTTAGCTAATAAATTAAGCTCAATTTGGTCTTCTGAATTCAGCGTATTGAATTGTGGGTTTAGTCCTTTTTTTATCACAAAAAAAACATTTGATGTTATATCTATAACCTTATTAGCTTCAACTTTTCTATCTATATTTGTTGCTGAAATGCTAGCACCAACAAGCGTTCCTGCGTGATTTTTAAATTCTGGAGTAAACTGTAATGTTCCTTGCCCATTTACATCTGAATCTAAATCAGCTGTTAATGTAAACACTTGTAGCTCTGTGTAACTATTACCAGTTCCGTTATATCCTGAAGTTATACCAGAAATCGTGAATGTGTCTCCGATTTCTAATAATGATGTGGTATTAGGTATTAAGTTATATGCTGTCAGTGAGTTTGTAGTTGTATCTGATAGTGTATTATTATATTCATTTATATATGCTTCACGACTATTTATAGAACCATCTAAATTAATTTTATTATATTTATCATCTGTAACTTGGAATATATTGGAATAACTATTGAATGATGAATAATTAATAATCTCATCATTAAAATATATCTGTGATACATTATTTATTTCGTGCCCAGTTAATGCAATAATAGTATGATAATATAAATTTTCATTTGGTTTTATAGTTTCTATCGTCTCAGTTCCAGGTATATAACCTTCATCAGTTACATTTCTATATACTACTGCTCCACCAATTCGACGCTTACCATACAAAATCTTATGAGGCGTAATTGATCCATCTGTATTTGATTTAATACCAGTGATCAACTCTGAACTAATGTTCTCTAACGGTTTTTGGAACGCTTGTGATATTGCATAATTTATACCAGCTAAAAAAATAGCACCATATATTGATGCTAGAATCCCACCGCCTGCTGATGCTACACCTGCTGACACTGCTATAGCAGCTATAGATGCAGCTACTTGTGGCATTTATAAACCCTATCTACATATTTTGTCTTAATAAAATTATATCCTTTTTTACCTAAAAAAATACTATTAATTCCGTCGCAAAGACCCAATCCACCTTTATATAAAACTATATCTCCTCGACTCGCATTTTTATTATCAATTTTAATTAAATTATCATCGCAATAACTCATAATACTATTGTAACCCAACTCATTTAGCTTTTCTATGTAATCCAATTTACGAGAATAACCACTTAAAAACTCATCACCAATACTTGTTTTGTATAATCCTTTTACAAATAAAAAACAGTCGAATTTACCGTATTTAAAAGATTTGTTTTTATTTTCATCTAAATAACTATAAAATAAAGAATTAAATTCTGACAACGCTAAACCCACTCCCCCAAACTATATTCTGATTCGATAATTGATCTACATATTTTAATGCACTATCAAATGGGTGCCTTGTTGTTTGATCCGGCAAATTATATCTTCTAATATTTGGCTTTGTTAATAAAAATAATTTATTGACTGCTGTCAGTAATATTTCACTTTCTATACCACTAGATATCGTCATATTATCTAATAATCCACTAAAAATTTTAACTGGTGTATTTATTTGATATGTAGATAAATTTAAATTAGTTACATATATATCAATTGTTTTATACTGATAATTCGTGCCTAAAGCTTGTGAGATTATTGAATTATTAATACCACTTAGACTGATACTGATTTTTTCTACATTTAAATCTTGTCCTGAAATTATCGAGCTTATTTTACCGAAATCACCAATACCTGTGTATGTATTTGAATTATAATCAATATCACCAACATAATTATGAAGATACAAAGGTGTGTCCATAGCTATATCAACTAAAACAACCTCTATTAGGTTATCTTGTTCAAATGCTGTTAGAGTAGTAGAGTTGACATCTCTAGTCATTAAGAAAAAACCTCAGTAGCTTGTATAATGATTGGCGAACTTATAAAACTTCTATTTAAAGAAATACTTACTGCATCAGTTAACAATACCATCTCGCATTTAGCATTATTAACAGTGATCGCCCCATTGTCACTTGGTGAATTTCTCAATGGTGGTTCAAACTCTAAAGTAGCATTTCCGCTACCATCACTATCAATATCATTAGTTATAATTTTAAGCTCATTATTTACTGAAAAATAATCACCCTTTTTTAATATACCAGTTTGGGAACTTGTCCAGCCGTCTGTTACTAATGTATTCCCAGTTTGGCTACCTCCATTAACTAAAGGGGTTCCAGTTCCGACTCCCCTAGGTGACGTGGCGTTAGGGTCATAAGCATAAAAAGTGTTTAATCTTCCATTTAAATTTGCAAAAAATGCTTGCCACTCTGAATAATCCGCACGTTTTAATGGAGGAAGCTCATACTGTGCTACCCATCTTGCCCCACTCGTTGCTTTTCTTTGTATCTGACTTGTTAATGAATTGCCATAAACTTGTGTATTCCAACTCAAGTAAAAACTTGATGATGTAAAATTAGCATTAGGCATATTAATAGTCATTTTATATTAAACTCCTCTTATTACTTGTCTAGCTCTACCCCCCCTTGATATCGCATCAAGTGTAGATATTTTCGCTTGTTCTGCAATTGCTGGGGCTTGGCTAGCTACGACTGCCCGAACTTGGCTATCATCTATTCCAGTCAACGGCTGTATTGTTTGATTTATTGTTATATTTTGTCCGTTACCATAAGATTGAATTCTAGCTGTAGGCTGCATAACTGGGGCGCTTGTTTGTTGTATATCCGGTGCTTGTGTTGTGTTTCCTCTACTTGTAAATATATCAGTA
>Ga0129324_10001424_pt1 | contig 15416 bp, 13 predicted proteins | sample CPBDNA_7_FD_96879 | JGI IMG/M metagenome (GOLD analysis project Ga0129324, IMG submission 96879) | Freshwater to marine salinity gradient microbial communities from Chesapeake Bay, USA - CPBay_Spr_15_0.2_DNA | ecosystem: Environmental > Aquatic > Marine > Coastal | place: USA: Chesapeake Bay... | reverse complement strand
TGGTCGACACAGCGTTCGTCCTTGCCGGGGGGTTGGGGACGCGACTGAGTCCCATCGTTTCAGATGTTCCTAAGCCGATGGCATCCGTCGCAGGTAGACCCTTTCTGGAACACCTGATCGATTACCTTTTGACGCAGGGTGTCGAACACATTGTCCTGTGCGTTGGACACTTAAGAGACGTTATTCAGGGGCACTTCGGCCACTCTTACAAAGGGAAAAGTATCTCGTACAGCTTTGAAGAAGAGCCAACGGGAACTGGTGGAGCTCTTTCTCGGGCGCTCCAAGACCTTCAACCGACCGACCTTTTCCTAGTCTGCAATGGAGATACGTTTTTTCCCATAGACACCTCACTTTTGGTCGATGCTGCGCGAGGACGGTCCTGGGCAATCGCAACATTCCGGTCAGAAGATTTTGAAAGGTACGGAGCACTAAGCGTTGGGTCAAATGGGGCACTACGGGACGCGCGAGGTCAGTTGGGAGATTTTCTATCCGCCGGTGCAATCGCGATTCAGGCAAATTCCGGCATCTGGATTGGAAATCCCCAAGCGATTGCGTTGCCTCTGTTGGTTTCAGAAACTAGCTATTCGCTCGAGGACTACTTGTCGCAATCACTAAGGGAAGGGAAGGTGAGTGCAGTAGTTCAAGATTTTGAAGCGACGTTTATCGATATCGGGTTGCCGGAGGACTTCGTGCGCGCTCAAACGATGCAGGCGTTTATCGGGGGCTAGACTCTTTATTTGGTCTGACAAAGTCGCAAGGAAGGGAGAGCTTGTTGTTTGAAGCTGTGGATACTGAACTTTCCGGAGTCAAACTCCTCACTCCTGCAACCAATTTCGAGGATTTCCGCGGCTCATATGTTGAGCTCTACAACCGACGACACTTCCAGGACGCGGGGCTAGAACAAGACTTCATCCAGGATGACATTTCAACTTCCTCTCGACACGTTTTGAGGGGAATCCATGGCGATGACAAGACTTGGAAGCTCGTATCGTGCTTGCACGGTTCTTTTTATCTCGTTGTCGTGAATAATGATGCGACATCTGACCAATACCGAAAGTGGCAAGGTTTCACGCTTTCCGATCGAAACCGAATGCAGGTGCTTGTTCCACCGAAGTTTGGTAATGGTCACGTGGTCTTGACTGATTCAGCAATTTTTCATTACAAGCAGACTTCCGACTACGACCGTGAGTCACAATTCACCATTGTGTGGAATGATCCGCAGCTTGGAATCTGGTGGCCTATCTCATCGCCCATTCTGTCTCGGCGAGACCGGGGCGAATGACAGCGAGGCCCCTGGAAGGGGCGCGCGTGACTGTCGCGGGGGCTACTGGATTCATCGGGACTAATCTGCTTCCCGAGCTCCTCCTGGCCGGCGCTCAAGTCAAGGCTGTCACCCACTCGCGACCACCTCAGTTCTCAGCCGCTGAGGTGGAGTTCGTTCAAGCGGACCTAACCACCGCAGAGGGATGCAGGATAGCCGTCGAAGACACTGACATCTTTGTTATGGCAGCCGCAAACTCATCAGGAGCTCAGGTCATGGCGTCCAAGCCGCTAACCCATCTGACCCCCAACATCGTGATGAACGCCCTAACCTTGGAGGCCGCACATGAAGCTGGCGTTTCTAAGTATTGCTTCATCAGCAGCAACACTGTTTACCCGCCGGGCGATAAGGCTATGACCGAAAATGACACGACCGGAGAGTTCTTCGAGTCCTACAAGGTCGTCGCGGGGATGAAGCTCTATTCAGAGCAGATGGTCCAGCACTATTCTTCGCTGAGTGGGAAATCAATGAAGACGCTGATCATTCGTCCGGCAAATCTTTACGGGCCTTTTGATAAATTCAGCCCAACAGAATCCAAGGTCATTCCAGCTCTTATTCGACGAGCGGTAGAAAGGGACGACCCTTTTCTTGTATGGGGAGATGGTAGGGACATCAAAGATTTCCTATACGTCTCCGATTTCGTTCAAGGAGTCGTGAAGAGTTTGTCTTTAAACTCGAGGCACGAGATTCTCAATCTTTGTTCAGGGGAGTCCATCTCTCTTCGGGAAATTCTGGCCATTATTTTGCGCACTGCCAATCACGAGGCTGCGACGGTCGAGTATGACTCAGCCAAGCCCACCATGATTCCGGTCCGGCGAATCGCGAACGAGAGGGCAAAGAAACTCTTAGACTGGCAGCCGGCCATTCGTGTTGAGGAAGGGATTCGTCGCACTGTTGAGTGGTACAGCAATCACCACACAGCGAAGGCTTAGGTTGCGTAGATGATTATCGTTAGAACTCCCACCCGCATATCATTCTTTGGCGGTGGTACTGACTATCCCTCTTGGTACGACAGTCACGGGGGTGCGGTGATTAGCTCGACCATAAATAAGTACAGCTACATTACAATTCGAACACTTCCTCAATTTTTCCCGTATAAGCATCGAGTTCGTTATTACGCGCAAGAGGAAGTCAGCAGTCTGGAGGAGATCAGACACCCATCCGTTCGGGAGAGCGCCCTGTTTCTGAATTACGAGGGAGGGCTTGAAGTTGTCCACAACGCGGACCTGCCGGCGAGATCAGGCTTGGGTTCCAGCTCTACCTTCACGGTGGGAATTTTGCACGCTCTTCATTCTCTGCAGGGCTACATTCCGACAAAAAGAGAACTGGCAGTTCAGGCAATTCATGTTGAGCAAGATCGGATTGCAGAGTCTGTCGGTTCCCAGGATCAGATTGCCGCCGCGTTTGGTGGCCTGAACCACATCAGGTTCCGGAAGTCCTCTTTCGACGTTGAACCCATAACTATCTCGGCCGAGCGGATCGCAACTTTGCAAGAGCACTTGCTTCTTTGCTTCACCGGTTTTGCCCGAACCGCTTCAGAAATTGCAGTTGAACAAATCGCGAAGACTGAACAAAACTCTGAGCTTCTCCAAGAGATGGCGGCGATTACGAATGACGGGCTTGAACTCTTTCGGTCAACTGAATTCTCAATGGTGGAATTTGGGCGGCTGATCAATCGCCAATGGACAGCGAAAAAACAGATGAGTCAGTCCATTACTAATGTTGAAATCGATGCGATTTACAGTAGGGGAATGGAAGCGGGGGCTCTTGGTGCGAAGCTTCTTGGAGCTGGCGGTGGTGGGTTCATGCTGTTTGTAGCGGCTCCTGAGGTTCACCATAAGATTCGGGCAGCCTTGGGAGAAAAGATGTTTGTGCCGTTCCGTTTCGAGAATACGGGTTCATCCGTGGTCTACTATTCCCATGATTGAGATTTCCGACATCCAGAAATATCTCGACTTTTCATCGTCTCTACTTGAGAAATTGCGTGCCCAGGAAGGTTTGAGTGGGGATATCGAGTCGGCAGTTGAAGCGCTTCTTAGTGCGGTGCTTTCGAACAAGCCGATTTTGACATGCGGAAATGGTGGGTCAGCATCTGATGCATTACATATTTCTGGAGAGCTAGTCGGGCGTTTTCGTCTGGATCGACGGGCTTTGAATGTTGTGTGCCTAAACTCCAATGTAACTGTTATGACCGCCTGGGCAAACGATATTTCTTTTGATTCAATGTTTGCCCGACAGGTTCAGGCACACGGGTGTAGAGGGGGAGTCCTCTGGGGATTATCCACCTCGGGAAACTCAACGAATGTCATAAAGGCCTTCGAGGTAGCAAAGCAGCTCGGAATGTCGACAATTGCGATGACGGGTTCGTCGCCAGGAGCACTCGGGGAGTTAGCTGATTGTATTTTGTCTGTGCCCGCGGAGGACGCTCCTTCTGCGCAGAACCTCCATGTTGTCCTCTACCATTTCATTTGCGAGGAGGTCGAAAGGCTTGCGACCGAGGAACAACTGGCATGTGGGGGCGCAAAATAGTGACTGGCTTACGATTGGGTGGCTATCCTATGAGGGAGGTGATGAGGCGATGGACGCCTTGGGTTTTTTTGCCCGGACGCCTAGTCAGGCGGTTCCCGTCTGACAAAGTACTTCGCACAATATGGCCAATTATTGTGCTGATTTTCAGGGTTATTTCGAGTAGAGCGCCAAAGTTTTCGATGCCAAAACAATCTATTGGGTTTGTTCTGGGGACACCGAGGAATAAGACAGGTCCAGACCTTGATGATCGTGCAATCAGCTGGGCTTCTGAATGCTGGCCGGATGTGCGCCAACAGAGGCTTAGTTCTGCGGATGTGCCCGGGAGGCTTGAAGAAGATTCTTTGGTAGTTGTGCTTTATTCCTGGTTCCAGGATTTTCAGCAATTTACTCGTGCAGAGTGCCTTCGTAAAGTAATTGGGCTGGCATATCTGCTGAACAAGAAGCGGTGCAGTGTCCTCGTTCCTCTGCCAGATACCTTCAAGGTTTCGAATTCATTCTTCGCGGGGCTGTTAGTTTCGTTGTCCGATGGAAATATAGTTCTCGCACAGAGCTCTCAAGTTTCCGCTCGGGCATATGGCTTGGAGAAATGTATTTCTCCGGTCATGTGGCACTGGCCGGAAGACACCATGTTGGCGTGGTCAAACTCGAAACCCCTAAGCCTACGCCCCAAAAAGGTTGCCTTTGCGGTCACCGGCGACCCACGCAGAGTAGAACTCTTAGAGGAATGGGCGACAACCCTGGAGAGAAATGGGCTCCAAGTTTGGCCATCAGGGCACGTGGAGAGATATAGCGATTACGTTCGGGCCGCTAGAAGGCTTGGAGTTGTAGTCACAACTTGTTATTTGCAGGAAAGGTTTATCACTGGCCCCTTTTGGTACCGTTGGCGTCTTGCGCCGGATACCGTAACTGGTCGCGTTTGGGAGGCGTTCGCTGCGAAGTCTCTTCTTATTTGTAACGATAATTCGGAACTGAGAGCGTTTGGTTTTCTCCCAGGTCAGCATTTTCTCGACCTTCCAAAAAGGAAATCTCTTGCCAGCTGGGAGCTTCCGACTGAATCTGTCATGCAATCGATTGCCACGAAAGGTCACGAGCATTTCTGTCAGCTTCGGAACGAATCGGTGCGAGCAATGGAACACCTGGTTCAGAGAGGATAAAGCTCCGAATACTCAAGAGTCTCCTTCGGCGAGTTGCTTGCCGGGTCTGTATGTCTCTGAGAGTCGCCAAATTGCGAACCCAAATCCTGGCTCGGTTCGCTTTGGCTACGTCCTGATTGGCCCATACCAAACTGTTTTGGGATGACCCCTGCCAAACAGGCTTCGATGAAAATCGTTACTCCCAGAGGTAGTTCGGCATGAGTTTCTCGATTCTTGAGACGCCATATTCGTCATCGTAATTGCGGAAAATGTCGATGTTACTCTGGGATTTCTCCGCATCGAAAAACGTGAATTGTTCTGACCTGGAACTTGACTCTAGGCCTGCCAAGTTCCGAACTCGAAATCGCTCTGTTTCGGAAGTCACGAATTCCTCGAATTGGATCTTGATGACTCGTTTGCGTGAGCCATGTTGCTCAGCCTCGCCGATAATGCTGGTCGCAATCTCATATCGCCTGCGCGCGCTCCTAATCCACGGATCAACAGGAATGCCGAGATTGTGTTTTTCCTGAACCTCAGCGACATAACAATCTCTAGGGTCCCTAAATACTGAAAAAGCAGTTGAATGGGTAAGAGGCAGGTCTTGTGACAGATTAACCGCTTTGACCGCGTTATTAAGAACTAGGACCTTACTATCTCCGACGGATTCCGAAGTAACAAGCTTCGTCAAGACAATGTTCGCAAGTGCACGAATCAAGACGTCCGCATTTGCGGTCACTGATTGGGAGCATATGGCGGAAACAATGACAGCACACTCGATGACCGATTGGGAGTAATCACAAGCACGGCTGGAAAAGAGCTTGCGCCTAGCAAACTTATAAATCCGAAAATCCATGGCTTCCCTGACCTTTGAAAACCCGAACAGATACCGGAAAAGGAATTCAATAGATGCCGTGCGCAGTTGGTCCGCATCATTTTGAACTTTCCAGACCTGAGCCAGATTGAATTGTCCCCTCGAGAGGTGAGGAATCTCGGTTTCGACAGCCACAGCGTCGTCAAACTCCCTCAGGAAGTCGAACACGGCGGAGGATCCGGACCAATTCATCCCGGCGACTATAACTACGGCAGGGCCTTCTCGGTATCGGTCAAGAATTTGTTGCAGTTGCTCTGACTTTGGAGACCCTCCGAGCGAAATGGCCTCAATCGCGGCGACGAGTTTGGGCAAGCAATGGTCGCAGTAAATGCCGGAGGCATATGTTCTGAAATCAGAGCTGGCTCGTACTGCATCTCCTTTCAGAACGGCCGTTTTGATCCTTTCAAATCTCCTGTCTAGAAAACCCTCTGTGGATTTCCATATAAGTTGCTCGCGGCGACTTCCCAATTTTCTTGCACCAAGCAGGACATTGAATTCTCGCCAAATACCACTGTCAATATTTGGTGAATGCCGGCGAAGAACCCGTGCATAAAGCCTGGTTGCAAGCAGGAAGCTTCCTTGACTGGCGAGCTTCCTCGCTTTGGAGGCCAGGTCATGTAATTCAGACCCACTCTCAATGTCCAAATCCGCTTCGTAATTGCTCTCAGCCGAACAGTTTTCTTGCGAGGGGGGGCTTGACATCTGCGTTCCTCCTAACGACCAGATTTTGAGCTCAAAGACCACGAAAAACTGTTGTTACGTCATCCCTGACTATTTCGGACGTTATCAATGATTTCAGCAGCAATCTTCTTCGGACAAGTAATTGGGAGGTGGTAGTAAGCACGGTACGAATCTTGCAGAGTCTGAACAGAACCTCCATAGTCGTTCACCACTTGGTGAACTCGAGCGAAGAATTCTTCACTAGTGGAAGCGCCGAGAACGTGACCGTCGCGCCTAATTTCCAGTATCGGAGCCCCAGTCGCGTCTCGGTATGAGGAACCATTGTCGTATCCCGGCAAGCCAATTAGGTTCAAGCGCTCAATCGTCGGCACTCCCATGACGGTTAGGTCGAGGCATCCATATGACCGAAAGCAAACAGCAAACATGGTCTCTTGCGCTAAGAGAGTGATTTGCTTATCAGTAAGGCTCCAGGAATGCGCGGATCCCTCTGGTCCAAAAACCTGGTAGTAGTGGTCAAAATTCGATTCTTTAGGATGCGGTTTGACTTTGATGTGAAGACCAAGGAGCTTGCTTGCAACCTTGATGTCCCGCAAGTACTCAAGTTTTCGTGAAGTTGGTATCCGTTCAATTTTCTCTTGCCGAGAGATGATGAGCAGCGTGTTTTTTTCGTCGGGGGTTTCGCTTCTGGTTTCGTATTTCTGCAGAGTCTCAATCCAATCAGGATGGTGTCGCGTTACACCAACAGTCTTGATGCGACTGAGCGGCACACCCAGGGTTCGGTGATAGCCATCAACCTCCTTTATTGAATGGGATAAGATGGTTGTGTTCACCCTCAGAATGGTTCGCTCTTGGTTGTCCGTAATGCTCACAGACTTGTATCTTCCAGGGCCGTGATACCAGGAATATCCCTTTACTCGCCCGAGAAGCGCGTGGAGCGGCGCCATAAAATTCCTCCCTATGGTGGTCGCGTCCCAAAGCACTGCGGTCGAATCCTTCGTGATGTGGTTTATCTTCCTGGGGATTCTCCAGAGGATGACCGTTGCCAAAATCGCGAGGAAAACTTCCACAACCAGCAAAGTTCGACGGCGCCCCGGGGAATCTAGAGAGAACGCAAGTGTCGAAACTCGTTGCATGACCTCGGAACCAATTCCTTTCACAACCAGTCCTTTTTGAACTATCCAAAGTGAAGGGGATAGTGGATAAGCGGCTCGGGCGCCTAATTCATTGAATACGCGAATTGTTGTCCAGTTCTTTCGGTTCCAATAAACGCTTCCTGGCCGAGGAAAAATGCATACAAACTCTGTTGACGGCTCAAGTGATTTCATTGCGGCTGCCACGGGTAATACTTGCTCCAATACCGTCGCGGACGGAGAGCAAATTATGGCGACCTTCACGGTCACAACGGTACCAACGCTTCAGGGCATGCAAGTCTTCTACTAACTTGAATTGCTGAGATCAGGGTTTGAAGGTAGCTAAGCCCTTTCCTCATGGCTTAATCGCGGTAGGAAACCTCACGCGTTACCAGTTGTAGAAATCGGTCTCTCTCCATGGAGTATTCCTTGAGTCTCAGATTGAAATGGTGGGTGAGGCGCTCTCTGATTTCGGCCTGCCTGGCGATAAGTCCGGCTGTGTTCCCCAGAATATTCGTGAGTGAATCCACGTCTCTAAAAACTAGCGAATGTTGAAACTCTGGGGGTATGAACTCACGAAACTCAGAAACGGACTCCCTCACGAGTGGAATAACCCCGAATGATAGTGATTCCGCAAGAACGTTTGGTGAGCCCTCGTAATCGGAGTTGAGAATGCTCAAGGTCACTCTGGAGTAGGGAATCTCGTGTGCTTTGAGGTGGCCGAGTATCAGAACATGATCCTGGTAATTGGGGATACTTTTAGCCATCTCTCTCAACTCGTCTTGCAGCGTTCCGGATCCAGCGAAAGCCACTTTCCAGCCCTGCGAAAACGAATTGCTATCGATACACGCTCTCAAAACCTCGAGGGGCCTTTTTTGCTTTTCTAACCGCCCAACGACCAGCATCAGTTTCTCAGTTCTGGAATCTTGCGATGAAGGGAGGGCAGCCTGATATGCGTTGGGGATAAAGTGGATATCACGATTGGGGAAATGAGCAGACATTTGCTCTGCGGCATTTCTAGAGTTCGATCCAATGAGGTTCGCCCGGGGATAAAGGAGTATTTGGGCGTACTTAATTCCTCCGCCTACTTGTTGGCGATCAAAGTCGTTCCGCTCAATGACAGCGACGAAAGTCAAGGGAACTGCCGCAATGATTGATGCGATATTCGTTTGAGGCAGAAAACTGATGACTATGGCCTTCTCGTTATGCTCCAGGAATGTTCGGAAAGAGCGTGCGGCCAGGCCGATCTTCAGGTTCGTCCTGAGCGAATCTCGGACAGTCGTTGGAAGGTCAAACTTCCGCAAAATTCTCCGACAAATGCGTCCTTTGAGCAGCGGTGATAGCCGGTGAAATCCAGCTTTCGTAGTCATATTCAGGAAGCCATGCTCGATGATTTCAACAAGGGGTTTTCTCACCGGAACGTCGTGGGAAAAGATCACCGGTATCCCTTTAGAGAGTTCTTGGTTGGAGGCTGTGGCCTCTGCAGAGTGAGTGAGAAAAACCCCTGTCGGAATTCCCGCTTGAATGAGCTCTCGAGCCAGAATTAGGCCCTGTGTCTGCGCTCCTCCCGCAGCAAGGTTGGGGAGCGCGATAACAACTCTCACGTCGGTGTGATCGCCATAAGCTGCGGCCCTCATGAGTGACCGGTCTGTCTCAACTGAATTCGGATCATGCGCCCGACCTGCTTTTCAAACGTTTCCCATGAGGATTTTTCTGTATAAGAGTTCTTTGCGGCTTCAGCAACTTCGCCCCATCCAGCTGGATTTGACAGTGCTCGGCGGAGCCCCCGTGAAATGGCGCTAATCGACGAATTTCTCAAGTAGAGCGCACCATCCTTGCCGAGGAAGCTTTCCAAACCGGGAAGCCTTGTGCAGAGTATCGGCTTTGCAAAGAAGGCCCCTTCACGAACCGCCCTGCTAACTCCCTCACTGGAAGAGGGCAGAATGAGCAGGTTGCAATGTGCAATAAATGCTAGTGCGTCCGGGCGGGGACCTACAAACCTAATCCTGTCCAACATTCCCGCTTCCTGTGCGACCTCAACACAGGACTCGAGGTAGCCCCTTTCGGAACTCTCTCCTCCCACAAAAGTAAGTTGAACATGCGGAAACTCTGGGGCCACTTCAATAAATGCTTCAATGAGCTCTCGCTGGTGTTTTCCAGATTGGAATTTCGCCACGCACAATAAATTTAGGTCAGCAGCTACGAAAGGGTTGTCTCTTCTTTTTGCGGACCGACAAGCCTCTTCGTCGAGGCTAGGCCAAATCACTCCCGTGTCAACGGGGAGGTTCGGATACAAAGCTCTAAACCTTAATTCTTGACTAAGGCTCTGGAATAAGACACTGTCGAAATTCTTGAGATATGAAGTGTAAGCGTCGAGCGCAGTTTGTCCTTCCAGTTTTGATTTGTTCTGCCATTTTGCGAAGAAGTCAGCGGGTTCTCCGTTGTGGTTCAGGATAAGCGACGCAGATAACTTCGTCAGTGATCGAAGTTGCCGTATTCCGGAATCGGTCAGTGATTGACTCATTAGAATGAGGTCGGTTCTCCGAAATGCTCTTTTTACTAGGTTTCTCCGAGGGTCGAGCAAGAATCTCAGAGCGGTTGCTCGTCGGGCCGAATCATGGGTTAGGAAGTCCGATAAATACACCGAGGGCGCCACACGAAAATCAATTACTCTCGAAGCAGGATGGATTGATGGCAATGATCGCAGGCCAGCTCGTCTCCTAAGCGTCAATCGCAATGCTAATCGCTGGAAAATGCTTGATCGCCCCACAACCACATGGACTCTCGCCGCGTTTGCTGCGAAGGCGACCACATAGTCCACGAGCGTGGCTTCTCCTCCAGCAGTTGTCGAGAGCCTGTCAATGATCACAACTACGCGTGGAGGCACTTTTCTACGCTATCCCAAGGAGAGATTCTTCTTTAGCAAGCTAGGAGCAGAATTCATCGAGTGACGATATGGATTGATTTTCGGGCGGTGAGAAACTGCAAAACCACATACCTCGGGATACCATGTCGAGCGGCGGAAATTTGAAGCGGGCATCGTTGAGACGGGACTGATGCGACCTCGAAAAGTCGCAGCAAATGGGACGATAGAGAGAGCAGGTGCGACCAATGGGCTTAGGGCCAGTGCAGTTAGCAATTATAGGTTCGCTCCTTCGACCGGGAATGAGAATCCTCACAATTGGTCGCCTTAAGGCTCGCGATGACCTCGGACACGAAAAGTGGTTTGACGACTGGGTTGCAGAGCGCACTGATGTCACAACTTTTTCTTTGGATGTTTCGGGTCGAGATGGCGCAACTGTCATTGCTGACCTCAATGAGGAGGATCCTTTGGAGTCTTCCATGAAGGAAAGTTTTGACCTCCTGATTGACGGTGGAAGTCTTGAACATGTCGCGAACACCCAGTCAGCTTTGAAGAATTACTATCATCTGCTAAAGGTTGGCGGCAAGATTTTCTTGTGTAATCCGTCGAATGGTTACGCGGGACACGGTCTTTACCAGTTCAGTCCAGAGTTTTATTACCGCGCCTTCAGTCGAGACAACGGCTTCGATCCAATCCTCGGACTATTGGAGGCACGCTCTGCGACGCCGTTCCGTCGGTTGGGTTACAAGAGCAGGATTTTCTTGTCACCAGACCCCGCCCGCTTCGGTCGCCGCTTGGGCTTTAAGGGTGGGCAAAAGACGCAAATGTTGTTCCTAGCGCAGAGAAATGAACTAGGGCCTCCAACCTTCACCTTTGTCCAAAGCGATTATGAGGATTTGCTGGAGGATTCAACAAAACCTGACTCCTCCAGAGCCAGTCATGAAATTCGTAGAGCCCTTGCAACTCAGCTCAAGAAGTTGAGAAAGCGTCTGTTGCCGACCCTTTACCCTCGGATGAGGAAGTTCCTGCAGTCTGAACTCATTTTCCGACTAGGGGCTCACCCTCTCGAGAGAGTGTCGGCAAACGAATTCGACCACATTATCGGCACCTTGGGAAATCGTGAAAAATCTGCGTGACTTCGCTCGTTCTCTCTTGGAACAGAGGCAATGGAGCTCGTGCGACGTCAGACCAGCTCGAGCCCACAGCGTTATAGTTGCCCGTACTTCAACTTTCAAGATGGAATAGCCTCGAGTTTATGCCGCTTTGGAACAGCTCTGTCGATGATAGGTGGTCGAGCCTCGGGCTCTGGCGCGAGCGTCCGGACCAACTTCTGAGGTTCTTGCAACCCCAAAGGCAGTTTTTTACACTGAAAAGGTACGGCGGTCATCAGGATGGTTCCTACCTGCTCCCGGATTTAGATGCATGGCAGGGCGAACGTCTTGAAGCTGTTTACTCCGCGGGGGTTGGAAATAAGAAAGAGTTTGAGGACGAACTACTGCGGACAAAGGGAATTAGGTCCTACCTTCTGGACAAGAGTTCATCGGCTGAAACCATTAGGACTCCGATGTATCCCGGTCAGATACTGGAGCAAAGATGGCTGTCGCAGTCCAGTAGCTCTGATTCTTTGACTCTTGAGCGTTGGGTGATGGAGAGTTCGCCCGGGAACAAGAAGAATTTGATTCTCAGTGTCGATATAGAGGGAGCGGAGTGGACGTCGCTAGCGCAGGCGTCGACAGACGTATTGAATAGATTCGCGATTATTGTGATTGAGTTGCACCGAATGCAGGATTGCGGTTCCCCGGCCAAATTTCGAACTCGGATTGCGCCAATGTTGAGAAAGCTGTTCGCTAATCACACCCCTATTCACGCTGCTCCGAACAACTGCTGCGGAACAACGATGCTACCGAGCCTCGGAATTGCAATGCCCAGAACTCTAGAGGTGACCCTCGTTCACAACGAAGACCTTCCGCAGGTTTCGATATCGAACGCTGATACTTCGGTCCCGCATCTCGACGATAATTTTCAGAACCAGCCATCGAAGCCCCCACTATTTCTTGTTGGTCAATGGTGGGAGCAGGGGAGTAACGAGGGCGGAAAGTTCCGGCGAAGAGAAGCGCTGCGGGACTGGAGGAAAAGCGGTGACGCAACACAGAATGGTCGGTTAGTCGATGATTTTGGGGATTCATTCGTCATTGAACCTCTCCGCAGGTGGTTATCGTGCATCTCCACTGTCAGGCTCACTAGCCCGACCCTGACAAAAATAGACATGTTCGGAGTTACTTTGCGGGGCCGCAAATCTCCTGCTTTCTTCGCAGGTATAGTCCTCCTATTTGCGAAGCAAAAAGGTTACCCGGGTCGCTTTTTTCGGCTCCAGGTTCTTGTTCGAGACGTCGAGGGAATCGGACGGCTGAGATTTCATGCCCCAATGGGGTCGAAGGAATTGTCCAACGTTCTTGTTTTTATCCTGGGGGCGCCGATTGAGTCTGTTGAAAAAGTTGAAGCAATTGGGCGTTGAGAACCTCTCGCAACCACGGGGCTTATTTTTGGTGGGGTATACGGGCTCGGAAGCTAGGTCTTCATGAGACCTTTGAGCGCAGTAGAAAAGCGATTTGCAGAAGAAAACAGAATACCTCTGGAGGCTCTCGCCGCCCCCCCCAGAGGAGAGAAGATTGGCATCTCAGAGGGTGGGAAATTCTCTCCTCAGAACCTAGTGGCACCCCAGCTCGATGCTATTCAAATCATTGGTAAAGAGCGATTTGGGAACTCTGTCCATCGGTTAGTAAATGCATTAGGCCTAGCCAGGGCACTTGAAATTCGATTGGTTTTCATTCCCCATTGGGAATTCCTCGAGGATGAGTTTGCGATCGAGGGAGTCCAATTCACAAAGGAAGAGCCGCGGTCTTATTGCAGAATCCTGTGGGGCAGTTTCGAGAAAAGCACTCTCATCCACCATCTCATTGGGCCTGTCGATGTCCGGCGCGCCATCAGCGACCTGACCGCAGGCTTTGCTTTCGATACTCGTCCACCACCGCGGGGGAACGAGTCATTGACCATTCACATAAGGTCCGGAGATGTCTTCGAGGGGAACCACGCGAAACACTATGGTCAACCGCCTTTGGCTTTCTACCAAAGGGTTTTTGACGAAGAGGATTGGAGACATGTGTGTGTCGTGTTTCAGAACTTGTCTAACCCAGTAATCACGCCGCTGTTGAAATGGTTAGACAGTCGAGGAATAATCCTCGAGATTATTGATCGCGACGTTCGCCCAGCATTAGAAGAATTATGGAGAGCAAGGAATCTTGTCGCCTCAAACGGTAGCTTTCTCGAAGCAGCCCTTGCTTCGTCAGCAAACCTGGAGAAAATTTATGTTTTTGGGCAGCGTTCCGCTAGCAAGCTTTCCCTCTTTGGAGGACCGTTAGAAACTCGTGAATACCGAGACTATTTCGGTCTTTATGAGAGAGAGGTTATGCTCGCCTGGCGCGATGCGCGCTGGCAACGCAACCTCATGATGCTAATGCCAAAGTGGACGATTATCTCCACTGAGTGAAGGAGGCATTTTGCATCTCTCAGTAGGCTACTTGTCACCGCTAGTGGGGCAACTAGAGCATTGCCGAGGTCACATGATTCAGGGTTGGAACTGTTCCTTATGATTCACAGTTTTCGTCCAAGTATTTTCCATAAGAAAATGAACGATTCGGTTGCAAGAAATCTGGTTGCAATTCGGTGGATAGAACCCAGTCGAATTGTTTTCAAACTCAGCGAGCCAGTGATGAAACAAATTGACAGTGGTGTTGAACCAGATTCGGAATGGGATCAAAGGATCCAGGTTTTTGATGAGACGATGAAGCACACCTCGATCGCCCTTCATTTTCTCGAAAAGATTCCATGGGTTGAGACCCCATTATTCGAGCACTACCGGATGCGCCTAAAGAGCGGTGAAACAGTGAGAGGGCAAGAGACGATAGAGGATGTTGCGTCGCTTTACGAGACTCGGATGGAACGCCTTTATCGTGAGCTAGCGAGTCACGGTATCTCAAAACTTCGAATCTACCGATCGAATCTGCAAGAAAGCCCCTGGGTTGCGCTTGATCGAAATCGCCAAGTTCTTTTCGGTAGCCAGGGGAATCATCGTCTTTCAATCGCTAAAGTCCTCGGCCTAAAGTCCTTTCCCGTTTGGGTTGTGGGCACCTATCGGAAACCAAAAAAGCGCATCAGCACTTGACATAGACCTGGAGTCCGCCGAGCAATATCTTGCCATTCACGCAAGTGGAGTTTCGTGGAGCCCAGGTTTGCTGGCGCAGCCTCCTTGGAATTACTGCACGTTCTTAGTCGACACGCCAAAACCACAAGATATGGGGTAATGACATGACTGTCATTAGGGGTATATAGTGATGCTCCGGCATTAACCGCCGAAAAAGTAAGGAGGCCACCATGAACGAAGACAACGTCGGAGGCTACGCAGTACCGGTAGATCCTATGGATCTGCTCCAGTGTGACAGCTGCCAGTAGTCCTATGAGCTTGTAAAAGCCCCTGACCACAATGAGTGTGGGCGGGGGTTTTTCATTGCCACTAACCCACAGGAGGCCCCATGCGTGAGACTGTTCTCGGTCGGGCCGGTCTCGCCTCCGATGCAGAGGTCCTAGATCGGGTTCATCGAGTTCTCGGTCCCGTCGACGTTGCCGATGACCAATCTCTTCGTCCGACGGTGGGCAAAGTTTTGAAAGTCGTCACACGTTCTGGTGACTCATCCTTCGTCAAGTGGTACCGAGACCAAACGGACTATCAACGAGAGTGGGATGCACTTACCCACTACACCCCAGCCCTTGGCTCCGACGTTCCGAGGCTCATAGACAACGACGAGGGCTTGAAGATGCTCCTCATTAGTGA
>Ga0129324_10001421_pt1 | contig 15440 bp, 14 predicted proteins | sample CPBDNA_7_FD_96879 | JGI IMG/M metagenome (GOLD analysis project Ga0129324, IMG submission 96879) | Freshwater to marine salinity gradient microbial communities from Chesapeake Bay, USA - CPBay_Spr_15_0.2_DNA | ecosystem: Environmental > Aquatic > Marine > Coastal | place: USA: Chesapeake Bay... | reverse complement strand
GCAACATTGCCATTATAATACAGTCGGTCAGGATTTTCAGACCAAGTATCATTGACGGTCGCCACATCGTTCAATCTAATAATTTTACCGTCAGTGCCTGTCTTTACTATGATGTTTTGCATTTCTACACCATAATACGATCGGTTTCTAGCACGAATCAAATAATCTTCAACAGTAGTTTTAATATTTCCTCCGGAAATTAAAATATTGCTATTTCTAACGGCAGTTGCAACTTCTGTAAAAGATAAATTATAGGCTCTAAGGTCATTTTCTCTAACCAATATGGCAATTTCCTCTTCAGGAAAACCAGAAATTGACACCTGAGAAATTCCCTCAACATTTCTCAAGTCGTTTTCTATATCTCTAGCGTAATCTTTTAATGCCTTTAAGGACAATCCTTCACCACTAATAGTAAAACTAATGGTAGGTCTAATGTTTTCTACTTTTGCAATGACTGGTGGCTCCATTCCTGTAGGAAAGGAAGGTACTCGATCAACAGCATTTTTTACATCTGATAAAACAACATCGATGTTTTTTCCTTTTTCTACCTCTACATTAACACTTGCTGAGTTTTCTCGAGACACAGAGGTCACTCTTTCTACCCCAACAATTCCTTTTAAATTGTCTTCAATTTTTAATACAACCCCTTCTTCAATCTCTGCAGGTGAGGCCCCAGGATAGGCTAAGTTGATACTAATTAATTGAGAATCTACCAATGGGAAAAAGGAGGATTTCATGCTGAAAATTCCAAGAAGTCCAAATACGATAAACGCAATGATAGATACATTTACTGCAACTGGGAACTTGATAAAATAAGTGATAATTTTTTTCATTCCTTAGTTGGTTTTATTCATCTTCACAATCATTCCATCATAGGCTCCTGGAGGAATTTGTGTGACGATAATCTCCTTATTTTTAAGTCCTCTAATAACAACGGTCTCACTGTTAAAAAAGACTGGTTGAATCTTTTTTAAGGTTAAAATACTGTCTTTTTCAACGGTGTAAACAGCACTGTTGTTGACTACTAATTTTCTAGAAAGTTCTATAACGTTACTTTCTGATTTGGTGACCAAATCCGCTTCTAAAAACATTCCTTCTTTAAGGTTTTTATCAGCAACTTGTACGTAAACTTGTATAGTTTGTGAGGTTAAATCTACCTTGCCATTAATACGAATTATTTTTCCGGAATATTGCTGTAATTTGTCCAAACTGTGCAATTCTACAGGGCTATTCACTTCTAATAATGAGGCATAAGAAGCATTAATTGCCACTTCCATTTCAAAAACAGAAGGATCAATAAATTCTCCTAATTTTTGTCCGACTCTTACCAGTGTTCCTGGAGAAACTAGTGCCTCCGTCAAAACACCGTCAAAAGGGGCTTTAATTTGATGTTTCTTGAGCTTTACTTCTAGGTTTCTTAGGTTGTAATAACTGGTTACAATTCCTTTGCCTGAGATAAAGTATTTCTCCTTATCAGAAGAAAACTGAGGCAGCTCTGGGGTTGGTTTGTTAAAATCAAACTTTTGAACATAGCTTTCCCATTTTGAAAAGTCATTGGGATAATCCAACCTAAGGTCTGGAATAACTGCAGTTATTAAATTAAAAAAATTGCTTTTTTGGGATTGCAAACTTGCATAAAACTCTTCTTGGTTTATGCGAAGCATCACATCGTTTTCTTCAAAACGAGTTCCTGCTTTAAAATTTCTGTCAGAGCCGTTAAAAACGCCCTGAACCTCAGAATATATTTCAATTTTGTTCTTTGCCATTAGGTTTCCACTAGCATTGATCACAATTGGAATATCCTTATTCAAAACTTCTTCTACAAAGACCGTTTTTACAATTTTATTAAAACTTTGTTTAGGTACTTCTTTGTTTTCAATTACTTGGTTACTAATTAATATAGCTGCTAGTACTAAGAGAATACCTAAAATTGAAAGAATTATTTTTCTCATGATATAAATTGCTAGATTCTTTAAAAGAATCAAAATTTGTTAGTTAATTAACTTAAAAATCCTCAAGTATCTGACTATGAGTTTTTTAATTAAAAATAGTTTTTAAAACATGCGCTAAAAAATTTCTTAAAACTCTCGAAATCAGCACAATTGTTTACAAAAAAGAATTTGGCAAATATAATTTATCCTACCAAGAGTAGCGTTTATAGCCCTTTCTTTTTCTGTTAAAGAAACGTTAAGTTTTTAAAGTACTAAGCTTCACCAATACACTTCAATATGCTTTTTTGTAAATGAATTAGGGCAAAAAAATGAACACATTTAATAGGATCTGTTTTGGCTCATTGCTAACAACCAAAAAACATTCATCTCAAAAAGGTTGAAATGAATGTTCTTTTTAAATTGTTTTTGATGGTTATTTCTTAACACCTAGTTTTTTAAGAAACTCTTCCATCAAACACCATTTGGTAAATGCTGATTGAAACAAATTAGCGCCTACAAAAACCGTAAACCACAACCAGTTTTGGTGCACATACATTCCTAATAAAACACTTATTACTACAAAGGCTCCAGCAATTGCCCTGATAACTCTATTTAACATCTGATTTTAATTTTAAGTTTATATATATTTTTCTATGGGCACGACCACCGCTCTTAGCGGATTATTGGTTTCTAATTTCTCATTAAAAATACCTATTAAACGAAACAATTCGTCTATTTTTTGATCCTCTGTAAATGAAAAAATCATGGTTGATTCATTCCCTGTTTTCTCTGCCGCAAACCAATTTGGTGCAAGAAGGATAGGGTTATTATTTTTGTATCCGTCAATGCCGGATTCACTAAAACTCTCTATTTGAGCCTCATTAAAAAGATGGATCACCTGTTTGTGAAACTCCTGGACGGCTGTAACAATGACTAATTTCATAAGATTCTTATTTATAGTTTTTACGTTCAATCATATAATAAACAAATGGCACTACCAATAAGGTTAAAATGGTACTCACAATGGTTCCTCCCATTAAAGAAATAGCCAAGCCTTGAAATATTGGATCAAAAAGAATGACAAAAGCACCAATTACCACGGTTCCTGCTGTTAATAAAATAGGGGTCGTTCTTACGGCTCCAGCTTCTATGGCCGCTTGTTTTAATGGAATTCCTTCTTCCAGTCTTAAATTAATAAAATCTATTAACAACACTGAGTTTCTAACCATGATTCCTGCCAAGGCAATCATTCCAATAAATGAAGTTGCGGTAAAAAAAGCACCCATCATCCAGTGTCCTAAAATAATCCCGATTAAGGACAATGGAATGGCAACCATCATGACCACTGGAGCTTTGAAATTTTGAAACCAACCAACAATTAAAATATAGATTAAAATAATCGCGCCTAAAAACGCAATCCCCAAATCTCTAAAAACTTCTAGAGTAATTTGCCATTCTCCATCCCATTTAATGGTATAGTCATCCTCAAAATCAGGTTGTCCTAAATACATTTCCTCTAGTTTATATCCTTCTGGCAAATCAATTTTTTTAAGCTCTTTGTCCATGCCTAAAATTGCATAAGCTGGGCTTTCTAACTCTCCAGCCATATCAGCCATTACATAGACAACGCGTTTTTGATTTTTGCGATAAATACTTTTAGCGCTAGTGCTTTCTTTAATGTCCACCAAATCTGCAATAGGAATCATTATTCCTCTATTTGATTTGATTTTTAACTGAGCAATGTCCAATACCGTAGACTTTTCCTTTTCATCCAAGGCCAAGACTAGCCCTATTTGATCGGTAGCTGTTTGATCATACAAATTTGTAATTGACCTATTGGATAGGGCCATGTTCATGGTATAGGCAATTTGTTGAGGAGCTACCCCATAAAGCATTGCTTTTTCTTTGTTAATGATAAACTGATATTCTACTTGATCAGCTTCAACCATCCAATCAACATCAACCACGTCTTGAGTGTTTTCTAAAATATTCTTAACACTACCTGCAATTTTAATTTGCTCCTCATAATCTGGACCATATACTTCTGCTACGATGGTAGATAAAACTGGAGGTCCTGGTGGCACCTCCACCAATTTTACATTGGCCTGATATTTTGCAGCTATTTTCTGAATTGCAGGTCGCATTAACTTTGCAATATCATGACTTTGAGCACTTCTTTCTGCCTTGTCAATAAGATTTACTTGAATATCGGCCATATTGCTACCTCCTCTTAAATCATAGTGACGCACCAATCCGTTAAAGGTAATCGGCGCCGAAGTCCCAATATAGTTTTGATAGTTTACAACCTCTGGTCTGGTAGATAAATATTGAGCAATTTCTTGAGCCACAACAGCAGTTCTTTCAAGGGTGGTTCCTTCTGGCATATCTATGACCACCTGAAATTCATTTTTGTTGTCAAAAGGCAGCATTTTTACCGCTACTGACTTGGTGAAAAACAATAGCATCGTGGCCATTAATAAGGCAAAAGTTCCGCCTAAAAAGAGCCATCTTTTTCTAGAGCTCTCCAACAATGGGCTCTCTAATTTGTTGTAAATTTTATAAATAAACGTTTCTTCTAAAGGTTTCTCTGGCTTTTCTACAGCTCCATTAACTTCTGCTAGACGAGCAGGTTTATCTTTTTCTCGTAAGAAAATATAACCCAAATAAGGTGTAATGGTGAGGGCAACAAATAAAGATAATATCATCGCAATAGAGGCTCCTATTGGCATCGGCGCCATGTAAGGCCCCATCAATCCTGAAACGAATGCCATTGGCAATACAGATGCAATCACCGTAAATGTTGCTAAAATAGTAGGGTTCCCAACCTCATTAATTGCATATAAGGCAGCTTGCTTAAACGGAAGGCGCTTCATTTTAAAGTGCCTATGCATGTTCTCTGCAATAATAATAGAATCATCTACCACGATCCCTGTTACAAAAACCAAAGCAAATAAGGTAATTCTATTAAGCGTATAATCTAACATATAATAGCTAAGCAAAGTCAGGGCAAAAGTAATTGGCACCGATAAAAACACGACCAAACCTCCACGCCAGCCCATCGCTAACATTACGACCAAGGTGACAGCAAAAATAGACCCTATTAAGTGCAATAACAATTCTGAAACCTTATGGGAAGCCGTTTCTCCATAATTTCTGGTAACCTCAACATGGACATCATCTGGGATCAAGTTTTTTCGCAAATGGTCAACCTTAGCTAAAATAACATCGGCTATTTTCATGGCATCAGCACCTTTTCTTTTTGCTACCGAAATGGTAACCGCTGGGTATTCTGAGGTAAATGAAGCTCCTTTTTCACTGGCCTGCCCAAACCCTAAACTAACATAGTTTTGAGGAACTTCTGGCCCATCTATAATGTTTGCTATTTGTTTTAAGTAAATCGGTTGGTTGTCTTGAACCCCAACCACCAAATTTTCTACATCTTTTACAGACTGCAAAAACTTGCCTGTGTTTACCAAAAATTCTACATCGTTCTTATCAAAACTACCAGAACTCAACTGGGTGTTATTGGCTTTAATCATTTCTGAAACAGTGAGAAAATCAAGTCCACTTGCAGCCAATTTATCCTTATCTAAAACCACGCGTAATTGTCGGTTTCTGCCTCCAATTTTATGAGTCATAGACACGTCGGTTACCTTTTTTATTTCACTTTCCAGCTCTTGAGCCATTTGACCCAATTGATAATCATCATAATTTTCGCTCCATAGGGTAAGACCCAACATAGGAACGTCATCAATAGCGCGCGTTTTAACCAAAGGAAAAGTTACCCCTTGCGGCATTTGATCCATGTGTTTGTTAATTTCATTGTACAATTTTACAAATGAGCGTTCTATATCTTCGCCCACATAAAACTGAACAATGACCATTCCTTGCTCTTTCATAGAGGTAGAATACACATACTCTACTCCTTTAATGTTGGAAATTAATTTTTCAAGGGGCTTAATAACCCTAGATTCGACCTCTGTTGGACTCGCTCCTGGATAGCCAACAAAAATATCAGCCATTGGAACGTCTATCTGTGGTTCCTCTTCACGGGGTATTAAAAACGAACTGTACACGCCAATCACCATAAAGACGATCATTAAAAGCACTGTAAGTTTTGAGCCAATAAATACCTTGGCTATTTTTCCTGCTAAACCTTCTTTCATTCTTTTATATTTTTTTGGCGTTTTAACAGGCTATCCGCTTCAATCTTTTTTTGTGTTCTCGATACAAATTTGCTTACGCATAATCACTCGAACTAACAAAAAAAGGATTTTCACTGCTATCCTTAACGCGACTACTTAGTTATTGAATTGAAATTTTTGCTCCGTTAAATAATTTTCCATCTGCTGAAACCACATAGAGTTCTCCGGCAGATAATCCTGATAAAACTTCTACTTGATCTCCAAAAGTTCTGCCCAAGCGCAACCAACGCAACAATGCTGTATTGCTCTGACTTACCGTATAAACCCCCGAAAGCTGTCCGTTAAAAACCAAAACTTCTTTAGGAATCAAAACTCGGTCGGTAGCCAATTTTCTTTGGGTTGGAAACTGAACGGTTACAAACATTCCCGATAAAACAGGGGTTTCTGTTTTTGTGATGGCAATTTTTACTAAATATTGACCCCCACTATTTTTTGAAGAAATACTCACCTCTGTTACTTTACCGTGTATCGTTTTTTCAATGGATTTTACCAAAACACGAACCTCTGCACCTTGTTTTATTGATGAGATTTCAGTTTCTGGAACCATCGCCATGACTTCAAAATTTCCTGGAGCCTCGATGCTCACTAAAGGAATTCCTGGATTAGCCATGTCTCCTTCATCTACACTTGTACGAGTAATTATCCCACTAAATGGAGCAGTTATATTACTATAAGCAAATTGTGCTTGCACTTCATTCTTTTGCTGATTGGCTGCCTCTAAACGAGCTTTTGCCATTTTATAATGAGCAGTGATATCATCCAGCTCTTTTTGAGTAGCACTTTTTTCTGCATACAAATTTTTAAATCGATCATAGTCCTTCTGAGCATTGCTAAAAGCGGCAGTTGCCTCTGTAACACTTGCTAATACTTGGGCCAGTTTTGCCTGTAAATCTGTATTGTTAATAGAAACTAACAAATCTCCTTTTTGCACCTTATCTCCAACCTTAACATGCACTTTCTCCACAAACCCCATGATTCTTGTACTCAAATCAGAACTATTTGTTGCTTGAATTTTACCACTTACGGCTAAAAAATTAGAGTTTCCATCCAACGCCACTTTTGCTACTTTCACAGAAATTCCTGGAGTAGTCGATTCGGCTATTTTTACCTCTTCACTTCCACAACTTGCGGTTAGAAAAGAGCTGAGAATTAAAATTCCTATAGAGATATATTTTTTCATGATTCTATTATTCTTTGGTTAAAAATTGTAAATAACTTTGTGCGTAATTGTATTCAAAAATAGTTTGATAATATTCTAATTGCTTTTGAGCAAATTGGGTTTCAGCGTTCAGCAAATCAGTAGTTTTTTCCAAACCTTCTTTAAATCGATTTGTTCTTATTCTCAAAGATTCTTCCGATTGTATCAAGGCCATTTTGGTTAAGCTTAGCTTGTTTTCTGCATCTGTTAGCATCCGTTTTGCCTTGCTATATTCTAAATTACTCTTCGACACATATTGTTCATAAGCATATTTTGATTGCTCCATAGCCGCTTTGCTGTGTTGGGTCTTACCAAAACGTTTCGATCCTTCAAAAAGCGTCCAGTTTAGTTGTACTCCAACCAAGTACCCCCCTGTATTGCCTTGAAAAAGTTTATTGTCATTTAATTCATAACTACCAAAAGCATTTAAGTTTGGTAAAAAAGACATTTTATCTGCCTTATTTATCGCGGTATAGGCTTCTGTAGATAAAGACATCGCTTTAATATCAGCACGGTTTTCAGAAATAGATTCAGAAGCTGTAGTAAACGAATTCACCACTAAAGAATCTGTAGGTTTATATAAAATAAATCCTTTTTCATTCATTAAAAACGAAAGATAATCTGAAGCATTTTGAAGTCCACTTTTTGCTAATTGCAGTTGATTTTTTACTTCTGTAAGACGAACTTCAACTAACAGAACATCTGCTCTTTGCAGGTAGCCTTTTTTAAAATTATTATCGGCTAGTTTTTTATACTCCTCAGCACTTAATAAGGCTTTTTCTAAAACGGCAAGTCCTTTATAGGCCAATTGAAGCTGCATATAGGCCTTTTCTACTTCAAAACTCAAATACTCAGCACTTCGAGCCTTATGCAGGGATATTGCTTCCATCTTGGTTTTAGCTGCTTTTCGATGAAATAAACCATCGAGATGCACAAGTGGTTGTTGAATCTCAATTTTCGTTGAAAAGTTTTGAGTTTGATCAGGGTTGTTTAACAGTGCCGGATTGAAATCGTTTTGAGTTAAAATTCCTTGATTTAATTTAGATCCGAAAGCCATTAACGGGTTTGTGGTACTTATTCCCGTATAACTTGCTGTAATATTTGGCAAATAAATTGCCTGGGTTTGTCTGTAATCTGCTTTCGCTTTATTCAGTTCTTCCTCAGAAATTTTAAGTGCTAAATTATTCTCAGAAATCAATGACAGTGCCTTTGCTTTATTAATTGGCACAATCTGTTGCGCTTTCAGAACACCAGAAAACATTAAAAAGACGAATGCTATAATTTGGATACGATACTTCATGAATACTAAAATTTATGGGGCAAAAATACATCAATAGTTAAGGATGTTTTGTAACATAGGTTACCAACTAAAATTACCCTCATACGAGGGTAATTTTAGTTACATTGTTCTTGATTTCCTGCAAGAATTGCATTGTATTCCGTTTGTGTTAGAAACTGTGGAGTATAACTACCTCCAATATTTGCAATTGCCGATACAAAACTTCTCAAATGATTTCTAGATGCACATTGCAAACTATTAAATACATTTAAAATCGATGTATTTGTTGTGGTTGCTTTATACTTTTCTAGATCTACAATGTCTAAATCTTCTATGGTTGCTCCTACTTGAAGTGCTTTTATAAGACTCAATGAGCCCTCGGTAGTGAGTTGATTGTATAAGTTTTGTAGATCTTGGTTTGCAAAAACACCTGAAGGTAAAATTGTAGGGTTTTCATTGGCTTTAATCAATAGATTTTCTATTGCATTCATATGACTTTGCTCACTTTTTTTAATATTTCCAAACGGCGTGTTTGAATACTTACTATCAAGATATGTGTAGGTGTCTCTGGCTAGTTTTTCTTCTTCTAACATATAAAGCAAGGCATCTTTTTCTTGTTGCTCTAATACAAGACTATTCAAATCATCGTCTGTATTGTTTATGCATGCGTTTAAAACACTAAACAAGCTTATTAATACGAACAGGATACTAATTCTTTTAACTATTTTCATGATTTCTGGGTTTTTATATTTTTATATAAAATTACACCAAATCTGTTTTTACTTGAGTAACAAATGTTACCCGTTGAACTTTCAAAAACAAAAAAAAGAGCTATACATCTATATAGCTCTCTTCTTTCAAAACCCTAAAAACAATAATTAGGATTTTAAATCAGAAACTGTTTCTCTTTATTTTTTATATACATATACTTTAAAAAGCATATTACTTGCGCCGCTCTGATTTCCATTATTTATAAAGAAAATATTGTCTTTAGAGCTTTCAATTCCTCCAAAAATATAACCAATTAAGGTGGTCCCTTTTTTCAAATTATTTAAATCTACAATATCACCATAAAGCATTGGGACCCCTTGGTGAACTGGAATAAACTCTGCTCCAGAACCTAAATATGCTGGCATTTCTATGCCTAATCTTTCTTCTTTCATGGTTCCGTTGGCAAACCTACTAACCTTGCTTATGGTTTTTACAAAAGGAACATTGTCATCTTTTATCAAATTGCTGTTTTTATCCAAAGTATACTGGCTCATCCCTCCAAAAAAAAAGGTATGCATCGCATTATTTGCTTTGTCATATAAAGGCACTTTAGCGCTATGGTATTGACTCAAAAACTGATTAAACTCCGAATTAACCTTGTAGCCTGTTTCTGAAACATCAACACTATTCAACCATGGAATGTTTTTATTGTACTGAAAAACACCGCTAAACATGGTAAATCCTTCTTTTCTGTTTGGAAAAATCTGTGGAACCATATTATAATCTCTTCTGTGCAAATTCTCAGTGTCCTTTCGGGAAGAATACTGCACAATGGATAAAGTTTTTCCATCATCTTTTATTTGAAATTTTCGTATTTCATCGGTATACTCTTGAAAAAATCCTGGGCCGTGATTGGGTCCCATGGGGTTATACCTCCCCTTAAAATATTGGCCTCCTGCCAAATAAAAAACATCATTCAGAAGACCAAGTTGCCCTCCTGTGACTGCCATTTGTTTATTTGAAATTTGTCTAAAAAAGCGATCCAATTTTTTACCTTCAACAATAGCTTTTGCCAACCCATCTAGATCCATCGCGGTTACCTTATCAAAGGTTATATGGTTTTTCTCTATTTTGCTATATCCATAGCCTCCAATAATATAAAGAGTTTTACCCCTCTGATGAAACTGCTGATTGGTAGCTTGCAGTTGTTCCAATATTGGTGCACTAAGTTGCGCTAAAGAAGCACTCCATGTCTCTTTTGAAATCGGATCTATAACATAGATGTTTTTATTGTTGTCTTTTTCTAAAAATGCCGCAAATGGCTGTCTTCGGTGCAAACCATCTACTCTGCCCCCCAATACAACCCATTTCCCTTTAGTGGTCTTGCCCCATGAAAAAGAATGCACACCAGGAGCATTAGAAATAGTCATTGGTTCAATTCGTACCTCAAATTTTTCTTGGGCAATCCCCATTTGGATTACAACAAATAATGCCCATAGGCTATTCAATACTCTTTTCATAAAATTGTTTTGACGTTACTTCAAATTTTTCTTCTCTAAGTTGATAAACAACTCCATTCCAAGTCTACTTTGAATGGAATTATAACATTCGTGGAACGAATGAATTTTAAAGCTAGGATTAAAATAAGATAGGTATTCTTGAGCATTGCCTCCAAATGGCGGATGGTCTTCGTTTAATTTCGCGGAAAATAGCAACCCCACCAACTTCCCTTTAGGAAGAAGGATTTCGTGCATCTTAGCAGCGTATTTTGGTCTTAAACTTGGATCGATAGCACAGAAAAATGTTTGCTCAATAATTAAATCAAAAGATTGTTGAAGCTCAAAAACATCATTGTGAATTAAATTTTCAGAAGGAAAATCTGGAACTCTCTTTTTTAAATTTTCGAGGGCTGTTTTAGAAAGGTCTACTACAAAAACATTCTGAAACCCATTTTGGAATAAGTATTCAGCCTCATAAGAATTGCCCCCTCCAGGTATTAAAATTTTTAATCCCTTATTGGTTAATTGGTCAATATAGGCCTTAATTGGTGGTGAAACCTCGCCCAAATCCCAGCCAGTTTTATTTGACTGATATTTTTCTTCCCAGAATTTAGCATTTAAAAACACTAGCGATGGTCTTTAATTATTTTAATCAGAGCTTCTTTTTGAAGAACCCCAGACTGTCTCCACAGTTGTTTGCCTCCCTTAAATAAAATAAAGGTCGGCACCCCCCTTACCGCATATTGTGCTGCTAAAGTTTGATTGGTATCTACATTAATTTTAAGAATAACAACCTCATCTCCTAAAGTGTCCTTAACCTGCTTTAAAACAGGGCTCATCATTTTACATGGTCCGCACCAGTCTGCAAAGAAATCTATTAAGACCGGTTTGTTTTGTTGAATAATTTCAGAAAATTTACTCATTTTTTTAGGGTAAAGTTAGTCTAAAACATGCCTTCTTTTGGTAACTTTAGTTACATGAATACGCAAAGTCTTAGAGTTTATGAACAGTAATCTGATTTCGTAATAAAGAAATTTCTCCCTTAAGAGACAACGCCTTTAGTAGTCTTGAAACTACGACTCTGGAAGTGTGCATATCTTGAGCGATTTCATTATGAGTAACCTGAATGGTTTCATTTCTGTTCGCAACGGCCTTGTCTTTTAGGTATTTTAAAATACGCTCATCCATATTCAAAAAGGCGATGGTATCTATGGCTTCTAGAAGTTCTTTCATTCGCTCATGATAACTTTGCAACACAAAGCTCTGCCACGAGTGGTATTTTTGCATCCATTCTCCAACCTTTTCAATTGGAATCATTATCAATTGAGCTTTTGTTTCTGCTATGGCTCTAATTTCACTCTTCTTTTTACCCAAACAACAAGTAATGGTCATGGCGCAAGTATCTCCTTGTTCAATAAAATATAAGACCAATTCATCTCCCTGTTCATCCTCTCGAAGAATTTTAATGGCCCCGTGAATAATTAATGGCATGTACTCAATATAGGTTCCTATGTCTATAAGTTCTTCCCCTTCTTCGGCTTCTTTATAAACACCATATTTTTGAATTTCTTTTAACAATTCGTCTTCAAAAAGGTGTCCAAAATTATGATTAAAGTCTATATTCATGAGTGAAATTTTAGATATTAAAAATACAACAATTAAAATGAGCCTTATAAAATAGTTTTCTTTTTGTAATTTCACCCAACCAAGCTGATTGTTTGGATGGATTACTTTTACTTATGCTCTGTAAAAACACTAAAAACAGCCTCTTTTTTTCTTCAATACAAGAAATTCCGCAACAAATCTGGACGCAATTAAATTGTTCAGAAAACTTGTATTTTCATCCCGATTACTTGGTTTCTTTAGAAAAAAACAATCCAAAAATACAGTTTTTTTACATTATTTTACTCAATAATGAAGGACTTGCTAATGCCTTTGCTAGCTTACAATTAATCGATGTACCCGTGGATACTTTAGAAGAATCTTTGAATAAAAATAAGTTCTTTTATCAATTTAAATGTTTAGGACGACGGCTAGGTATCTATCCAAAGACAACGCTGTTTAAAGTACTTGTTTGTGGAAATTCTTTTGTAAGTGGAGAACATGGTATTTACATAAGACCCCATGAAGACAAACAAGAAGTAATCAAAAAAATAGGCAAAGCCATGCTGCGTTTAATAAATTCAGATGAAAATCTAAAAAAAGATATTTCCTTGTTTTTAATGAAAGACTTCATTAAAGAATCACTTGTTGTTTCTGATGAACTGTATGATCTAAATTACTACTCTTTTAATGCAGAACCAAATATGGTTTTGCATTTAGATACCAATTGGAAGGCTTTTGAAGATTATTTGACCGCTATGAAAACTAAATTTAGAGTAAAAGCAAAACGAGCGCTTCAACTAAGCTCGAGTTTGACTCTAAAAAAAGCAACCAAAGACAATATCGAAAAAGACCTTCACAAAATTTCAACCCTTTATCAAAAAGTTGCGAGCAAAGCAGATTTTAATATTGGTGAATTTAACATAAACACCTATGTAGACCTACTTAAAAATTTACCAGAAAATTATTTTCTATATACCTATTGGCAAGATGATATTATTGTTGGGTTTATGTCTGGAATGCTCAATCAAAATTGTGTGGACGCTCATTTTGTAGGCATAGACTATTCAAAAAATAAAAGCTTAGGGATATATCAGCGAATGCTATATGATTATGTTTCTATTGGTATTTCTAATGAATTAGAGCATATTTATTTTGGAAGAACTGCAAGTGAAATAAAAAGTTCCATTGGGGCAGTTCCTCAAGAATTAACCTGTTATATCCGGCACAAAAAAACCTTGACCAATCACTTTTTAAAACCTTTTTTAAAGCATATTGAACCCACTGCCTTTCATCAGAAATTTCCCTTTAAATCAGAAGTCTCTAAAAACTAAACAAAGTATCTTTGTGTTTTTAAACCCTAAAAGTGTATGACCGGAATTGATGATTTACTATCCATGTTGGATGTAACTGAGACTAGTGAAAATGAATTTACAGGCTTAAGCAAAACTATTGGAAGCCCTAATGTTTTTGGCGGTCAGGTATTGGCTCAAGCCATTAATGCTGCTTATAAAAGTATTAGAAATGAGCGAATATTGCATTCACTTCATGCCTATTTTTTAGAGCCAGGACATTTAGAAGTTCCCATCGTTTATAAGGTTACAGAAATGAGAAATGGAGGTAGTTTTTCTACAAGAAGAGTTACCGCGCTGCAAAACGATAAAACTATCTTTATTTTAGCCGCTTCTTTTCATAAAGAAGAAGAAGGTCTTGAGCATCAAATGGACTTTAAAGCTTCCATAAAACAGCCTGAAGAGTTGCTTAGTTGGGAGGATATGCTAGCGCAAATGGGTGATTTTTTGCCGAGTCAATTAAAATCCTTTCTAGAAATTGATAGACCCATAGACTTTAAACCCGCTTTCATTGTCAACCCTTTAGATAAAAAGGATTTGCCTCCACTAAATCAAGTTTGGTTTCGAATTAAAGGCGAGGCTAAAGACCTAAACTTAAGTACAAAACAAGAAATATTAACTTATATTTCTGATTACAATATATTAAACGCCACGCTATTTCCTAATGGAAGTGTTGCCCATTTTGGCAATGTTCAAATGGCTAGTTTGGATCATTCTATGTGGTTTTTTAGAGATTTTGATCTTAACGATTGGCTGTTATATGATATGGAATCGCCAAATTCTTTCGGTGCAAGAGGATTTGCAAGAGGTCATATTTATACTCGTGAAGGAAAATTGGTAGCTTCTGTGGCACAAGAAGGTTTGATTAGACCCATAAAAAAGAAAAACTAATGAATCCATATGTTTATGTCCTTTCGGTAAATGGCTTGCTTTTATTTTTTAGCATCCTTTTTTATATTTATCCTCCAACCAAAATAAATGGCCTATATGGCTACAGAACCAATAAATCGATGCAAAACGATGATATTTGGAATTTTGCCAATGGTTTTTTTAATAAAACCCTATTAAAATATTCTGTAATAAGCTTAGCTGCTGCTTTGCTATTTGTATTTATCAGTTCTGTAGAAATTACTTGGCAACCCATGGTTATTATGTTGCTTTCTTTGGCTGTTTCTGTAATCAAAACCGAACAAGCACTCTCTCAAAATTTTGACGAAGAGGGAAAGCGAAAAAAATAAGAAGCATCTATTAAGAGAATACAGCTTCCAAAACTGCTAGTGATTTCGGTTTTTGAAAACCGTCTAAATGCAATTCAAAATATCTAATGAGTGTTTGCAATACGCTTTGTCTATCCTTTTTTTGAAATGAGATGCTGTGAAGGTTTTTAGAATTGATTTCAAAAAGTTTTTTAAATTGTTCTAAAGCTTCACCTGTAATAACCTCTTTTTCTTGAACCTGACTGGTAAAAACACCATCTAACAAATGAAAGCCCTCTTTATTTTTATTTGTTAAATCTGGATAAAAACCCAAATATCTTGTCAAGTTAAATAGGAAAAAAAGGTGAAAATTTGAAACCTCATCATGGTTGTCCAACCAAATCATAGAGGATTCTAAATACTCAAACAGTGGTTGGTTTTCTTCTTCTTCTCGAATGGTTTTACTG
>Ga0129324_10001420_pt1 | contig 15442 bp, 13 predicted proteins | sample CPBDNA_7_FD_96879 | JGI IMG/M metagenome (GOLD analysis project Ga0129324, IMG submission 96879) | Freshwater to marine salinity gradient microbial communities from Chesapeake Bay, USA - CPBay_Spr_15_0.2_DNA | ecosystem: Environmental > Aquatic > Marine > Coastal | place: USA: Chesapeake Bay... | reverse complement strand
TAAATCTAAAGATAGTATTAAATCTAAAGATAGTATTAAATCTAAAGATAGTATTAAATCTAAAGATAGTATTAAATCTAAAGATAGTATTAAATCTAAAGATAGTAGTTTTGATTTATATTATCCAGATTTGAACGACGATGATTTTCAAGAAAAAATATCTGTTAATAAGAACTTTTTAATACATAAAATTCCAAATATTCCTAATATAAATAATATTAAGGATTTCAACGATGTGGCTAATAGAATGTGTGGTAATTTTGAAACAGCCTTATATCAACATTTTGTTAGTCAATATATATCTTATAAAACACCTTATAAAAGCATTTTGTTATATCATGGTGTAGGTGTTGGTAAGACTTGCTCAGCGATAACTATGTCAGAATCTTTGCTAATATCGCATAATAATAGTGAGCCAGTTGTGTGGGTAATAATGCCTCAATCTTTGAAACAGAGTTTTAAATCGCAGATATTTGATATAGATACTCATACGTTTGAAAATATCACAAATCAATGTACGGGTGATATTTATTTGAAGTTACTTAATATATATAAATCTTCTTTTAATAATAAAAAAATATTAAATACTGAAATCAAGAAATACCTCAAAAATAGATATAGAGTTTTTACATATGATGGTTTTGCTAAATTTGTAAATGAAAATTATAATAATAAAATAGTTCAAGACAAGGTAATTATAATTGACGAAGCTCATAATATTAGAAGTACTAACAAAAAAGATAAAGATTCGTTTTTAGCATTATTTAATATTCTTAAAAATGGTGTTAATAATCGTCTTGTATTGCTTTCTGCGACACCTATGTATAATGAACCGCGTGATATTCTTGATTTATTTAAATTAATGTTATTAAATGATGGTCGCGAAGATGTATTAAATAAATATCAAAAAATATTTAATACTAATAAATTGGTTGTTGATGATAATGTAATAAAATTGGTTAAAATGTTGTCATCAACATATATATCATATTTAAGAGGTAAAAATCCCTTTACCTTTGCTTTAAAATTAAATCCAGAAAATAGCGGTATAGATATATTGAAAAAAATACCATTGAAAGATCCATCAAATAAACTTATACCTGAAAAAGAAAAGGAATGGTTAAATTATATTGATAATGGGGTTGTTACTTCTAAAATGAGTATATCGCAAAAAAACATTGTTGAAAAAATGGGCTATAATAAGCAAATTAAAGATGATGTAATTGAAGATGGTGAAAACATTGATGAAACATCAAGTGAAGAAGAGAAGATAAATAAAAACATGAATTTATTACAACCTATGAATATTGTTTATGATGTAGAAACAGGTTCGAAGGGTTTTTTTTCGTTTTTTACAAAAGTTCGTGATACTGACCCATTATATTTAAAATATAACAATAATTATGAAAACGCATTATTTCCAGATGAAAACAATTTAGGAAAATATTCTGGAAAATTCTTAAAAATATGTAATATAATAAGAAAATCTAAGGGAATTGTTGTTATATATTCGCGTTTTGTATATTCAGGGATATTACCATTTGCGGTTTGTTTGGAACATATGGGATTTACGAGGGAAGGAACAAATAATATTATTAATAATCCAAAAATTATAGATAATAAACCTACATATGAAAATATTAAATCACCCAAATATTGTATATTAACAAGTGATAATAAAGAAATAATGGGTACTACAAATATAGATACATTGATAAATAAAATTAATAGACCAGAAAATTTAAATGGCGAATTAATAAAAGTTATTTTAATTACTCCTGTAGCGAGCGAAGGTTTGAGTTTTTATAATGCGAGAGAAATACATTTAATAGAGCCTTGGTATCATTTCAATAGACCTGAACAAATTATAGGCAGAGGTATTCGTAATTGTAGACATCAAAATTTGCCTCTCGAAGAAAGAAATACAACAGTATATATTCACGCAACAGAAGATGATAATGATAATCGCGAAACAATTGATATAAATGCCCTTCGCATATCAACACGTAAATATATAGATAGTATGAAAGTTGATAAAATTATTAGAGATAATGCTTTAGATTGCGTATTAATGAAAAACATTAATTATTTTCCTAAATCAATGTTTAAAATGGGGCGGATTAAATTATTAACTTCCCAAAATAAAGAATATTTATATGATTTTGGAGACAAAGAAGAATATAATCCAAGATGTAAAAATACAGGTAATACAGGTAATACAGGTAATAATGGATATAATAGCGAATCATATAAACATTTATTAAAAAGAACGCAAAATTCCTTGAGAAATATAGTGGAAAATAATATTAAATTAAATAATTATTACATAAAATATAGTGATATAATAAATGATATTAATGTTGACGAAGAATTGATAGTATATACCTTAAGTAAATCTATATATCCTTATGAAATTATAAATAATCATTATATTATTATGCATAAAAATGGTATTAAAATTATTGCTAATAAAAAAGATAAATATAATAAATTGAATATATTATTTCAAAATGATGAAGTTAATAATATTAAAAACGCAGAGACGCAAAATAATATTAATATAGATAATATAATTAAAAAAATTAATATAGATTTAAATGATAAAAACGCTACTACAATTTCACTATATAATGCTTTAAATAACGAAGATTTCCAAGAATTGATAAAATATATATTAAAATCCGAGTATGATAATCCGCAAATTTCGTATATAGCAGAATGCTTATATTATCAAGGTGTTCTAATAAAAGGACGCGAAATCCCATCGTTTAATAAAAATGATAATTTATATATAGGATATGTAAATATATATGATTTAAATAATAAGGAAAATTCAATTGATAAATTGGATATTAATTTACATATTAAAGGTAGTAATAATTTTAATATTGATGTATCTAAAAAAGAGCGTGAAGAATTTGCTAAATATCGTAAGAAAATACAAAATATACCCGAAGACATGACATTGGAAGATACTCCATGGGGCATAATTGAACCAACAAAATCAAAAGCTATAATAATAAATAAGTTTAAAATTTTCTCAACAGACCCAGTTGTCGGGAAGGGTAAAAAAACCGGTAGGGTATGTGATACATATAGTAAAGATTCCGAACATATTAAGTTCTACAATCAAATAAATAAAACAAATATAGATAAAAATAATTTTAAAAATAAAAAAGTATTTTGTAATTATATTTGTAACAAATTAATGGATATTAAAAAGCTAATATTATTACCGCTCTATAAACCTGTTTAACATATAGTTTCTATTATTTCCTTACATTTTTCTTTATTATAGGTTATAATATTACTATTATAATTAATAGATTTATCAAATAAGAAAGATATAAATAGTGCTATTGATTTGTTCCATCTATTATTAACAATACCAGACATAATTTCCGAACATTTTGTCATACCAAATACTTTATTAAATTCAGTAGTTGAAATAAATGCGACTAATTTATTTTTAACAGCATCTTTAAAATCTTCGAATGTTGCTGTCTCTTTCAATATCAAATCTAATGGTTTAATAATATTATCTGTTTTATTTCGCTGTTTTTTTTCCTTTACCTTTTCTGTTACTTTATCCTTTACTTTTTCTGTTACTTTATCCGTTACCTTTTCCTTTACTTTTTCTGTTACTTTATCCTTTACTTTATCCGTTACCTTTTCTGTTACTTTATCCGTTACCTTTTCTGTTACTTTATCTGTATTATTAATAAACTTAATAGGTATTACTATGGGAACATTATTAACCTTTTTATTTACCAATGATTTATTTTCGGGTTCTATAAATGTTTGGGTATGTTTATTATATAAATATATATCGTCTATTTTCCATATTAATTCTTCTTTATTAGCTGATGGTAATTTATTATATAAATTTTTAATCATTTTATTATAAATATAAAAATAAATCTTATATATCAATTTTTTTAAGACATTAAATAATCTTCACATTCCAAATTATTTTCACATATATTATTGTGATTACTATTTAATTTATTGAATTTTTTTTTCAATAAGTAAAATTTCATACTTGAAGAAAATTTTTGCTTAGGGGTTGCTATATTGTTATTATCTATTAAACTTTTACTCGCAGTATCCTTTTTTTCTATTAAATTATTAGAAATTGTATCATTTAATAAGTTTTTCATTACTTCGTCATATTTATATATTTCATTCTGCGATTTAATGCAAAAAAGAATATAATTGTTTATTTTAATTAAGTTTTCTTTTGATATCCAATTTAAATTTAAAAAAATCCCATTATTATTTTTTGTATAATTAATATCACACTCTTTTATAATTTTAAATAATTCTATTAGCTCATTTGAAGTCAATCTTGAAACATTCGCCTTTATACCTTTACATAAATCTATTTTATTCATTTTTAAGTTTATATATACATATATATTTTATATGTAAACTTAAAATTCTTCATTGAATAATTCTTCGTCGTCATATTCAAGTTCGTCAATATCATCATCTTCAATATCGTCATCTTCTTCATCTTCTTCATCCTCATCATCTTCTTCATCGTCTTCTTCGTCTTCCACATCAACTTCGTTATCATCGTCGTTTATAATAGTTATCTTGCGTTTATAATCTTCGTCTTCATCATCATCGTCTTCATCATTTATTATTTCATCTTCTTCGTCAATAATATCTATTCCATCGTCCAACAATTCATCTTCATTATCTTCAATATCCGAATTATCATCTTCTATTTTTTCTTCAACCTGGATAATATTATCCTTATCTTTAATTATTTTACCTATAATAGAAATCATTTTATCATATAAAGTAAATTTCTTTCCACATACTTTAACATTAACCATATCACCAACATTTATGGTGTCAATATTCACTTCAGATTGTATTCCCGACGTAATGCGAGGTATTATTACTTCTAATATAGACATATCGTCGTATGTTCCGATTCCCCTTAAACCTAAATTATTTTTTGCTTTAATAATACATTTAATTATTGAATCTTGCGTAGGATTACAAATTTCAGCAATACAACTTAAATCATAAGCAATGTTTCCATTTAAATGAGATTCTTTAAAATATCCCATAGATCTTTTAATAATTTTAATACTATCTTTTTTGATATATCCGTGCTTACTACATATATTTTCTAAGTTATCTTTAAGTTTTGTAATAATTAAACTATCAAAATTTTTATTGAATTCTTTAGGTGTTAATATTATAGTTGTATTAAACTTGATAGGCATAAACATTTTTGACATTATTAATAGTATTAATCTAATCTATATGAATATATCATTTTTTTATTTATATAATTAAAAATTGATATATAAATCTATAATATCTACATTTATTAGATAATTAATATGGAAATTCCAAAAGATCATTCTATATTTTCAGTAATAGATAAACATTATTCGCTAATAGAAGAGGATTGTAATTCTATTGTTAAATTCATAAATAGTTCTAAATGGAACATTACACATTATGAAAATTTTATCAATGTAATGAAAGCAGAAGGATATGACGAAGATATAGAAAAACAATCATTAGAAGTATATTCGGATGATACATTAATGAGAATAGAAAGCTTATCGGAAATAATTAAATATTGCCGGAATAGCAAATATAAATCTAAACATTTTCAATGGTATAAAAACAAAATAATATCCAAAGATAATATTAATGATTTATTAGATTCTTCTGTTAATTTTTATTCTATCAAAAATAATATAATACAAGAATCTAATATTCCTATAAATTGGAATGATGTTAGAAAATTTTACAAAGTAGTTAAAAAAATATCATATACAGATAAAATTAATAATATTACATATTATGTAAAAATAATAAAAGGGCATGACATTGAATATGATGAAGCTAATGAAGAATTAATGTTTTATAATTTAAAAAATTCAAATATATTATCTAGTGGACAAAAATATGAATTTTACATTGATATAACAAAATCAAACAAAGATAATATATTACCTACTATAATAAAGATGGAGCAAACTTTATATTTATCTTGTAATATAATTTCAAAAGTTCAGCAAAAAGAAATTATTAGCAAATATTACGAGTTAGTTAAAAATGATATTGAGATGAAATATAAAAATAATAATAACATTGATAAGCCTCCATTATTGACACCTAAGCCTGTTACATTAGAAAAAGAGAACTTATTAAAACCCGATGGATATGGGATAGTAAGTATATTATCAGAATATACGGTTACCGAAAAAGCAGATGGTGAAAGATTATTGATGTTTATAGACGAAAAATGTAAGGTTTATTTAATTAATAATACATATAATGTTATTGATACGGGAATTACAACAACAAATGAGTTAAAAAATACATTGATTGATGGGGAATATATAACTTGTAACAATAGAACTGATAATTCACACAAGGGATTATATGCGTCATTTGACATTTATTATTATGGTGGTGAAAAGGTTACGAGCCTACCATTAATTGATAATGATCCTAAAATAGAAACGCGATTTAAATATTTATTAAAAACTTCTAAATTAATGAAATTTAGCGATATTTCTATTGATTATATAGTTAAGGAACATTTATATAGCAAGGATATATTAAAGGATTGTGATAATATTCTATCGGGTAATAAATATTATCCTTATGATATTGACGGGTTAATATTTACGCCAGCAAAATTAGCCTTGTATTCTTATTATTCTAATAAAGTAATGAAAATTACTGAAAATGTAAAATGGGAGAGAGTTTTTAAATGGAAACCACCTGAACAAAATACTATAGACTTTTTAGCAAAATATTCACGTAATATCATTATTGAAGGTGTGAGATACAAAGAATATACATTATATGTTGGATATAATGCTTCACAATGGGAAACATACACAATAGACGAAGCATTAAAATTAGCATATGATAAAGAATATAGAAATTCAACAAAAGATAAAAAAAATAAATATGTTTTAAAATTATTTCAACCTACTATATATTATGAAAAGGGTATTGAGAGAATGCTTGTTAAAGTAGATGTTAATGGTGTTGTAAATTGCGAGAATGGAGAAATAATAGATGGGGATAGTATAGTAGAGTGTAGATATGTATTAGATAATACTATTCCCGCGCATATGAGATGGAAGCCTATGAGACCAAGAGAAGATAAAACACGTATATATAAAACTGGAGAGATTTCAAAAACAGCGAATGATATGAGTGTTGCTATTAATATTTGGCGTTCTATACATAATCAAATTACTGAAAGTGCTATACGTGGCAATAATATCATTGATAATATTGATAGTGGTGAAGGTGAAAGATTATTAGAAACAGATGATGTATATTATTCGCGTAATATACCAAGAGAGGCGATGCTTTCATTTAATATGTTACAATTTCATAATTTAGGAATAAAACAGATGTTGTATGAGAGGACAAAAAATAAGGGTTCTCTTGTAGAGTTAGCTTGCGGTGAAGGAGGAGATATGCCGCGATGGATTGATAATGGTTATAAGTTTATTTTAGGGATAGATTTGGTTAAGAAAAATATATACGGACCTAAAACGGGGGCATATAGTAGAATGCTTAATAATAGAGCATTATATTTTAGAAGGAAAAGAGAAGATAATTTAATGAATAAAATCAGCTTCCCTGATATGGTATTTATAGCAGGTGATTGTGGAAAAAATATATTAAATGGAGAATGTTCTTTATCAATTGACGATAAAGAAAGTTATAATATGCTATTAAATGTATTAAATGTTAAGAGAAATAATATGCAAAAACATTATAATAATATTATTGGAAAAGGTTTAAATAGATTTGATGTATGCTCTTGTATGTTTAGCATTCATTATTTCTTTAAAAGTGAAGATACATTGAATATTTATTTAAATAATGTTAGTTCGTTACTTAAAACAGGTGGAGAATTCTTTTGTACTTTCATGGATGGAAAAAGAATTGAAGATGAAATTAAAAATAATGATGGAGATAAGATTGAGGGATTAAAAAACAACAAAATACCAATATGGGCAATAATTAGAAAATATAATAAAGATATAGATAATAAGTTTAATAAAAAAATTGATGTATTTATAGAATCTACAAGTCGCTTAATCCCAGAATATTTAGTATCATATGAATTACTTGTTGAGAAATGTAAGGAATTTAACTTAGAATTAGTTGAAAGCGAACTATTTTCTGAATATTTTGAAAGAGTTAAAAATGAAGGTGCTATTGGCGATAAAACGATTGGTAATAAAAGGGTTAATATTCAGAAAATTGTAAATGAATTAGATAAGGACGAAGTACAGAAAAAATTTAGTTTCTTTAATAGATGGTGTATTTTCAAGAAGGTGTAAATATTATTTGCTTATTATTTCGTGTATTATTATTTTGTTCGTATATAAGAATATAATTATTTTTTTTAATATAATTAAGATGATATTATTTTACAGTAGTTATTGTAATCATTGTAAAATGTTAATAGATAATATTAATAGATATGATAAGGAAAAAAAAATAAAACTGGTATGTATTGATGATTTAATATCAGAAAATATAGATATTGAAAGAAAAATAGAATCAGTGCCAGCGTTTATGATATTGCCAAGTAAAGAATTATTATATGGAAAATCTGTATTTGATCATTTATTATTGCCTGGAAGAGGAATATTAACTAATAATCAAAATACAAGACTTGATAAACCTGATAAAAATGATAGTAATAATTCAGTTAATGTAAATGTACCAGTAGATGGTATTAATAAAATTGAAGATGGGGAACCTTTGGCATTCGTTTTAAATGGTTTTAATTTTTCAGATAATTTTTCATCTATAGATGACAATAAAGAGGAATGTAAAGATAAGTGTTATAATTGGGATTATATTTCTAACGACAAGACGATAAGTGATGGTATTGAAGGTATTAAAATTAATGATGATGATAATATTAGTAAAAAAATACCTTCTTTAGATGAACTTAAAAAAATACGCGATAATTTAAAGTTTGATTAAAAAATCCATATAAGGAATATTAACACTATTTTATTATATAGAATAATGTCAAACCAATATGTTTTTAATCAATATTATATTGATTTAATAAAAAGATTAAAGCAAGCATCTAAAAAAATTAAGGATGATGAAAGTGATAAAAATGTTAAAATTGAAGGTGATATTAATAATAAATATGAATTGGCTAAAAAAATATCAAAATCTATTAAAACAAATTATGTAACATTGGATAAATCTTCAGACGAATATATTATGTATGTAAATAAATTACCTGAAGATTTTTGGAAATCTTATGAAGAAAATGAAACAGATAAAAATACAGAATGGTTTGAATTAGATATTGTACGTGATGTAGAATTATATCAAAGTATTACTATTGATGATATTCGCAAATTATTAAATGATGATTATTTATGCTATCATTTTATAACAGTATTTTATTTATTTAAAAATGAATTAAGTGAAGAGCAAGTAAAAACATATGTTTCAATCCTACAAGAATCTTATAAAGAGGAAACTTATGATGAAGTTGAAAATGTAAAACATAAGGATATTCTAATAAAATTAAATGAATTGAAAAAGGAAAATATTAAAGATAAAAGTGGTATAAATATGAATGGTATGGAAGATACTATGTTGGGCAAATTGGCTAAGGAAATTTTAGATGACGTTGATATAGACAAGTTACAAAAATCTATTGGTGAAAATGGTGATATTTTAAAAGCCATTGGTGATCCGGATAGTGGTTTTGGTGATCTTATTTCTAATGTAAGTAGAAAAATGGCTTCAAAAATATCAAGTGGGGAACTTAAGCAAGAAAATTTATTACAAGATGCTATGAAATTTGCTTCTTCTATGCCTGGATTATTCGGTAATCAGGGAGGCGCTGGAGGTGCTGGAGGTGCTGGAGGTGCTGGAGGCGCTGGAGGTGCTGGAGGCGCTGGAGGACCCGATATGGCTAATATGATGAATATGATGAGTAGTATGATGAATAATAAGGAAGGTATGGATATGTTTAAGAATATGATGGGTGGAATGAATAAATCTAAAAAATCTTGTGGAAAAAAAACGGCATTTAATAAGAATGCTTACAAAAAAGCAATGGCTATTAATAAATTAAAATCTAAAATTTCTAAGAAAAGAGAAGAGTCTCAAAATGTTTCAAATGAATAAAAATAATATAAATATTTAGAATAAGAAACTAAAATAATCTAATAATGTTTTGGTTAGAGAATATAAATGAATTAACTATGAATAATCTAATACCTGATGTAAATATGTCTATAGAAGAAAAAATAAATGCTATAGTAAGAGCTGTATTATTCGTTGGCATAATTGCCACTTTAATATTTAATGATACACGATATATACTTTTCGTGATAATAGTAATGATAATATCTATATTAATTATTAATTATCAATATGAAAAAAATAAGAAAATAGAGAAATATCTTAATATAAAAGATTTAGATATTGTAAATAATAAAAAATGTATTAAACCTACTAAAAGTAATCCTTTTATGAACCCTGATAAAACCAATATTAATAATGAAAAATACGAAGCTTGTTCTATAAATGATAAGGATACGAATAATAATATTAATAGTTTATTCTATAGTAATGTTTTTAGGAATAGTACTGATATATATGATAAATCTTCATTGGATAGGCAGTTTTATACTGTCCCATCAACATCAATACCAAATGATAGAGAAACTCTAGGCGAATGGTTATATGACAGAGGTCCTTCATGTAAAGAAGGTTCGGGAGCTAAATGTTATAATAATTTATATAATAATATCAAAAACACCGTACATATTTAAATTCTTTTTTTTATATAAATAAATAATATTTATAATATATAAAATGAAGGATAAAATTAGCATTACTTTGACATCATTTACAAACGAAGATGATAGTATAGAAAATCAAATTGAATATAATAAATATACTAAAGTTGATGATGAAGAAAATTTGCTTACCTATAAAAATACATTAAAATGTGATAAACAAAACCGATATTTATCAAGAAGAGAGACATTTAATAAGCTATCAAAAAAAAGCGATAATATTAAAGAAGTTATAGGTTATTCAAAAAATAAAAAGGATTGGAAAATTATAGAATATACAAATAATGTAATTAATAAAAAGTATAATAAGGATTATAAAAAATTACATTTAGATGTTAATTATGATATGATAAAAAATTGTGAAAATAGATATTTGATTGATAAATAATTTATTTTTTATATATTATTTAAGAATAGATAGAAAGATATATTATGAATAAAACATTTGATAGTTCAACTAATATATGTACCGATGATTGTTGGAAGACGGCAAAAGAATTACATAATAAAAAAATAGAAGGTTACAATATATATCCCAATAATCCCGTTGATTGTGAAAGCCCGTTTGTTAGAATGAATGATATGTATTTGAATCATCCTAATTTAAGAGGACGTCCAGGATACGGATTATCAGATGATTGTTTAATTGATAATTATTCATCTTTAAGAAATGACCCTTCATCATTGACACATGATAAATGTAAAATACAATTATTTAATAGAATATTTACATCGGGTCCCAATCTAAGATGCGGAAAAACAAATGTAGCAAAAGAATTAGAATTAATTGAAGGTGCCGATACAAATAATGTAAAATGTAGAAAGCAAATTATGGAGGAAGAAATGAATAATATAATGCCATTGCTTGATTGTGTTAAAGATGTTCAAAATCCCGATAATATAGTTCCAATATGGGTAAATGGCGGCGAGGATACAAGATCTTATATTAATCGTGCCGAATTTAATAAAAATTGTAATTGGCAAGGTAGAAATAAAAATTTTTCCGTATAATAAAAAAAATATCTTATTATAGAAGATATGAGTTTTAATAGAACAACATACGATAATTGTTCATATAAACAGGAATTACATGGAAATGTTAATACATTACAATATTTATTATCACCATATAGATACGAACACGTAGATAAATGTAGACATCAATTAGGATTTATTGGAGGAACTGCTGTTTCTCATATTAAAGGTAACCTAGTAGATTTAGATAGTGAATTAAGAGGACAAACGAGAATAATATCAAAATGTAATACTAACCAATATGTACCAACTAATGATGGTATTATCAAAAATGATAAAACAGAACCGATAGATACAACTATGCTTCATTTACCTGCTTGCCAATCAATTATGTATCGCGAAGTTCCAATGCCGGAAAAAATAAATTATGAAAATTGTAAAGCATAATTTAGCACATTTTTCCAAGATAATTAAAAATAAAATAATAGATTAAATATATTGGACCTAACATAAAAGATACAAATGAAAATAGTACTTTGAATATTATATTATTATTGAATCCGCCCCAATTACAATTAAAAGAAAGATACGCGGAAGCGCAAGAAATGCCGAATGCTAAAATGTATAGGAAAAAAATATATATATTATCTATAACACGCCAATTATACATATATTCGGGATTATATCCGTTTATTATTAAATATATTTTCTCCAATGGTTTATTTTCAAAATTAAAACCATTTTCATAATTGCTGTATTTCTCAACATTATTTCCTAATATTCTATTAATTAATAATATTAACATTATCTATTTATTTGATATATAAAATAATATATTATTTTATTAGATATGAATAAATATATAGATACTCGTTTAAACTATGATAGTTGTAGTTATAAAGAAAAATTAAGAAGAGCGGTTGGACCCGGTTTATATCAATTAGAATCTCCTTATAATGATTGCGCGGATTGTTCTCAAGATGTTCCCGCGGACCCCTCATTAAGATATCAAAATTATGGACATAATACTTGTTCTATGAAAAAAGCGGTTGACGATTCCAGTGAATTGTTAGGTTTAAATTATAAGAATACTAAATGTAACGATCAAGAATACGGACCTGGAAAATATGAAAAATCGGGTTGTTTAATTAGAGGAACTACTGATGTTAGAGCATGTACGGCGCCACGCGAAGATACAAGATTATCAAATCCCCCGTGTACATTAAAAGAAACTGGCATTAATAGATGGGAATGGTTATGTTTTGACCCTCAGGAAAGAGCTATAGAAGGTTTTGATAGAGTACCTGTAAATTATAGAATGGTTGCTAAAGATAATCACGTCCCGTGTATTGAAGAGCCTATAGACCAATCAATGTTTCAACCAAATAACAATACTAATATGAATCAATTGAACACATGGAAACAATGTAATAAAGATAATAAATTATATACTCCAGGCTATCCATATGGTTCAATGTATACGGGTGTTTCTTGTAAATAACTTGTATATATTAATGTATTTTTTATCCTTTAATGATTAGAGGCCCACTAATGGAATTATCAAATAATACTCCATCCATGAATAATATTTATGATTCTACATATTTTACTAGTGTTAAAAATGATGAGCAAGAGAGAAGTAATAAAATGTATAGTATGGGGGAAAATCCATATAGCACAGGCATAGTTAATTTACCAGCTTATTCCGATATGTTTAAGAGAAATCATAATGATAATGATAATGATAATGATAATGATAATAGCAGTAGAGAATATATTACTTCCCTTTCTGGTAATAAGATTGATAAGAATGTTTTTATACATAATAATATGACTCCTTTTTTAAGAAAAAATGTTACTCAAAATACTAATTTAGAAAATATGTCTCCTTTTCTTGATAATAAAACTGGTAATAATCAATATTGGCAAACAAAAAAAGAAGTTCCGTGTATGTTTAAGCCTGAGATAAATACAGGTGGTAATATTTGCGGAATGAAAAATAATGATGATTTTTATAAATCGCGAATTGATATTAATTATAAAGCAAATAATTTTTTTCCAATAGAACAAATTAATGTAGGACCTGGTATAAATAAAGGGTATGATTATAAGGGTACCGGAGGGTTTCACCAGCAGGATACTAATAATTTTGCTAAACCGCGAACATTGGATGAATTGAGAAGTAAAATTAATCAAAAAGAAACATATTTTCAAATACCTGTTAAAGGTCATTTGAAAGGAACAGATCAAAGAGGTATTCAAATGCCTCTTAATAAAAACAAGCCAGACAAGGTATATGAACAAACCGAAGATATGTGGTTAAAAACAACCGGATCTATAAATAAAGAAACATTAAGAGCGTCACAAAATATTCGCCCTACAACAAGACAAAATACACATATTGATTATAAAGGACAAGTTTCCTTACAAGATAAAAATAATGGTGTAAATGATGATTATGGAAAAAGCAAGATAATAACATATAATAATGAGCGTGCTACTACTGAAAACAAACCTGTAGTTTCTAATGTTTCAAGTCTTGTAAAAGCTATAGCGGCACCTATTTTAGATGCTCTTAAATATTCTATGAAAGAATATACTGTAGAATCGGAAAGAGGAGTTGGTAATCCAAGTATTCAAATACCAGAAAAAGCTACTTTATATGACCCTGTAAATCACATTATGAAAACTACATTGAAAGAGACAACAATACACGATAGTGAATTAACAAATTTAACGGGAAATAAAGAAACTTATTCAAATATAACAGATCAGGCAAAAACTACTATAAAGGAAACAACAATACATGATAGCGAATTGACAAATTTAACAGGAAACAAAGAGACATATTCTACTATAACAGACCAAGCAAAAACTACTATCAAAGAAACAATAATACACGATGGAGTTATTAATAATTTAAGAGGAAAAGATGGTGGATATATAAAAACAGATAATGAAGCGAAAAAAACAATCAGAGAGACTATTAAAAATATAGATACTATTAGAAATATAGGAGGTGTATCTTACAAAGTAACAGTTTATGATCCCGATATAGTAGCAAAAACTACTATTAAAGAAACTACATTAGTCCCTAAATCTCAATATGGATATTTAGGAGGTATGTTAGAAGGTTTATTCGGTGGTTACATAAATAAAGAAATAGATCTCAAAAATACTAATAAACAATTTTTATCCAATACTAATGAATATGGTGTCGCTGGTGCGATTAATGAGCATCGTCAAACAGATAGAACTGCTGAAGAAAATGCTGAAATTGATGATACCCGCGAGAGAATTTTAATTGCCGCAGGTCACACTCCAAATCCGGGCAATATGAATATAGCAAATGATTCGTCGGATATAGAAATGACTACACGAAAACCATTTGAAAATTCGGCGGCGGCCAGAAATAACGGAAATGTAGGAATGATATATCAATCATCGCCATTCATTGACACATGCGGAATAACTAAAATACCAGATAAAAATAACGCGTATTCGAACCGATTAGACGCGAGTTTATTAGAATCTATTAATGAAAATGATTTTATGAAAACGCAGCGCATAAATCCTATTAAATCAAATGTTAAACTTTAATTATATAT
>Ga0129324_10001417_pt1 | contig 15458 bp, 12 predicted proteins | sample CPBDNA_7_FD_96879 | JGI IMG/M metagenome (GOLD analysis project Ga0129324, IMG submission 96879) | Freshwater to marine salinity gradient microbial communities from Chesapeake Bay, USA - CPBay_Spr_15_0.2_DNA | ecosystem: Environmental > Aquatic > Marine > Coastal | place: USA: Chesapeake Bay... | reverse complement strand
GCTTCTTGAATTTTTTCCATGATTTATATATTTGTGCTTATTTTTTAGTATAACCATTCTTAAAAAAAATATATATAAGTACTTACATAATTATCTTTCAACTAATCTTACATACTTATATATTTAATTTCCGCTAATACCTTCGGCTTCACATTTAACGAAACCTTCGTCAGTAACGGCTTCTTCAGTAGCGGCTTCTTCAGTAACGCCTTCTTCAGAAACGACTTCTTCAGTAACGACTTCTTCAGTAACGACTTCTTCAGTAACGCCTTCTTCAGAAACGACTTCTTCAGTAACGACTTCTTCAGTAACGACTTCTTTAACGACTTCTTCCTTAACATTTGATGCATAATAAACTATGTTATTTTCAAATACATTAACATATATGTTTTCCTTTTCATGACTCTCCAAAATATGTAATTTTTGGTTTAGGATTTCATCCAAATCATTTTTTAATTTTAACTTCTCTTCCTCACTCCTTTCTTCCCCATCTTCTGAAATTCTATCCATAATCCTTTTATTGATAATATTGAATGGCTGTTCCCAGAATTCCACATCATCGTCATATGTAAGATTTACAGACATCAACATTTTTTGCATATTGCGACATGATTCGATACAATTAGAAGCATATGCAACCGCATCAATATCACGATATGGTAAAATATAAACATAATTTTTCTGAGCACCCTCAATAAAATTATGTGCGCTCGTAATGAATCGGACACTTGTATATTTTTTATGAAAATCTAATAGTTTTTCTTTATCGTCATATGCTACGATGAATCCTGACGAGTCGGAAACTACGAAGAATGTATTATTGGACATTAGAATAAATTTTAAACTTATACCCATTATCACATTATATTTCTAAATAAGGTATAGTAAAAAATATCTAACAAATGATAATGTATAAAATTGAATATGACAACCTAAAACGGTATATTCTCAATTATGGCCAATTCTAAAGGACCTAATGAAATTATTTTACATGATTGGAAACATATTACCCATTGCAATCGTGTAATATGTGTAAAAAAGTCACACCGTGAAACATCATATTCTAAAAATGAAGATGTTCTTAACAACAGCCTCTCGTATGCCGTTATCGAATTTGGGCCTGATAAATATTTTCACCCAGATAATATACAACCTGACAATATTTTACTTGCGAGAAATTTATTTGATTATGTTTTGGATAATGCAAGATTAAACCATTGCCAATATCTTCCAGTTTATTTGGCCAGCATTTGGATAACTCAAAAATGGAAAGATGGAATTGATACAATTTCTGATGATGAGCCATGCGCGATGGATTTTCGACCGTATTTTCATATAATATTTCGCCAGTCTATTGTAAAAGAAGATATGTACCAAGCAGAATCATTCATTATGAAATTACTAGACTGGAATATCTGTAAAATATTTCCACTACTTTATAACTGATCGTAATTATTTTGCATGCGATCTATTTTTTTTTAGTAAATATTATGAATTAAAAATATGATCCTTATCGTATATATCGTATATTTGTAAATAATTATACTACAATGTCTAAGATAATAGAGAGTCCTATTTTTATAGAAAATCACATGACGACAAGATCCCATACATACGAGGATCAATTAGAACACGCATTCAATCGATTACCAATTAGTCCTTCACAGGTATGGATCAACTTTGATGTCCTACCTAAACAAGCACCTCCCGGACTCATTAAAGATGGTCAAATATTTGGTGATGTAAAATTTCATAAAGAGAGACCGTTAATTTTTAAACCTGGTTATGATAATCAGTTAGTTGCTAAATTCATGCCTAAATTGCAACAGGTGATACCTACGAATCTAGATATTACTTACCAATCTACATTAAAAGATTCTAATGGTAAGTTGATACCCCACGACCCAACCGTATGGTTATTAGATGGTTTAACTAATTCTATAGAATTTCTATATGGAATTCCAGAAGGTTATAAAATGCCATTCAATATAACTTACTATGAATATATTGGTCCCATAGCATCCGGTCCCCAAGTCGCCATTGGTACCCAATTAGCTTTTAAGTATGATTTAGCAACCAATTCTATTCAACAAAATGTTGGTTCGTTTGGGGGTAGTATAGATCCCGCATCTAATGATTTCGTATTCGGTTCGGTAAATTTGAATAACACAACAAATCCATTACATGATAGCAGAATGCTATTCGACAAATCCTCCGGTGCATTCCGCGTTGGTTCAGTAACCGGTAATCAATGGGATACACGCCCATTAGGTTCGTTCGCCGCCGGTATCGAAACGACATCTAGTGGACTTTGTACATTTGTGGCTGGTCAAAATAATACAGCTAGTGGAGATTTATCATTGGTTGTCGGTGGATCTAATAATATTGCTACTAATCAAAATTCTATTATCTTGGGAGGTAGTAACAATAATATAACAAGTGACCGCGGTGTAATTATCGGAGGGGTTAACAATACATTATCATCAGCATCTAATGATAGCTTTATTGGAGTTGGATCATCAAATTCTGTCAGTAGTCCATGGTCTACAATTCTTCACGGAGAAAATAATATAATTAATCAATTTGGTGGATATAATGTGATTACCGGCGGGGTTAATATGTCGATATCAGATACGAACACATTTGTAACGCTTAATGGTGGGGAGGGGAATGCTACAACATCAAACACTAATTGGGGATCAATTGGTGGCGGTAAGACAAATAAGATCGGTAGAAATTATGCTACTGTTGGTGGGGGGCATCTAAATGAAGCACTTTTTAATGCATCAACCGTTTCGGGCGGTGAACAAAATTTCGCTAAAAATAATAATTCTACAGTGAGTGGAGGTGGTCAGAATCAAGCATTTGGGGAGAACTCTGTAATTGGGGGAGGTATGGGTAATTTAACTAACAATACTAATGCGGTTGTAGGTGGGGGGCAATCTAATACTTCTTCGAATGTGGATTCTACGATTAGTGGAGGTTCTAATAACCAAGCAACTGGTACGAGTTCAACTGTTTGTGGGGGTAATAATAATATCGCTTCTGGTAACGGATCAACAATTTGTGGGGGTAATAATAATAACGCTTCGGGTCTTCGATCTTGTGTATTAAGTGGTGATAATTGTTCATCTAATGGTGATTATAGTTTAGTAGGTGGCAACGGATGTTCATCTAACGGAAATAATAACTCAGTAAGTGGGGAAAATTGTTCGGCAGTAGGAAGTCATAACTCAGTAAGTGGTCTTTTATGTTTGTCGGATGGAAGTTATAACTCGGTTAGCGGTCTCAGTTGTTCATCAAGTGGAAATTATAATGCAGTTAGCGGAGACAATTGTATAGTGAGTGGAGATTTTAACTTAGTCTCCGGTCGTCAAAGTATAGTTAGTGGTAGTTTTAATATGGTTGGTGGTCGTAGTGTAAGGGATAATGGAAACAGTGGTTGTTTTATATACTCGGATAGTACATCTTCGATAGTAAATGCTAATGTCCCAAATAGTTTTAATGTTGGTGCATCTGGAGGGTCCATTATATATTCAGATACTTCATTGAGCTTAGGTGTAGAATTACCTTCTAATGGAACTTCATGGTCGTCTCTTTCGGATCGTAATATGAAAGAAAATATTACCCCTCTGAATCATCTTGAAAATCTTGCAAAAGTTGAATCTTTAGATATTTTCCAGTATAATTATAAAGGACAGGATGCTAGTGTTTTGAATCGAGGACCGGTTGCCCAAGATTGGCACACTCTTTTCCCATCAGAAAAAGATCCATTACGGATTGATACTATGGATTTGGATGGGATTACACTATCAGCTTTGAAGGGTTTACTGTCTGTTGTTAATTCCCAGAGGGTAGAGATAGATAACCTAAAAAATAAGATCGATAAACTAGTAACTCTTACTGATAAACTAGTAACTCTTACTGATAAACTAAATAATTAACTTAATTTTATATAATCAAGGGTGGAATGAATCAGTAAACTATTTTGTGTTTCCTTGTGACAGAATTACATTTCTACCTTGTTCCGTTTCAGTTTCCCATTTACGCATTTGTTCAAAAAGCCATTGAATACCAATTGATACCAATACTATGCTAACAAAAGTTCCTACTGAAAGTTCGTGTAGGTATAGGATTAATCCGGTGAAAATCAAAATTAGAGTTCGGAATACCTGCGAATTATCAGCTAGATAATTAAATCTTTTAGGGACGGGATTGAGGGTATAACCTCCAAATATCCCGGTTCCTAATACGGCCGCAACTGGAAGTAAACTATTTAACATTTTATATTTTTTATAGATATAAGATACAAATGGAGGAAAAAGATAATGTATTGAATAATATTTCATTTCCTACGGCAAAAATAAGTGATGAAATTATCCGACCAAAAAAAGTTATTGATATGTTAATAATGGTAAAGAGAGAACTTAGGCAAATGCAATGGATACATATGCAATCTTCAATATATTATGAACGTTTAAGTACTTGGTATTTGTCAATTCCCGCATTAATGCTAACGTGTATTTCTGGGGTATTGTCATTTATTGCAGCATCTAATATGATTAATGGGAATGCCCAAAACCAAATATCTTTGGTAGTTGGTTGTTGTGGGGTAATATCTTCAACTATGCAAAGCTTTATAACATCGAAAAGGTTACCGGCTCATATAGAAGCTCATAGATCGGCAGCTGACCAGTATCAACAATTGATAACTAAGATTGAATTTGAAATTGCTCAACCAAATGAAATAAATTTTGTAAATGAACTCGAAACTAAAAAATTACAAATTCAGAATAGTTGTAAATTCTATCCTCCGAAATTCATAATAGATAAGTATTCTAATATTCTACGTAATGGTTACGAAGTAGAATAATAGTAAATTATTTTGCAAAATAATTTAAATTTCGATATCAAAAAGCATAGTTTCGACACTTTTTTTATCATCTCCTTTGATAATTTCTTTATTATCGATATGAATTGATTTTTTATGTGTCTCACAACTCATGAATATTCGTGAAGAAATAGTATCCATATCATGCTGTCTAATTTTATTTTGTAATAATTGGATATAATCTTGCGCTTTAATTGATTCATTGTGTAAATTTTTTTCATATTTTCCACATTCCGAGTATAATTCATATAATTCGTAATAGTTATAGCATGCTTCCACCATAAGTTTGTTTAAGCGGATCCACTCAATTAAATATCTATTTCTTTCATAAGAATTATTATTATGTATTTGAGATTGTATACTTTTAACATATTTTATGTAATTTCGAAATCCCCTCTTGTCCATATTATTATATTAAATGATTAGAAAAAGATTATTTTTTACCCTATATTTTTTTTATAATCAAAATAAAATAATTTATTAAGATTAAGGAACTCTCCAAAGTTCTAAACGTGCTCGTCTAATTAAAGCGGTTCCACTACCAGTATCTCGATATCTAATTGTTGCGGTTTTTATACCCGATAGTGTTAACCTTACGAATCCTCCTAAACTAGGATAGTCATAATTTTGATTACCTTTGATCCTACTTTCAGCTACGACTACTCCATCCATCACAACTTCGCAATCAGTTTCATCTTTACTATCTTCATTTGCTGCTTCATATGAATATCCTAGACGATAATTCCCTGCAGGCAAACTACTTGTTGACAATGTAACTTTTGTTTGAAAAGTTTCGGAAGTTGTTGATGATTGTACATTACTTTCTGCATAATGGTATTGTGTACCGTATACAGGTGCTTCTGCAATAATCTTATCATCTACATATTTTTTATTTGTCAATGAGTTATTATCAACCACTAGAGTTTCATAATTGGCTGTTGAAGATTTAATTTCTCCTCCATTATCCAACAAAAGTATAGTATTGCCACTCCCCCCCAAAAATCCTAAAGTGGTACTAGATGATGAAATCTTAATCGATTTAACACCAGTCAAATCCCCTTGGGAATTAATAGTAAATGGACTTTCTTTAATTAATTTACCTGTGGTACTATCGAAAATGGCTACTGCATTATTAGTTGAGCCGGATGGACCCACTACATCACCCAATCCCGCATCCAAGAATGTTTTATTAATCCAGTTGCTACTTGCGTCATCCCATACCAGAAGTTGACCATCAGTTGCAGAATTAACTAGGACATCAGTATTATCATTAAGTGCCAATACTACTGCCCCTTTTCTACCAGCAACAGAAGAGACTTGATCAGTATTATCTACTTTTTCCCAAGCAGTTCCGTTGAAAATTACCCAATCTCCAACCTTCCAATCAGTAATACCATTTAATGAAGTGGAACCATCTGTATCAACTACATAATAGTTACCTTGAGTTCCTGATCCATCAGAAAGTAGTGGTAAATTTGTACTAGCATTCCAAGTACCGACATACACAACATTTGATAATGCAAGTTGGGATGCTGGGACCTTACCGGTAGCATCCAATGTTGCTAGACCATTACTTTGACCTTTCTGAGCAGTGATCCTCGAATCTGCACGACTATCAGTATAATAAAGATTACTACCTTCGGTTACATCAGATGTAGATTTTGTTGTAATTTTAAACCAAATTGCTGCCCCGGATGTTACATCCATAGCCACATATGCATTATCGCTTGTTGTGTCAAACCAATTAGAACCAATAGAGTATCCCAAATTAGAATCATCAGATGCCGTTGGTCCTGATGTAGCTGAATAATTATTCTTAACATTTTCGACATCACTAAGACCAAGCTGTGCCTTCGTAACTGAATGTGGATTATTTGTATCAGCAATATGTGAATCTATTTGTGCGTGAGAGTTTGTTCCTGAATTCAATAAATCCCCATGATCAATTACATTTCCGAGTTGGGCCAATGAAGCCTTTTTAGGGGCATTAGAATCACTTGAATCGAGAAATGCAATTAAATCACCGGAACCCATTGCTACAGTAGGCAATGAATTCAAATCCAAATTCAATGTTTGTGACGCGGCAATACTACCACCCCCCGTAAGACCAACCCCCCCCGTAATCAAAATACTTGAATGTGCTACATGTTCATCCGCATCGTAGTTTAGTAGTGTATTATGGTTAATTGCCGAAGTTGATATATTTCTCCACTGCCCACTAACATTATCCCAATTCAACAAATCTCCATTAACTGCACTAGTAACTGTGACATCGGAGTGTGTATTGATCGATCCATCCGCTGAAACCTTTGCGGTATTTGCGGAGACATTAGTATTAGCAGATACCCTCGCTTCGGTATAGTATAGATTGCTGAGACCTTCGACAATATCATCAGTTGACTCCGTAGTAACAAGTGCCCATACCGCAGAACCGGGAGATACATCTAAGGCAAAATAGGCTTCTTTAGTAGAAGCATCTACCCAAATAGATCCGACAGAATAACCAGACCCAGAATCGTTATTTACATCCGGAGGTACATTTGCTGAATAATTATTTTTAACATTTTCAACATCACCAAGGCCAACTTGTGCCTTAGTAACTGAATGTGGATTACTTGTATTAGCAATATGTGAATCTATTTGTGCGTGAGTGTTTATTCCGATATTCAATAAATCTGTATGGTTAATTACCTTTCCAAGTTGCGTCAATGAAGCCTTTTTTGGAGCATTAGAATCACTACTATCAACAAATACAACCAAATCTCCAGACCCCATTGCTACAGTAGACAATGAATTCAAATCCAAATCCAATGTTCGTGACGCAGTAATATTACCACCTCCTGTAAGACCAACCCCCGCCGTAATAGAAACAGTTGAGTGTGCTACATGTTTATCCGGCACGTAGTTTAGTAGCGTATCATGGTTAATTGCGCCTGTATGTTGTGTAACGTTAGACTCCGAAATTCGTGCATTATTAAACGTCCCTGAAGTAATGTCTGTGGTAGAATGTACATGACCCACAGCAGACACTGAAGCTTCTGCCAATGTTTTATTAATCCAGTTGCTGCTTGCATCATCCCATACCAATAATTCTCCATCACCTACCGATGTAACTGCGACATCAGTATTATCATTAAGTACCAGTTCTATTGCCCCTGTCCTACCCGCAACAGAAGAGACTTGGTCAGTATTATCCACCTTTTCCCAAGCAGTTCCGTTGAAAATTGCCCAATCTCCAACCTTCCAATCAGTAATACCATTTAATGAAGTGGAACCATCCACATTCACCACATAGTAGTTACCTTGAGTTCCTGACCCATCAGAAAGTTGTGGTGAATTTGTACTAGCATTCCAAGTACCGACATACACAACATTTGATAATGCAAGTTGTGATGCTGGGACCTTACCGGTAGCATCCAATGTTGCTAGACCGTCATTCTGACCTTTTTGAGCAGCGATCCTCGCATCTGCACGAGTATCAGTAGCTGAATTAAAATTTGTAATGTCGAGTGATGACAACATTTTATTGATCCATTCGTTACTTTGAAGCATTAGAACACTTCCGTTTGCGGCTGCGGTTATGTTAACATCGGAGTGTGTATTGATCGTACCATCTGCTGAAACCTTTGCAGTATTAAGGGTAACTGCAGAATTAGCAGCTACTTTAGTTTCAGTATAGTACTGATTGGAAGGATCTTCAGTTACCTGACTAGTATTTATAGTAATGGTATTGTCTGAAGCATTGATAGTTTTGTTTGTAATAGTCTGAGCAGTATCATCACCGAGAATATTAGTGTCTGCATCTGGCATAATTACAGTTCTGGATTGGCTTTGTTGTGCCTCTATCGTATATGAAGTACCATAGTCTCCATTTGTAATAACAAGCATATCGGGAGTTTCTAAGCCCTGATGGGCTGAAACTAGTCCATCTAGTATTGTTATCTCACTAACCGTAAGTGTAGCAGAGAAAGATAGTTCGACAACATCATCTAAAGCATTAATAGATAATAGATTTTTTGTAATTCCGGCATCATTTACAATAGTATCATGTAAAGACCTGGGATTAACACCACTACTGAAATCAGCAGCAATTGAGTATGAATAAGAAGTAGCCATTTTAAATTTAGGTAACTATATATACTTTTTTAAAAAAGTATTGAATAAAATTAAATACCAAATAAAAAATATTAATTAACATTTGTTGAAAAAAAATAATAAAAAATAATTAAATAATTAAATAATTAAATAATTAAATAATTTTAAAACTACTTACCCGATTATAATACTCTAAAAATCTCAATTCTCGCATTGAATATTCTAGCAGTTCTGGCAATTTGACTAGATCGGAAATCAATATCGATGGTATGGGTCGTTGGGGATAATACAATATCTTGAAAACTAGTTGCTAAATATCTTTGATTGCTACCAGCATCTTTAGGTTCTTGACGGTGATAAATTAAATGAGTTGCATTTCCTAGACCTACAGGATCGGAACCTATATTATCCACCTGAACGCGAGCAATAAAATCTTCACCTTGTTGATCGAAATTCCAAGTATATGTGACTCCAATTCTATAGGTTCCCGCGGTCAGTATACCAGTTGTGTGACTCATATACTCTACAAATGTAGTCCCAGTTGTTGAAGCAACAACAATTTTATTAGATGTTTCATAATGGGCTCCGAAAATTAACGATCCTGTTCCGAATGTTACTTCTATCCAGGAGGCTGCTGATATCGATGAATCAACACAAATATATGCTTTGTTAGCAGACAAATCCACCCAGTGTGAGCCGACTGAATATCCAATTACACTATCGTCGTTCCCGGTCGGAGGAGAAATTGCCGTATAATTATTTAATATATTTGTAACATTACTAAGACCAACCTGTTCCTTTGTAACTGAATGTGGATTATTTGTATCTGAAATATGTGAATCTATCTGTGCGTGAGAATTTGTACCAATATTTAATAGACTTGTATGATCAATTTCTCCTTGATCGACATCTAAAGTTACTTCTTCTGCGTTATTCACAACGACCAATCGGTTTGACCCCGCTGAAATAGTTTTTAGATTCAATGTAACTCCCGTTTTATTACTGAATATTTCTCCAATTCCAGTACCGATATTTGCCCCGGTATTGATTTCAGATAAGCTATTGATTGTTATTTGATTTGAGTCGGATGTCATGGAAATATTAGTACCTTCTGTTAATTTAAGAATAGTTGGGGTTGTTGTAAATGGTGTTTTTACTAAAGAATAATCCCCAATACCAGTATTAGTTACCGAAGTAACCGTACCTCCTGGGTTTGTACTGTTTATAGTTATTTGATCAGCATCGGACACTAGATTAACATTTGTTCCGGCTGTTATATGCTTTATAGTTGGATTTGATGTAAATGGCGCTATTACTAAAGATTCATCACCTAAACCCGTATTATTTACTGACAAAACCGTACCTCCTGCGGTACACGAAATTAAAATTTCATTAGGATCATTTGTTATGGAAATATTAGAACCCGATTTAATAGTTCGTATTTCTGCTATGGATGAAGAAGTTTGTTTCCACGATTGACCTTCCCCTATACCAACATTTGCTAATCCCGCCACACCAGAAATACCTGTACCGCCACCAGTTGGTCCATTATACTTATAAAATGTAATATTAAATGGTTCTAAATCAACAAGACTTTGTGGAATATCGTAAAGAAATTCAACAACCCCATATAACCCATCTACAACCCATACTGATGGATCATGTGGAATTACATTATTATTTCTATCCTTTAGTACTGACTCATATTTATCCCCATTAAATGTCGATGTTATCACAGATTTCATAACGTTTGGTACTGTCTGAAATAGACGAGTTTCTCCAGGTACTAGTGAAAGTTCTCGATCTTTATAGTACGTCACAACACCATCTGTTTGTCCATCTGTTGTTAGGTTGGGAGGGGCATCAGGGATAAGATCGATATCATTCCAAATTTCTTCGGGAAATACTGGATGTCTATGACTTGCATGTTTATTAATTATGGCATATGAATGCGTCCGTGACGTTTGTTGATGTTCAATGAAAATAGCGGGTTCGATTACCTGATCGGTACTCATATTTTTTTTCTTATGATATATAAATATAAATATAGATTAATAACTAAATGTCTTTACCAATATTATAATCTGAATAATGTACCCCACATACCGCACGGCCGGAACATTCACCACCGGATTGTATGGCTAAAAGTTTGAAATTTTCGTCCCAAGTAATAGCTGAACCTGAACTACATGCTACACTATCTACATATGGTACCAGCTGAACCATTTCATCTTTTGGAAATTTATTATTAAATATCTTACGATACAATAATTCTTCCTTGGTTCTTGGAGGGTTTACTATTTTTTTGGAAATTTGCATATCTTCATCCGAAATGTATATATCTGCATATTCTTTCAAACCATCTATCCAACCATATCCAACACCATCTGAAAATTGTTCTTTCTGTCTCCAAATAATTTTATCACATATAATACCCTCAAAGGATTTACGCAATGCCCACTTTTCAATTCGATAACCCTCATCTAAGCGGCCGCATCGTTTATATGACGGGTTTATATTCATGACGTAGTCGACAAAATCTTTATCTAAGAAGGGAACTCGAGATTCTACCCCCCATGCACTCATTGATTTATTAGCACGTAAACAATCATACTTATTTAGGTCGCTAACTTTGCGGATAGTTTCGGCATGAAATTCTTCATTACTTGGGCATTTATGAAAATATAAATAGCCGCCAAATAATTCATCGGCTCCCTCTCCCGATAGTACTACTTTAAATCCGAATGATTTTATATATCTCGCAAGTAAATACATAGGGGTACCCGCTCGGATAGTTGTTACATCAAAAGTTTCCAATTTTTCAATCACGTCAGGTAGAGCATCGATTCCTTCTTGAATGGTATATATTAATTCGTGATGAATAGTTCCTATATCTAAAGCCGCAATACGAGCAGCTTCTAAATCGGGAGAACCTTCTAGGCCAATTGAAAATGAATGTATTGGATTTACATGGGATCCATCCCCAGAACGAATAGCATATGATGATGTCAATTTAGCAATTATAGATGAGTCAAGACCCCCAGAAAGTAGAACACACCACGGGACATCAATATTTAGTCTTTTATATACAGCTTCGGTAAGATTTGAAGCTAAATCTTCAACAACAAGTAACCCGTCAGGAATGTTGTTGTAATCAGTCTTCCATTTCGGAAGATGCCATGGAATTGGACATAGGCCACTTTTAAAAGTTTTACTCAAAGGAATACCTAATGGATGATCATCTTGTATTTCTAATAGTTTGCAATGTCCTGGTGGAAATTCATTATATGTTTGACATTCGGTATTATTTGCCAATGCTTTAAGTTCCGATGCTATACATATACCACCCGTATTTGTTAATCCATAGTACATCGGCATTACACCAAATGCATCTCTGCCTATCATTATCCTATCGAATTCTAAATCATATATAACAAATGAAAATACACCATCTAGTGCATTACATAAGAGTTCGGGAGATTCTCTATATTGTGTAAGATATAGTGCGAGTATAACTTCGCAGTCACTATCTGTTAAGAAATTATAGTCATGTATTGAGTCGCGTATGTTTTTATGATTGTATATTTCAGCATTTGCAATAACCCATGCAGATCTATCTGTACAGGTAATAGGCTGTTCGCCGGTTTGTGGGGATACAATTGCCAAGCGTTCATGAGACAATACTGCGGATGTCGTATTATTATTTAAGGCAACAGTTTTACTCTGATCCGGTCCCCGATGGCGAAGCAAATTGGATAATTTTATAGCCGACGGTCGTAAAATATTACATTTTGGTTCAATCCAGAAGTGAATACCACACATAATTTCAAAGTTATTTTCGAATTATATTTCCTGGTACAGTAGTCTGATTTATTATATATTCAAAATCATTCATTCTATTTGGATAATGATTTTGAAATAACAAAATAATTTAGTATTTTACTTTTTTATTCAAGTTTATATAACAACTAAATTTTAGGTTAAATATAAAATAAAATGGCATTAGTAGCTGGACAAGTGGCCGGGCAAATGGCTGAGACATTGCTTGAAAATCCCGAAGCGTTAAGAATTGCCTCGGATACCGCAGTAAAAGGACTTGAAATTACGGGGCAAGTCGCCCAAGCGGGCGCAAATACCGCTTTGAAGGCAGGTACCACAGTACTGTCAGCGGGTATGTCAATCGGTCTTATTATCGTGGGAATTATTATTATGGTAGTATCCGGACTATTTGAATTTATATTAGGTTGGACTAGCGTGGGTAAGACATTGGGTTATATTGGTTTGGGTATGGGTTTTCTGTTAGTTGGTAGTGGAATAGCAACTATGTTTCTAAAAAGATAAAAAAAAATAATGAATAGTGAATAATGAATATTTAACTATTTTTTTTCTGATGTTTTACTTTGGATTATATTTTCAACCATAATATAAATACCAACACGTGTTTGCCAAGATTCATGCAAATATAAAGTAGTATTTTTAGGGTCGACCTTAATGGACGGAAATTCATTATTTGGTAAATATGAAGCCAATGATTTACAAATTATTAGATTTTCTTTAACGAAGTTTTCAAAACATTTACGCCCTGCGAATATTAAAAGTGATAATTGTCCAATTACTAACTTTTTTTCTTCTTCTGTGCAATGTTCATATGCTTTATTTATTTCAGCATCTAAAGAGTGGTCGGTAGTACTTTTATCTAAGAGGAATGATAATTTATATCCGGATTTCGTTGAAAGAGTTAAACATCCGCCACAATCGACATCCTTGAATGTTCGATCCATAAGCTGTGAAAGTTGTTCTATCATATCAGCTGGTACTTTTTGTTGAATATTTTTAAAGATCTCATAAAATGAAATTACGGTGCATGAGTTGCCGACAAGAGCAATTGCCTTTTTTTGATTTTCTGGTGTTAATGATGACATAAGGATATTTGAGCGGAGTATATCAAAGTATATTGAATTATATCGAATTATTGTACAATTGTGAATATGGACACGGTTGAAAAAAAAATTGAATTAAGTTATATATATCATAACAACAAATCACCTATTGGACAATCAAACTATATCCTTCATACATTACAATAATGGCAACTACTAAAAACATGGATAAATCGGAAAAGGAAGAAATGCTAAGTAAATTGGTACAGAAAGCGGTTGGACCGGCAATTGCCAGTATATGCGCGCAGGTCACTGAATTAAATACTAAAGTTGACAAATTGGATGCCAAAATTGAAAATCTTATTATATTGACACAGAGTCTTAAAGTAACCACTATGGCAACTATGGTACAGAAAGATATTGTACAAGAGTTAATCCAACCAACTACAACAAAGCGTAAAAAGGGTCCAGCAAAGGGTGCTATAAAGAATAGAGCAGAAAACGATGCAGCAACTGATGCGGCAACTGATGCAGCAACTGATGCAGCAACTGATGCAGCAACTGACAGTATAAAATTGCCAGCTGCGAAGACGAAGAAAAAGAAAGCTCTTATTTCAAATAAAGTGTATTTAAATGCCAAAATGTTTACATCGGAAATGGCAGCAAAAGATACCAGTTTCATGGAAGAGCTAGTAAAAATACCAGGACTTACTGAAGCTATACCAAAGTCGAAAAAGTTGAAAAATCTAAATGGGTATGAACGGGACAAAGAACTCGGATCAATCGCATGGAGTATTATGGATAAGCAAACCAAAGCATTGTATAAAGAAAAACATGGAGTTTGGGAATCGGAAAATGCTTTGAATGGCGATTCGGAAAATATTGCGAAAATCTCGGAATCTTTAGAAGAAACAAAGTAAGTAAAAAAGAACTGTAATATTTTTTTTTATATATAAATCATTTGTCTAAATCATTTGTCTAATTTAATTTATAGATGATTTTTTTTTACAATAGTTTATATACTCATTTAGTTTTATTCGTAAAGATACTTTTATAAAATGGTTATGACTGGAGGTGCTACACATCGACCTAAAACTTCTTCTAGTTCTGGTCGTAAGAAGCCTGCTACTCGCAGTAAAAAAACGAGTGCAGGATCTAAGAAGCCTAAAACTTCTAAGAGATCCCCAAAGCGAAGATCCCGCAGTAAATCTATGACTCGCGGTGGATCATCCACGGTTGGAGGCGCGGCTAAAAGTCGGCGTCTTTCCGTAAAGCGAAGTTCTGCGCCTAAAAAACGTTCAGTTTCGCGAAAACCAGTCAAGCGCAGCTCGGCCTCCAGCAGTAAATCTGCTTTGGCAAAGAGAAAGCGCCGTCGCACCCGAAAGGGAGGTGATGAAGACGTCAATGATGATAAAAAACATCATAGACGCGCCGAAGGTAGTAAAAAATCCCATTCGGCTAGTAGTCGGAATCAACATCTTAAAACTGGTGATGTTGATGATGACAATATCGCGTTTGGTGGTGCGCCTAAGAAGAGGCGTAAGTCCACCAGTCGCAAACCGGCAAGTCGCAAACCGGCAAGTCGTAAACCG
>Ga0129324_10001413_pt1 | contig 15479 bp, 18 predicted proteins | sample CPBDNA_7_FD_96879 | JGI IMG/M metagenome (GOLD analysis project Ga0129324, IMG submission 96879) | Freshwater to marine salinity gradient microbial communities from Chesapeake Bay, USA - CPBay_Spr_15_0.2_DNA | ecosystem: Environmental > Aquatic > Marine > Coastal | place: USA: Chesapeake Bay... | reverse complement strand
CTTGATCTTTCCACCACTGTAGTGCTGCAAGCATCATCCAGAATCCGTCAAGCACCATGCCGAGTGCCCACATAAGTGCACCAGCAAATTTTTGGTCGGTGAGTGGATCTAGGCCGCTTGCGACACTGGCTTCAATGTAGGTGGGATAAAGAGGAATGGGAGCGAAGTGAATCACCATGCCGAGGACTGTTTCGGGGATCATCATTAATCCAAGTGAAACAAGGCGAATGCTGGGAGCTGGCCGTTTTGCAATCAGGTCGTTACCGATTAGTGGGTAGTAGAAAATGAGTGCTGCCAGCAAGAAAATAGGTCGCTCGATAAACATCATCGCGTCATGATCGGTGAGAATCCATTCCATAACGAAAATGATGTGAGTTCCCAGTAGCACGAGAGCGAAAAATGACCATCCAAAATACGGATTGGTAATTAGCGTCATTGCCCTACTGCGCAGGATTTTGACAACATTGCGGCGACCGCTGGCCCCCAAGTTGATGAATGTCAGGGTGATCGGATTGGAGAGCACAATGAGAGGTCCGGCAACCATCATGATCGCTAGGTGTTGCATCATGTGGGGCCAAAATGCGACATGTGCCCAAGCAGAAAAAGGACCAAGGTAGGTGGCGATCATGATCGCGATGGCGCAAAGAAATGAAATGGTTCTCGCAATTGACCAGGACTGGCCAGTGATCCGCTTGGCCCTGTTAGCCGCCCAGAGATAAAGCCCGGCCAATGCCAATAAGTTAATCAAGGCAAAGTAGTCCGGCTCCCAAAACGGAAGGCCAAATGGAACTATCTGCATGGGTTCAGGCTAGTTGAAACGAGATCCTCGTAAATTGGCGCGTAGATGTTATAGAAAGTTCGTCTATTTTCGGCTAAATCGCCTTCCTGGTGCGCTATGGTCGCTGCCGTAGGTTTGAAGTTTGGTTCGTGCAAAGGTGCATTTGTCGGAAATGAAAGGGTCTGTGTGAAAAAGTTTCTCGTCACATTCCTCACGGTGCTCCTTGGGGGAGCGATTGTCGCTGGAGTCGGGGTATTCAACGCCGTCCAACAGGAGGCTCCGCCCGTCCTGATAGCCAATGTTGTGGGAACTAAGACGGCGCCATCGGGTGAAGAAATGCCGCACGCCGAACTCTATTTAGATGTGTACCCCAATAGTTCCGCTCAAGTTCCTCAGCCAGAGACCAAGTCTCCGATTAATAATGTCCTACTCGCTGGCCAGCCGTTTTATCACCCGTCAACAAGTTTGCAGGTGCCATCAAACTCATTGGTCACCATCCACTTTCGCCAGTACGACAGTGGTGGGCAAATTTACAATCCTTACTTCTCCAAAGTCCACGGAACCGTTGATGGCACTATGAAGTGGAATGGCAATAAAGTGACCGAGATAAAGCCGGATGAAGTGGGTCACACCTTCACGGTGCACCAGTACCCCGAGTCCACTCAGCCGTATTTCTTTATGTCGATTCCACTGCCCATGAACAAGGCAAATGCAAAAACCGACAAAATGGGGTACCCGGTTGACCCACAAATCGTTAGCGTCACCTTTATGACAGGGGAAGCGGGAAGTTACGTGTGGAACTGTGAGTTCCCGTGTGGAGACCTTTACCAAGAATTTGGTGGACCAATGCAAACACGTGGCTGGATGGCCGGCACATTTGATGTGGTTGACGCATGAGCGCTGACACCCTGATTCCCGAAGAACCTGAGGCACCGACTAACCGTCCGCCTTCAATGCAACGAGTTAGGTTGTGGTTGCAGCGCCCCTATGCGCGGAAGGTGTTAATTCTCACCGTCCTCATCGGATTTTTATTGTTGCCACTGGCTTGGTTGCTGCTGGCGGGAATGAACCAAACGGGCGCTCCCGCCTCAGAGATCATGAAAGACATTGAACAAACTGTCTTCGTTTTCACATTGGTGTCAATCCCGATAACAGCTTTCGTGTTCGCGGTACTGGTCTACAGCTTGATTGGCTGGCGGCAGATCAGCGGCGACGAGCCCCCCATGCAGGACAGCCCAGCCATTCGCACTAACACAATCGGCGTGATTCTTTGGACCGTTTCCTCCACGCTTTTAGCCATGTTTCTGGTGGTCTGGGGTCTGGTCGAATTGGCTCAAATTACGGCAAATTCCTACGGAACCATCTCAGCCGATGAACAGCCAGGCCAAAAAAGCTCAGAGATTATTAACGTCACCGGACAACAATGGGTATGGACATTTGAATACCCCGAACACAACGGATTGACGTCAGACATCTTGTATCTCCCTCTTGATCGTCCTGTGTATTTCAACGTCACTTCCAAAGACGTAATTCACAACTTCTGGGCCGTTGAGCTAGGCGTTAAAATTGATGCAAATCCAGGTGCAATCACTCAGACCGGTGTAACTGCAAACAAACTGGGCACCTTCAATGTTCGTTGCGCTGAATTGTGCGGAATGCACCATGCCTACATGCAAACGCAAATTCAGGTATTAGAACAGGACGCCTTCGATTCATGGGTCCGTGAAAGCGGAGGAAAGAAGACCTCATGAGCGTTGAAACAGCAGTAGAGACGAAAACAATATTTGGATCCGAAGTGCCACAACCACCGCAGCACGGTGCAGCTGGTGGGGTAATGAGAGGGCTGAACTTTGGCACCGGGCTGGTCGGTGGCATTGGCTTGGCAGCTGTTGCGGGTTGGATTACGGCGATTCTCACCCCGAGCTCGGCGTCAAACGCTTCATTTGCCCCAATGGAACCAACCTATGTTTATCTTGCCGTTCTCCTTGGCTGGGTTGTTGGGTTCATGTTGGGTATTGGTGCGTTCGTTGGTCCGCTACGTTGGGTTGTCGGTCGAGACGTCACACACGCAGACGCCGAATACATGGCTGGCAAAGACCTTGGCCGAAAGCGCTATTGGAAATACACAACCGACCACAAAGTCGTTGGAATTCAGTACCTAATTGTCACAATGCTCCTACTCGGATTTGCCGGGTTGCTTGCAATGTTGATTCGAACAGAACTCGGCATGACCTGGACTTCACTGTTCACCCCGGCGTTTTACAACAGCATGATTGGTACACATGGAATTGCCATGATTATTGGCATGATTGTCGTAGTTAGCGGCCCATTGGGTAACTTCATTGTTCCCATGATGATCGGCGCACGCGACATGGCGTTCCCGCGTTTGAACGCACTGTCATTGTGGCTTTTTGTCGCGGCGGTTCCCATGCTGGTGAGCTCAATGTTCATGGGTGGGATCCAAGACGGATGGTCTGTGTATCAGCCACTCGCATCCCAAGCACCCGTTGGAATGCTGGGTTACCAAATGACGATTATTGTTTTTGCAATCTCAACTGCAGTTGCCAGTGTTAACTTGATGACCACAATTTTAACCATGCGCGCAAAGGGTATGACGTGGTCTCGCACACCAATTTTTGTCTACGGTATTTTTGCCGCTTCCATTATGGGACTTTATGCATTTCCGTTTTTCCAGTATTCGCAGATTCTCGGATTGGCCGATCGAGTGTTTGCGACCTCGTTTTTTGACCCGCTCAACGGTGGCAGCGTCTGGCTCTATGAGAATCTTTTTTGGTTACTCGGACATCCCGAGGTTTATGTCATCCTGATCCCATCTACAGCTGTTGCGCTTGAACTAATGCCGGTTTTCCTTCGCAAACCCCTCTTCTCATTCAACTTTGCGGTTGCAGGAATCGTTGGCGTGGTCGCACTCAGCGGGTTGGTGTGGGCGCATCACATGTATATGACGGGCTGGGCGCCCGCTGCGAACTACCCATTCATGCTCTCTACTGAGTTGATCTCGATTCCGGTGGGCTTTTTGGTGCTCGTTGCGATTGGAACTTTTTGGCGTGGAACCGCGTGGACTCGATTACCGCTCATGGCAGTTTATGCGGTTATTTTCAACAAGATGATCGGCGGCGTGACGGGGGTCTACCTCTCAGACGTTCCCGCCGACCAGTACTTTCACGGCAGCATGTTTGTCGTTGCCCACTTCCACTTCATGCTCATGGGAGCAGGTCTATTTGGTGCGATGGCCGGAATTGCATACTTCTTCCCCAAAATGACGGGGCGTTTCCTCGATGAGCGCACCGGGTCGATTGGTCTGTGGACCGCCTTTGTAGGTTTCCAGATCACATTTATTTCGATGTTCGTCGCAGGACTGCAAGGCCAACCCCGTCGGGTCCTTGACTTCGATGATCAATTTAATCTATCCAATTGGATTTCAACGATCGGCGCCTACGTTATTGGGATTGGAATGTTGATCTTCCTTTCAGCAATCATCAATTCATGGCGTTCGGGAGTTATTGCATCCAGCAACCCGTGGGGCTCCAAGTCCCTCGAATGGCAGACGGAAACGCCGGTGCCGCTCGAGAATTTCCCAGTTCTCCCGGTCGTGACTGAGCGTCCCTACAACTACGGTGTTCCAGATCCCTATGAAGCCGAACTTGATTCGATCGATGAAGATCTGACGGAGAAAGCGGGCACCAAATGAGTACTTCGACATTCCCCGTGTCGCCAACAACCGGTGAACCGATTTCAACGATCGCTCGGCGTTCGCGACTGGGCCTGTGGTTGGTGATCGTTGCTGACATTGCTGGGACCATCGCTTTGGTAATTAGTTACACCTATCTGTGGTCACTCAATGTCAATGGTGGTTGGGCACCTCCCGGTGCAACTTTGACTGCAAATCAAACAAACAGCACGCTTCCAACAACGCCGTCCACGGCAACTTTTGCCGTCGAATGGCCTTTCTGGGGGATCTTGCTGGTTCTGATTGTTGCCACCGCGTTGATGTGGTTTGGGTACCGAAGCGCACGAAGTGGGAATCATGCAGGATTGATTGCGGGAGCGGGGCTTTCATTCCTTGTGACCGTGGCGGTGCTGGTTTTCCAATGGATTCAAATGAGCACTTTCCCATTTGGTGCAGGAGATGGCGCCTACGCATCGGCAGTTTTGCTCTTGTGCGCGAGTAACATTTTTCATCTTTTCCTACTTTTATTCATCGGCATGGGAATTTTCATGCGTGCCCGCAAGGGGCTCATTGATAAAACAAACTGGTACCAAGCCCAGTTGGCCAGCTACTACATGACCTGGGTCTGTATCGCATTCCTTCTCGGTGCGATCCTGACAACATTCTTAGTTGAAAGCCCAAACACGGATCCAGCGATATTTGGAACGTTTAAACAGCAGTAGTTAAATGCTTCCCATTCGAATGCCTAATCAGATTTCCACGCGCTGGGCATTACTACTGGCCGGTACCTGTGCACTCGCGTCCATGTATTTGGTGTTGGCCATGATCGGGGCATTGAGCGAGAATCAGATTATCGGTTTGCCAACCGTCCCCGAATTGACCCTGTGGGGACTGCCTTTAAGTCTGTTGATCAGAGATATCGCGATGGCACTCACTGTTGGCTCGGCGCTGGTGGGAGGGGTCTTAGCGCCCAAACCCGATGTGTTCTTGGGCCGGGTGACTTCTCTGAGTGCATTGGTGTGGCTTCTGGCAATTGCCGCCCAATCAGTTTTCACTGTCTCAGAAGTCTTGGCTTTTTCCTTATCGGATTCACTCAACCTCAATATTTGGTGGTCGTTACTTTCGCAAACGACCGTGGGCCAAGTAATGCTGGTTCAAGCTGTGCTATTAATTTTCGTTGCGCTTTTAGGTTGGGTGGTCCTTGATCGCATCACAGGATTAATTATTTCGGTACTGGCGGTCACCGCAGCTTTCCTGCCAGGTCTTACGGGTCACTCAAGTTTGACCGACACCCACAATGCGGCATCAATTAGCTTGGGCATCCATATCGTTGCCATGAGTGCATGGATTGGCGGGTTAGTTGCATTGGTGATCTACTTGTTGCGCTCGGGAACTGATTCAGGGAAGGTCATTCGTCGGTTCAGCACCTTAGCGCTGATAAGCGTGGTTTTACTGGTAGAGAGTGGCCTGTTAAACGCATCATTGAGACTTGATGGACCAGCAGCACTCGTTACTTCCTTTTATGGTGCAATCCTCCTGGCAAAAATCTCAATCCTGATTGTTTTGATTTCATTTGGCTGGCGCGTGCGCAAGAAAATCAGCGAAAGCGCTGATCAGGGTCCGATGAACAACCTGGCGATCACGTTGTTAGCAGGACGTGAAGTTATTTGGATGGGCCTAGTGCTGGGGCTTTCAGTTGCGCTTTCACGCACGGCGCCCCCGGGCGAATTCCAAGCTGGCGACCAACTAATTTGGGTGGCCCTTCTGGTACTCGGCTTATTTCTGCCGTATTCCCTTTACTATTTACTCCCGCGGGGAAAAAGTGCTGTTCAATTTTTGCACAAATACCCAGATGTCAGTGCGATCGCGTTGATCATGTGGCTTTATCTCTTCACTACATTTTTCACCTCCACGACCGTTGGACAAAGTATTGGTGCACAGTGGTTCGCACTGGTGGGTTCGGCAGTAACTATTTTTCTTGGGTACCAGTTCGTTAGTGCAATCTCGCTGAATCGGAGCTGGTCAACGGCCGGATTCGCGGTAGTTGGCATTCCGCTGGTTGGTTGGTGGCTGGAGCGTGATGTCACGGGCGGATTGCATTGGTCATTCTGGGTTGTGACCCTGTTCGCAGTGCTCTTTATTCTTTTTCTAATGAGACCCGTTGCGCCGAAACCTAAAATTCTCAATAATGAGTCTGTTGAGATTTCAGCATGAGTGATTCGAAGCAGAAGAGAAAAGACTTTTGGCAACTGCACGTCCCACTGGTCATTGTTTTGGGCTTCTGCGCCTATGCCACGATGATCGAATTCAGTCGAGCACAGGAAGGAATAACTCGAGCTTGGGTGTACACCTTTCAATGGCCAATTATTGGGATTTTTGCCGTGGTGGTGTGGAATCGATACCGAAAGCATGGCAGCATCACCAAGTCAATTAGTAAGTATTTCCGGGATCGGGCTAAAAGATTCGAGGCGATGGAAGAAGATCCGGACGAACCCGAACGCACACCGACTGATCCAGATGAGATCGCATGGAAAGAGTACGTAAGGAAAATGCAACAGGAGAATCCACCGGGTGGCCCCCCGGAACGGGCTTAACGCACTATTCCGATCTGGAAGTTCGCAAGTGCAGTTTCGGGTTCTCCCTGGCCGTTGTGTTGATTATTGAACGGCGTGGATGCATCAATTCCACACATTGATTCGACGGGACCGCTCCCACCGGGATGCTCATTAATCCACTGGGTGAGGTCATAAACATTTCCGTTAACGACTGACCAACAATCATCAGCGGTCGCGTGCTGGGCGACCTCCGCGAAAGAGATGTACGTGATGGGAGTTTCGGTTTCAGGCGAATCTGTGATGGTCGAATTTGTGACGGGAATAGTTGAATTCGCAGTGTTCATATCCGTGTCTTCCAGCCATACGGATTCAGCGCCCGAGTGCCCCGCTAGAACCGTAGCTGTAATAGCGGCGAGGGAAACGATGACTACAAGAATTCCAGTGATTGTGTTATAGATTGACTTGGGTCTGGTGTCCAGCCACAACCAGAGTGCGCTGAGAGCGGTAAGTACTAAGGCAGCGTAGAAGGTACGGGTTCCCCAGTCTTGGTGGTACTCGGACACAGAGTCAGCCATGCTGAGGGCCTTGCCCGACTGCGTTGCAAGAAAGGCGCTTCCCGTTGCAGCGACTAATGTCCCAGCAACAAAATACTTTTGCACTTTGCCGCGAAATGGTCGGATCAGAACCATGGCGATCATGCCAATTGCGCCGAGGGGAAGTAGTACGACTACCGCGTGGATTATGAGTGGATGTGCGGGAATTCCAAAAACTGTCTCGGGGATCAACGTTTCTTCTTCACCACGCCGATTTGGTAGTTGGCCAAGTTGCTGTTGGGGGATCCTTGACCTGCATGTTGGGCGTTAAAAGCTTTTGATGCATTTTTGCCACACATTGCAATGATCCGACTTGAACCGCCTGGGTGTTGACTGATCCAACCGGTGAGGTTGTAGACCTTTCGATTAACTACTGCCCAACAGTCGTTCGGACTATTGTGTTTTTTGACCGCTTTGAGGGTAATGGGCTTGGTGGTGTTGGGAGCAGCGTGTATTGCCGTGGGCATCACAAGCCCCATGGGAATTAACACTGCGACGCAGGTGGCAATGATCTTTGAAGTCATTCTCATATCTTAAGTGTGAGACATGAATGATTATTCCGCCTTCTTAGATGAATTTCTGGTCTCAACCACTGGCTCGTCGTAATCTGCCACGACGGGAGTCTGGGTGGGGCGCCGGATAGCCCAGGTGAGGAACGCCACAACAATTCCAACACCCACGAGCACTTCAAATAGTTGCAGGGTGCCCGTCTGGGCAAATTCGATGAGTGTGCCACCAATTTGCTGGCTGAGAATGAAGACGGCCATCACCAGCACAAACCAGCCAAAACCTTTTCGAAGTTTGTCTGGGTGAATCTTGCCCACGACTCGGCTACCAATGAGAACGCCGACAATGGCTGCCGCGGTCACTATGAGTGTGGCGGTCCAATTGATTTGGGTCTCTGGGTTGAGGGACACCAAACTGCCATTGCCGAACTGGAGTGCGTATCCAGCAAAGCCGGCGAAAGACTTCATCGCAATAACGAGAAGTGAAGTTGCAACCGCTATCGGCATGGGGAGCCCGCCCAGAAGTGCAAGGGCCGGTACGACGAGGAAGCCTCCGCCAGCTCCGACAAGTCCGGTCACCAGGCCAACCACTAGGCCATCGAGAATTATTCGAAAGAGGGGGAGCCCTTTGTGGTGGGTACCTTCGATGTTCTTGCGTCCGCGAACCATAGCCACGGCCGTCACGGCCATCATGACTGAGAAAGCGCCGAGTAACAGTGCGCCGGGAAGCTGACTACCGATTTGCCCACCAATGAACGCGCCAACCATGCCGGCCCCACCAAAAATCAGGCCAGTTCGCCATTGCACCCTGCCTGCGCGCGCGTGTGCGATTAACCCGAATATTGATGTGACGCCGACAACAAAAAGGCTTGCGGTTATTGCTTCTTTGGCCGTGAAATCCAATATGTAGACCAGTAGCGGGGTAGTGAGGATAGAACCCCCTCCACCGAGGAGGCCAACAGCACCACCGATGAAAATAGCAAGAAATGCGGCGAGAACGATCATGTTGCTCCCTTGTTGTATCGCCCAATTGGCCTATTTATTGGCGTATTTGGTGTGTTAGAAAAATTGACTTCAAGATTAAATCGATCACCACGAATAAATGTTTCGCGCCATTCAATTACCTGGTCACCGCTTTTTCCCAGGCGCTCGAGAGCAAACACAGGCGATCCGTTTGCGACGTTAAGCACGGTTGCAATATGGCGGGAGGCCACTTGCGCATAGATTTTTTCTCCACCAGCGTCCATCACGACTGCGCAGCGACTCCGCAGTTCCGCGTAAATGGAACTGTGCGTGAAGTCAGCATCGAGTAATGGGCGGGCGAATTCGGCGAGCAGCCATGCGGTGTCATAGGCGAGTGGCTCCCCTCCAGCGAAGCGAATGCGTTCGATTACAACAAACTCACTCGTTGGTGGGACACCAAGTTCTTGGGCAACTGTGGGGTTGTGTGTTAAGACGAGTCGTTTCACTGTGCTGGATTGCTCAACGCCCTGATCTGCAATGGTGGTGAACAGTGAATACAAGGCGCCAAGGTTCTGTGAGTATTTAGTCTCCGCCACCGTGGTGCCGCGACCCCGCTCACTTTTTAAGATCCCTTCAACCCTCAGAACCCGCAGAGCCTCACGGATTGTGTGACGGCTAACCCCGTACTGATCGGTGAGCTCGTGTTCTCCGGGGAGGCCGTCTTCGAATTCCCCGGCATTAATTCGCCGGCGTAGGTCTTCGCTGACCTGGGCCCAAAGGGGGAGTGGATGCGTGCGTTCTGGAGGAATTGGGCCGGGTGAGGTGAGAACGGGGCTTTGTGACATATTCACCGGTCCCTTCTGGTCATTGCTCGTTATTTGTCACCTATTTGTGAGGCGACGGGCAGCAATGGCTATTGTACGTACATCCGTACAAGTGGACCACAGGGGGTATGGTTATATCGAAGTTTCTAGCACCGCGATCAATTGAGATCGAAGGTCTTGGGTTCGAGTTGAAATTTGACGCTGGAGCGCCACATAGGTGGCCCGACCGGCGCTTGTCTCTATCCGGATGGGTTCATAGCCGTATTGAGCGAGGTCATAGGGACTTGCTTGCATATCTAGGGTCCGGGCGCTGCGAGCCAACTCAAAGCAATCCAGTACCAGGTCACCGGGGATCATCGGTTGAAACCACATGCAGTGCTTGTAAAGGTCCATATTGGCATGAAGGCAACCGGATTGTTCAATGTCTTTTTGGTTTTCACGTGTGGGCACAATGTTGAGACGATTCATGTTCTGGGGAGCGGCTTCCTCGGTAAAGAATCGAAAAGCATCAATGTGTGTGCAGCGAAGACCCAATTCGGCAATGAGAGAATCGATCTGTTCTTGGGTGACGCGCAGTGGATCCCCATGTCGGATTTCGTGTTGATCAGCCTGATAAACCATGGCCCATTCATGCAATCCAAAACAATTGAATGCTGCCTCACGCAGTTGCGTGTTGCGCAAAAGCTCCAGTGTTGAATCGATTCTGGATCGGTGCTTGGTCAGGTATTGGGCATCCAATTCACAGGATGTCCCGTTCGAGGAGTAAGTGGGGAAATCAAATGCTTCGGTGGAATCTATTTCGAGGGTGATCCCAACCCCGGGAAACCAGGTTTCCAATTTTGTTGGCGTATAGGGGTAGTACTCAAACATGAAGTCATCAACTGGGTCACGTTCACCGATTTGTTTTCTGGCACGCCTGCCCACAGTGAGAGCTTCCGCTCGGATCTTGTGCACACCTTGGGCTTCCCGCCACGAAGGGAGAGTGAGTGTGCGGTTCATAGGTGATTATTTTGCCAGTAGCCTGTTCACGTGGACCAGCCAAGTGCGTTAGATCTAGCAATTGCTGCGGCTTTTGCGCCGTTGCGCAATCAGGAGTTTGTTTCAGCACTGGTGTTCAACGGTGAAAACAGTGTCGGTATCAGCTTTGCTCCATCAGCACCCGTTGATTTGGGGACATGGATTTCCCAAGAACTTTCGGGAGTGACGGTGAAACTGCAAGACTCCGGAGTAGAAATCGACCTTTCTCCGTTGAAATTACGCGCTGAGGTGATCGCCACGGGTGCACAAGTTGTAGAAATCATTGTGGCCGCCGGGTCAACGACCACGCAAGTCAGTGAATCGACAGACATTAGCGTGAAAAAGTTTGATCAGCGTGACCGTGAATTTTTAGACAATGTCCCACCGCACCACGGAGTATGAAGATTTTTTCACTGCCTAACGTGAATTAATTACCAGTGAAATCTGATCAGAGGCTTCTGCTGCGAGGGCTGCGCCTTGCCATTCCTGGACACTGACCAAAATCACCGTAGAGGTTGGAGATGCGAATCCTGATGCGTCGGGTAGATCCAAAACGACCGCATCCAACGCAATAACTTGTGGTGTGCCCGTTTCGCTGGGAACCACGAGGTCAATCTTGTCGCCAACGCGAACTGCACTGGCGATCGCTGCCGATCGCAGTGTCACCGGTACCGCAACGAACCCCTCGGGTAAACCGGCAACAACACGATCTGGTCCAGTTGCTGGAGCAGGTGTAGATACTGAGCCAAAAATGAGGAGAACAGCGAGTGCTGCCGAGACAGATCCCAAGATTCGGCGGTGTCGGTTGCCTAGCGTGCGCAACCGTAGAAGAGCATTTACGTGCATGGTGTGAATTTAGGTGTGAAACCAATTCACGTCCAATAGCTATCCACAGGCAACCTCACTTGATGGCCGTTAATCACCTGCAATTACTTGGTAGCAGACCCCGAGCTGGATTCAGACTTTTTGGGGGCCGACTTTTCGGCTGCTGGTTTCGCTGGCGTACTCGAAGGAGTTGATGGCGTTGAAGAAGTCGACGAACCCGAATCAGACTTTGGTGATTTGGTGGAAGCTGAACTCTCAGAAGCCCGTGAATCGGTGCGGTAGAAACCGGAGCCTTTGAACATGACGCCAACACCGGTGAATTGCTTGCGCAGTGACTCCTTGCCGCAGGCTGGGCAGATGGTCAAAGTTGGGTCAGCCATGGATTGCACGATGTCGTGATGGGTATTGCACTCTGTGCATAGATACTCGTAGGTGGGCACGCAATCCTCCAGTTGTCCGATCAGCCGGGAAGTTGACACTCGCCCTGACGAAGGCCTAAGTCTGCCCTAACCCCGGTTCAGGTGGCTACCGCAGGGCAGTTCCGCCCTAGAGTTACAGCCATGCGCGAAGCCAGTCGACTACTTGTCATTGGTATCGGTGGTGCATTCGGGGCCCTCAGCCGTAATGGAATTGCTCAACTTTTTGGCTCGGCTCCGATTGAACTTGGGGATCAAATCGCCAGCTTCCCTTGGGCAACCCTCACCGTAAACGTGATCGGTGCCCTATTAATTGGAATCCTTGCCGTGGCCCTAATGGCAGACGGTGATGGCTACCTGCGTCCATTCCTCATTACCGGGTTCCTTGGCGGATTTACCACATTTTCTGCCCTTGCCTTGGAAGCCGCAGACCTCATGGACAACAACATGTGGTTGACAGCCTTGGTCTATTTAGCGGTAACCGTTGGAGCCGGTCTTGTTGCCGTGCAGTTCGGAATCAGGGCTACCCAGCGAATGGTCAAGTCATGATCACTATTGCCGCGATTGCATTGGGGGCTTTTATTGGCGCGCCTCTTCGCGCATTGGCTGAGCAGTATGCAAGTCGAACACGTAGTGCGCTCACAAGCCTATTGATCATCAACTCACTCGGCTCACTGCTTGCAGGCTTTAGTCTTGGAGCGTTTTCCGGTGATGTGCAAACATTTCTTATCACGGGATTTGCGGGCGCTTTCACCACTTTCTCTGGTTGGACACTTGCCCTATCCATGTTTTCGCGCAACCTGATTGAATCTGGGGTTTCACCTTCAGCTCGTTTCGCGCGAATGGGATTTGTAATCGTTGTAGCTATTGGAATCCCGGTGTTGTCACTCTGGCTCGGCTGGCTTTTCAGTGAGTTTCTATTTGTGACGAACTAAAACCAGCGCACGGTGGATTCGGTGACGCTGACGGCAACCGGGATGTCATGTGCCTCTGTCGGGATCTCTGGGAGAAATTCAGATTCATAGGTGACTCCGATGATCAGCGGGGGGTGTTCAAGATCGACAACCTTGGTTAACGCTCGGTCATAAAAACCTTTCCCCTGCCCAAGTCGAAAACCATTTGGATTCATGGCCTGCGCGGGAACAATGATCGCAGTGCAACTTGGTAATGCTTGTGAACTGGAGAGCGCCCCCCTCGGGTCGGGCTCGAGTGTTCCCAATGCGTTTCGCATCCAATGCTCTTCTTCACCATCATTAGCCCACAGCAGTTCGTCGCCGCTGACTATTGGGATGAGCACCGTGCAACCCATCTCATGTAATTGTGAGCGCAAAACATTTACGGGGGGTTCACTTGGCATTGCGACATAAGCCGCGATAACGCTGGCAGGGTTAAGCGCAATAGTTTCCAGTACATCGAGAATTTGCCCGGAAATGAGCGAATCGAGTTCAGCGATAGCACCGAGATCACGTCGTTTTCGAGCAGACCGAAGCCGTGAACGCAAGGCAGATTTGCCAGCTCCCTGATCCTCAATCACGACCCAATGTTCCCTCACGTGGTGGCGCATGTTGTTGGCACCCTTGTGTACCCACATATATATGTGTGGCTTTGCCGTAGGGTCACCTCATGACTTTTGAGGGAGTACGCAAAGCGGTGATTCCGGCTGCAGGGCTAGGTACCAGGTTCCTCCCTGCGACCAAGGCAACCCCGAAAGAGATGTTGCCGGTCGTGGACAAACCCGCGATCCAGTATGTCGTTGAAGAAGCGGTAGCGGCTGGGCTGGAAGACATCCTTTTTGTGACAGGCAGAAGTAAGCGCCCACTTGAGGATCATTTTGATCGGAACTATGAACTCGAGCAGGTATTGGAAAGTAAAGGGGACGCAGAGCGACTGCAACTTGTTCGCGAGTCCACGGATCTGGCTCGAATTCATTATGTTCGCCAAGGTGATCCCCTTGGATTAGGGCACGCAGTTCTTGTGGCTCAGCAACATGTTGGAGACGAACCATTTGCGGTGCTGTTAGGTGATGACCTCATTGACGCTCGGGATCCAATCTTGGACGCCATGATCGCGATCCGAAACGAATTTGGTGGTTCCGTTCTGTGCCTAATGCAGGTACCCCGGGAAACTATTTCACTGTACGGGTGCGTGCGCATCGAAGGCGAACCAATTAATGGTGTAGTTACCGTCACGGAGCTGGTCGAGAAACCTGATGTCGCTGATGCGCCAAGTGATCTGGCGATTATTGGCCGTTACATTCTTGATCCAGCGGTGTTCGCGGTTCTCGCGGGTACCGCCCCAGGTCGTGGAGGCGAAATCCAATTAACCGATGCGCTTCGAGTGCTGGCAACAATGCCACCTGAGCAGGGTGGCGGTGTTCGTGGAGTTGTTTTTGATGGCAGGCGTTATGACACCGGTGACAAACTCGGCTACTTACAGGCGGTTATTACCTTGGCAACTCAACGCCAAGACATTGGACCCGAACTCACCGCGTGGCTACAAGAGTTCACTCGGTAACCACCATGACGGTTTCTGGTTTTTGGCCGGTCACATTAACGCAAGGACAACTGAGACTGCGACCATTGCGGTATTCAGATCGACGCCCTTGGCGCGAGGTTCGCAAGAGAAATGCTCAATGGCTTAAACAATGGGATGCAACTATGCCCCCAGAAGGCCACATGGTTGGACAAAGGCCCCCCAGTTACAACGCAATGATGCGCATAGTGAAGAAAGAAGCACGTGAGGGTCGGGCGCTCCCATTCGCAATTGAGTTTGAAGGAAAGTTTGTTGGTCAACTTACGGTTGGTGGGATTTGGGGTGGTTCATCACGTGGTGCATTTTTCGGTTACTGGATTGACGAAAGTGTTGCCGGACGCGGACTTATGACAACGTGTGTTGAGATGGCAGCCGATTACTGCTTCAACACAATGATGTTGCACCGCATCGAAATAAATGTCCGGCCAGAAAATGCAGCTTCCCGTGCTGTTGCATTGAAAGCGGGGTTCACCCAAGAGTCATACAGGCCAAGGTATTTACATATCGACGGCGATTGGCGCGATCACATTGGCTTTGTTAAGTTTCGCGACACGCCGAATGAAGAAAACCTTGAATACCAAGAGAAGTAGACGGGTGCATCTAATCTTACGCATGTGACTGGATTGATCTACGTAGTGATCATTGGTCTTTGGGCCGCGGTTTTAATTCCTATTTGGCTTAAACGTCAAGATCAAGTCAGTGAAGTTCGTTCAACAGCCCGATTTAGTTCCGCCATGCGGTCACTCGGTGACCGTGCTGATCGAGCTGATCTAGCTGAT
>Ga0129324_10001409_pt1 | contig 15495 bp, 13 predicted proteins | sample CPBDNA_7_FD_96879 | JGI IMG/M metagenome (GOLD analysis project Ga0129324, IMG submission 96879) | Freshwater to marine salinity gradient microbial communities from Chesapeake Bay, USA - CPBay_Spr_15_0.2_DNA | ecosystem: Environmental > Aquatic > Marine > Coastal | place: USA: Chesapeake Bay... | reverse complement strand
CCATGTCGGAAGCAGAAGATGCACTTATTAATGCGTCTATGGCAGCAGGTTTTACACTCTTAGATGTTCCTGGGGCGGTAGCAATCGCGCGCCATTTAAGAGGGACAGAAAGAATGAATTACCTTGCAGATCTTAAGGAGGCCGGTGGTCTTCTGCGCCGAAGTTCAAAACTAAGAGGTGTCCTTTCTGGTGTTAGAGAGTCTCTGGGTGCTGAAGGTGTCCAAGCAGTTCTAAGGCAAATTACTAAACTAGAAGATGGGATCTCGGTCCTCAGAAAAATAGAAAACTTAAACCCCCAACAAGCTAAAGAGCTTTTTGAAAATGGATTAAAAGTATGCAACGACCTATGTTCCTAGACTTTAAGAGTCTGAGACATTTAATAATCTTAATCGCCTTTAGCTTAGGTGGGGCAGCCTATGGTCGCGGTTGTGATAACTTATCTGCATTTCTTAACTTGGCCTTGGATAAACAAAAGAGTGCCGCTGAGGCCTTAGAGTTAGTGACAACAATGCATCAGCTCAAAAATGCTGATGAACTTAGAATTTATGAAAACGGAGAAGAGGTTGCCGTAACTATACAGGGGTATGGAGATGGCAAACTTATCTATCGTCGAGCTGATCAAGAACAAGACTTATTTCGCGAAATGGATAATGACTTAAGAGACTTTTTTAGAATCGCGGGGGAAGGCGAAGTACGCCCTCCTGATGTAAGTTCAGTATCTCCATCAATGGCGTCAGTTGTTGGCGGAAATGCTGATATAAATCTACCCGCCATTATTCCTGATCAATCCCGTGCTGTTGTTCGTGTTGAACCAGGTGTAGGAGCAAGGCTAGAAACACCTGATCTTCCTGGAACCGCCCCTAAAATTGATGATGCGATTTCAAGACCGGTGGTTCGAGTTGATCCAGTGGCACCTAGTGGTTTTGGTCGCGTGGAAAGTGGAACTGATATTGTTGACCTTGCTCGTCCTAGACCTGATCAACTGCCTTCGCTTTCTCGCGAAGCTCCTGTAGGTCCTGGGCGGATTGAAGTTCCTGATGATGTACCTCGCTTAGTTGCGCCAGATAGTATTCCAAGATTGGCCGCACCTGATATAGGAAATACTTCTCCCTCCCTTGGAAGAGTTGATATTCCAAGCGATGCTCCTCTTGCTCTTCCGGCTCCTGATGCCGTTAGAAGAATAACAGGACCTGAGCAACCAAGATTACTAGAACCACCTAGAAGAGGAGATACTCCGCCTCGTGTAGAAGTAGAGGGAACCTCTTTTGTGGGTGACTTACCTTCGGGAACTTCTCCCTCTCTTGGAAGAGTGGATATTCCAAACGATGCTCCTCTTGCTCTTCCGGCTCCTGATGCAGTTAGAAGAATAGCGGCACCTGAACAACCAAGATTACTAGAACCACCGACGAGAGCTGATACACCGCCTCGTGTAGATGATGCACCTACGGGAACTGCAGTTGTTAAATACGAGGGAGCTTCCGTTGTTGATGAAGTGCCAGTGGGAACTTCTGCTGTTGATGATGTGGTACCTGAAACTTTGATTGTGAATGACGTGGTACCTGGTGGAACATCGATTGTGGATGATGGACTAGAGGGGACTCGTATTGCAGATGGTGCTTCTCCTAGACCTATAGATGGAGCAATTACTTTGCGCCGTGGAACAGAAGTAGAAGTCGCGTCACCTGATAGTCGCGCTTTGGCCACTTCCGGTAGAGATGTAGAGCCTTATGTTTATAATGGTGAAGTTTTAGGTCCAGAGAATCTACCAATTCCTTCTCGCACAAGAGCGAGAATTGCTGCAGACGCTATTGAAGGTGAGTATCGTGTTATTGACGATTTCGAACTCTTTACTGAAAGCGATGCGATTGTCACTTTCAACCGAGCAGATAATTTAGAACCTTATAGAGGTCCTTTTAGAGCGCAAACTCTTTCAGGTCAGGCCATACCTGATGACGAAATTTTAGAAGCATTAAGTGCAGGAGCTCGCATAAGAAGAGCGGGAAGTGACTTTATTGAATTTATTTCTCGAAACGGTAAGTCTTTCAAGCTTCCCACACGCTTCTTAAGGGGCAGAAATCTTCGCTTAGGTCTTAGGGGAAAACAGGTTCTTTTAAATCTTCCTGAAGCTTTAAGAAGAGTTGGGAGAACAAGACTCTATGAAGGAAGTGATGAGGAGGAAGCATTAGTCTCTCCAGATGTCGAATCTCCAGTCGTGGAAACTGTCGACCCTACTTTGAGTGCTACTCCTGAAGATACGGCAGTTGATCCTGGTAATGATGACCCTCCCGGTGAATTCAATGATGGTCCTCCTGGTACAGATTCAGCTACGACTACTACGACTGAAGAAGAGCCTGAGGTCAGAATACCTTTACCTGCAGCGGGCAGAGGTCGTCCGGTTGGACCACAAATGAAAGGGATCAATAAATTACAAATTATCCGTACTCGCGGTGTTCGATAAGTTTTGAGGCCCATCAATCTGGTGGGCTTTTCAAGGAATTCTTAAAAATAAGCGATTAAAGATTTTCAGCAAGTGAGAAGAATTGAAGGTTGAGCTGGTAAAGTTCATTTGGACCAAAATCTTCTTCGTCATAACTATGGTACTTGGAGACGAAGTATTTAAGAAAATTGTCGAGTTCCTTTTTTGCCTTGTCGACCTCTTCTTCTTTGATAAGGACTTGTTCTTGTCCAAAGACATTTTTTAGAATATTTTCAGGTTTTAAGTTGGTGAGTGCGAGTTCGATAAAACTAACTTGAAGCTTGAGTGCCTTAAGTGAATCGTTTGTCTTGTGGAATGAAAAGAGTGAGCCTTTTTTTCGAAGATAGCCGTTGATAGAGAAAAGGGTCTTTAGCCTTTTAATATCATCATCTTTTATTTGTAAGTTAAGCTTCTTCCTTAATGAATCCAAAGGTAACTCTATTTTAGATAGGCTGATAGTGTTTAGGAGAGTTAAGAAATCTGCTTTTTGCTCTAGCTCTTCGTTTGTAAAACTTATCTTTTGAAGCTTCATGGTATTTTGAAACTTACTAGTCGTACTCAAATGAGAGATAAGGTCTTCTTTTTCAAAAGCATCTAATTCAAATTCTTTCGAAAAACGTTGAATAAAGTCTAGTGAAGGTTTTCTCTTGCCATTAATGATCATGGAAACAAGACTCGGAGAACGGTAACCCATGTTCTTAGCGATTTGGGAAAGGTTACCTTTATCTTTCATTTTGTTGGCGAATGATTTTTTTAAATAAATGACAAGGCTTTTTTCTTTTGCAATTGGATCTATCGTTTGCACTTTGAATTCCCTTAACAAAAAAAAGGGACTGACCAAAGTCAGTCCCTTCTGTAGGAGGACACTCTTAATTAATAATTAAAGTGAACTACATGCTGGAATTGTGTAATCAACTTCGTCAACAAGTGCTCCACCGTAACGTCTCTCGTCAAAAGAAGTGGCATAACCAAAGTTCTTAATGATAAGGAAGTCAAAGTTAGTTACAACAGTTGCCATAAAAGTTTTGAATACTGAACAGTTAGGGAAGTCTTTCTTGAATTTCTTGTCAGAATGACCAAATTTTCTGTTCCACTCACGTGCTTCTTTGTCCCACTTGTTTGCACAAGTCTTTTGAGGAGCAGTGATTTTTGATGAACCGTTAACTTTAGCAAAAGCTTTACATTCTCTTTTGTCTTTATCGATACATTTCTTTTGACCTTCGTTTGCACCATTTTTACATCTCTTAAGTGCATATCCCCATTCAGAACAAATTCTTACAGGACGGATAGTTTTGATGTTGTTACCTTCCTGACATACGTTAGTAAGTGGAGTGTAAACAGTACCGTATTTTGTATAAACGCCTTTGTTTGGAAGACCTTCGTTCAAAGTTCCTTTTGAAAGGATTGTGTACTTTGTGCTTAGGTACTGAGAAAGGTCAGAAGGAACTGAGTTACCAACGCTAGCGCTAGTAGCAAGACTAATTAATCCGATTAGGATTGATAATGATAATGCTTTCATAAAAACTCCTTAAAATGAATCCGCCGTTGTTGGCGGGTTATTGTTTTGTTGAAACGGTTATAGACAAAGTTTTGTGAAATTTAATCACCAGATCTGTGAAAGATGTTGTTTTCGATAACCGTTTGTAAATAAGTAAAATCAGTGACTTAGTGGTTATTTTTGTTTGCCCCTTAGGAAAACCCCCAACCAACTTGAACGGAATTAACCCAGAGTAAAAGGCTAGAGAATTAATAACTATGAATTCTGTTAATTCACCTAAGAGATAGCAATACTAGAGCCGATAAATTGGCATGCCTGAAGATACCTACCGCCTTGAATACATCACTAACTCTATCGAGAAGATCGATGAGCTTGAAAAACTCATATTGGAAATTGAAAAAGGTGCAGGAGAGTTTAATGATGTAAGCCTAGAACTCTTAGGCGTTCTACGCTCATTAAAGGGGACAAGTGGATCTTTTGGTGTTGAGTTTTTTCCTACCATTTGTCATAACTTTGAAGATTCCGTAGAGGTTTTTCTAAGTCAAGACAATGCTGAACCTCCTATAGAGATATGGTTATCTTTTATCGACGTTTTAAAAGACGTCAGGATGGGATTCTTAGAGAATAAATCATTAGATGTTATAAAGAAGGATTTCTCCAGCAAGCTTTCATTACAGAAACCGGCGAGCTCGGGGCGTGTGCTATTAGTTGAAAGCTCTAAAGCTCTCATCAAGCATTTCATAAAAATTTTTGAAAAAGCCGGCTTTACTCCTAGTATTACAGACAATGGACTTCAAGCTTTTGAAAGACTAATGACAGAAAAATTTGAAGTACTTGTTACTAATCAATTCTCTGGTCCTTTAAAGGGAGATGCCCTTATTGCTGCTCTAAAAGTGAGTGGTGGCCCCAACCAAAACATACCTAGTATATTGTTAACTTCAAACAAAGAACATCTTCAAAATAGCTCGAGTTTGTATAAGCCAACTTATATGGTTGAAAAAAGCCCCGATATGATGAGTGAGCTTGAAAAGTATTTGGGTGATATTCTCGAAGAGCATTGGCTAGTATCTCCGACAACAAAGAAATACAAAAAAAGTCAAAGACTAGAGAATATCTTATATATTGATGACGATGTTGATCTACACTTCTTGGTTAAAAAAGGCCTGGCTTCCCTTGAAGAATTAAAAACCTTGGATAGTGCCAATGGTGGAAGCGAAGCCTTTCAAATGTTGCAAAGAGGATGTCCCGATCTTATTCTTCTTGATTATATGATGCCTGATATGGACGGACCTGCGGTTTTGAAGGAAATCCAAAAGCAAAACATTGATGTACCAGTGATATTTTTGACAGGAAAAACAAAACCTGAAGAGATCGAAGGCATTAAAGGTCTTGGAGCTTTAGGACTTATAAAGAAGCCTTTTAATCCAAAGACCCTACACGAGCAAATTCTTAAGGTATGGAATAATCTTTAAGGAATTGTCCAGGGACTAGCGACATTGATTAAGTCATTCTTCCCGTAACTTTGTCTCAATCCACCAACATCTAGACCGATAGACCTTGCCGTTAGAACGAAGTCATTTTGCTGTTGAACCGCACTTCTCTCTGCGTGATTCTTGTAGCGCTTATCAAATTGTGTCGCCATATCAGAGAAATAGAGAGGTGAGAGTAAGCTATCTTTTACGTGACTGAATTCATGATAAATGATGACGGCAGGCGCGACCTTGCTATCAACTCTATCTACCTTTGTTGGGAGATAACCCTGACGATAATACATAATGGCCCCTTGATTGGTAGAGGCTATCAAAATCCCGCCAATTTGATCCTTTGTAAGGGTCATTCCTGTCTGCTCTTTAAAGATCATTTGAAGTTGTTGGGCATTCTTATTAGAGATCATGGTGAAGCTAGGAAGTTCTGTTTCTTGGTATTCATTCTTTGCAGAATTAAATAGAACGGCTGCCTTATTTGTCCACAATATATACTTCTCATGATGGGCCACATAATTGACGGCACCGTTATCACCCATAATAGTGATGAGCTCATTTAAGAGGTCTTCCTTTTGAGCTTGCGCTTGATCGTTATCTGAGTAGACGACCTCGGCCTGAGTGCTGGTAAGGAGAATAAACATGAGGCCAATATAGATAGTTATTTTCATGAAACAGAGCCTATAAGAGCTTAAGGCCTTTGAAGAGCCCCTCTGTAGAAAAGGTACGATTTTAGATGTGAAGAGGCCAAAATTTCTCGTTGACACTTACGCAAAACTTACGCATAATAAAATCTATGCAGGAACGTACCATTAGTTATCTCAATATTCCTAGCTTTCCCGTGGCCTTAGAACGTATTCAGGACCCTCGCTTAAAAGAACGTGAGATAGCGATTGCTCCACGTTCGAGTGATCGTGCAAAGATCTGGTCTGTCTCACCTGAGGCGAGGGAAGCAGGTATCTATAAAGGTATGCCTGTTGGTCAGGCGAAGAGAATCGCCCCTAGTTTGATGATCGTTGATCCTAACCCTGACCTTTATAAGCAAGTGAACCGGAAGCTTGAAACGGCCATCAAAAACTGGCTTCCGATTTATGAGTTTGAGCGTGAAGGGAAAATTTATCTCGACTACACAGGGTTTCGCCGCCTTTATGGAGTGGCAGAGGATTTTTCTCTTCAGCTCAAGCGTCTTTTGAAAAATGACTTCTCCCTTGATTGCTCCCTTGGCCATGCAGCGAATAAATTGGTGGCCAAAGCTGCTGCCAAGGAAGTGATCAGGGAGAGTCCTTTTCAATTTTCAAAGAATTCCATTTTAAGAATAAAAAACGGTCAAGAAGAGCGTTTTCTTCAACCTCTTGAAGCAGACGTCCTGCCCATTGTTCGTACCCTAAAGAGCCGGCGCTCCACACGCACACAAAATATTTTTGCCGACTTAAATTTACGTACGGTTGCAGATCTTGCTCAACTTGATCGTCTATATTTAACAGTGGCCTTCGGGCCATTTCATGCAGAGACCATTTATAAAATGGCCCGGGGAGTAGATCCCCGGCCAGTGGTCCCTCCGAAATTGGAACCGACGATTTTCTGTGAAGAACATCTTGAAAATGAGAGCAATAATATTTTTGATCTAAACTATAAAGTTGAAAACTTATTAGATGATTTATGCACACGCTTAAGGGCCATGGGTCAATTTTCAGATTCTCTCACGATTGGTCTTCGTTATAGTGATTATAAGTATGTTGAAAAGAAGAAGACGTTTAAAGATGTCTTTCAGTATCAGCATCAAGTGGCGAAAGATTTGAGAAAACTATTTACCCATATCCTTAATCGTCGCGTGACAGTTCGTTACATAAGTTTAGAGGCTTCGGGACTTAGGAGAAGCGAAGTCCAGTTGTCATTATTTGAAGAGTCTAAGCAGTTAAGCCTAGATTCTACGCTGGACTCCTTAAACGAAAAATTTCAAGGGAAGGTCATGTTAGGGCGGAAGCTATTGGCCTAGTTATGTATGAACTATTGTCAGCTCCATGTTCACTCAGTCTATTCTCCCATGAAGGGCCTCTCCTCTCTTGAGTGGCTTTGTGAAAGAGCTCTAAAACTTGGTCATGAACATATTGCCTTAACAGATACGAATGGCCTCTATGGCATACCTCATTTTATTAACCTCGCTCGAGAGTATGGGTTAATTCCTATTATAGGCTGTGAAGTTGTCTTAGAAAATCTTCGTTTGGTAATATTATGTCGCAATCAAGAAGGCTTTCGGCGCCTTACACGTCTCCTCACAAGATACCACCAAGATGGCCTAAGCAGAGATGACTGTTTAGAACTTGTTGCAAAGATGAGTGCGGAAACAATTGTTTTCTCCGATGATAAAGAAGCGCTTCTCTTTCTAGGCAAGGTCTTTAAAAAGGAAGCTCTCTACTATGAAGTCACAAAGGGCATGGCGACAAATAAAGACCTCTTGTGGCTTAAAGAGCAACAAATAAAACCATTGGCCACAAGTCGTATCCATATGTCCAAAAAAGGAGAAGATTTCTATTATCGCCTTTTGAGGGCGATTGATGACAACTGCACCATTGAAGAAATAGATACTTCCGGTGAACATAGTACATATTGTTATTTTCCCAACAATAGCGAGTTCAAAAGATGGTTTGAACTTATTCCAGAGGCGCTGGAAAATACCAAAACAGTAGCGCGCCTTTGTCGCAGCGATTGGTTTGGAAATAAACTCATCTTTCCGAGTTTCAAAGGTTTTAATCCAGAGGAGGCGTCTTTGGCCTTAAGGCAGAAATGCCTCGATCAATTGGATTGGCGCTATGGAGAAGTGGATAGTGAAGTATTAGATAAAGTTCAAGAGCGCTTGAGCTATGAACTCTCAATTATTGAGGCAAAAGATTTTAGTAATTACTTTCTTGTCGTTGATGAATTTGTTTCTCAATCAGGAATCAATTGTGGACGAGGCTCTGGAGCCGCGAGCATCGTTTGCTATTTGCTCGGTATCACTCATGTGGACCCCATTAAGCACAATCTATTCTTTGAGAGATTTTTAAATGAATTTCGCGTTGATCCCCCAGATATTGATGTGGATTTTCCGTGGGATGAAAGAGATGACATTCTTGATTATGTTTTTGAAAAATACGCCGGAAGGGCCGCGATGGTGGCCAATCATAATTTTCTAAGAGACCGTTCGGCCATCCGGGAAGTTGCAAAAGTTTACGGCATTAAAGAAGACGAAATTTCTTATATAACAAATCGTCTTCCTCGCGTTGAAATTGATAGCACTTGGCGCCAAATTATTACCCATGCCTTAAAGATAGAGGGGTGCTTAAGACATTTATCGGTCCACTGCGGAGGTGTCGTAGTCACACCTGGACCGATTGAAGATTATGCTCCTGTCGAGTGGGCGACGAAAGGTGTGCCCGTCATTCAATGGGAAAAGGATCAAACCGAAATTGCGGGCCTCGTGAAAATTGACCTCCTCGGAAATCGCTCCCTCGCCGTTGTTCGCGATGCCCTCAATATGGCCAATATCAATTATCAAAAAAATTATGATTACCGCTTATTCAACCCAGTTGATGATCCTAAAACCAAAGAGATGATGAAGCTCGGGACGACGATGGGGGTTTTCTATGTGGAATCTCCTGGAACTCGCCTTTATCTGCAAAAGCAGCGCTCAGGAGAATTTGAACACAACACGATAGCAGGTTCCGTGATAAGACCAGCGGCCCGACGCTTCGCCAATATCATTGCTGAGAGAATCAATGGTAAACCTTTTGAACACTTTCACCCGATCCTTAAACCAATTTTGGATGAAACTTTTGGCGTTCTTATTTATCAAGAGCAGGTCACTCAAGTGGCGATGGTCATGGCGGATTTTGATGTTATTGAAGGAAATGATCTTCGAAAGGTTTTGGGCAAGAAGCATAAGGAGAAGAAACTTAAAGACTATAAAGACAAGTTCTTCCAAGGGGCCTTTGATAAAGGCATAGATAAAAAGGTTGTTGATGACGTTTGGGCGATGATCCTGAGCTTTGCAGGTTATTCCTTTTGTAAGCCACATTCGGCCTCTTATTGTTTGGTTTCCTACAAGGCGGCTTACTTAAAGGCCCATTATCCAGCAGAATTTATGGCCGCAGTCATATCCAACCAAGGAGGATTTTATAATTCCACCGCTTACTTGGAAGAGGCGCGACGTTTTGGCGTTGAGATTTTACCTCCCGATATAAATCACAGTGAAAATCATTATGTAGGTTTTAAGAACTATATTCGTACAGGACTCATGCAGGTAAAGGGAATCCGAACAAAGACCATCGAAAAAATTATTTTTGAGAGACGAGAAAATGGTCTCTTTGTAGATGTGGCCAATTTCTTAAAAAGAGTTGAGCCGACCTTTGAAGAGGCGCGCATTCTTGCTAAGGCCCGTGCTTATAACAGTCTCAGGGGAGAAGCTAAGGAAACTGCTTTGGTAGAGTTGATGTGGGAGGTCTATTTTCACTATGCTGAGAAGAAAGGCTCTCTTCAATATCTTCCGGAAGCCGACAATCAATTAGAAAAGGTGAAACCAAAAATGCGCGAGTATGACTCTCTTCAGCTTGTTGATTGGGAACATGAGCATATGGGAGGCTTCGTCAGTTTTTCCTCTTGGCAGCTTTATCGTCATGTTCTTGAGAGGGATGACGTCGTCAGGGGAATCGACTTTCCTGTGCTCAAAGATAAGTATGTCCGTTTATTTGGAGATTTTATTACCTCAAAAGCGACTCGAACCAAGAAGGGAGACACGATGCTCTTTGTTTCTTTTTCTGATGACTCAGCCGTTTATGAAACTGTCTTCTTTCCAGAGGCCTACTATGCTTTTCGTGATCTTCTTTTTCTGGGAGGTGCTTTCTTAGTGGAAGGTCAGGTCCAAGAAGACCTTGGCTCTTTTGTTCTTCAGGTGACGAACCTCCAAAGGTTCGCTCAGAACTGGGCCTAATGAAAAAAATGGGAGAAAGGTTTAACTTCTCCCATTTCAAATATTCACTATTTAATTGCTATGTAACCACATGAGGCAACGAACTCACCATTTAAGAAAATTTCATATGTAGGTACCTGGTAAGCAGGTGCATTGATTCTAACTACGTCATTTTCTTGAAGGTTTCTCTTTTGAATCGTCATGCCACCATTTTCTAGTTGCTTACAGCTAATAAAGCTCCACTCGGCAGGAATAGGCATCTTTCTAGTAGCTTCTGTAGCTTGACCTGTAATTGAAATTAAAACTAGGAAACTTACAATTATTGCTTTCATATCTTTACTCCATTTAAATGATTTCCTTATGAAGTAGCACTTTAGTCATGAGCGAGGTCTGAGGAGGGCATTTTTTTCAGACTTAAGTTAAAGACTTTTCACCACTGTGAAAGTATTGAAATTATTCAGCTTTAAATGATTATGTTGCACTGTATTATTTTCAATTTTTCACAATTCTGTCCCAATTCCTGCTAAGAATAAGAAAACCAACGATTTACGAGGAGTAAATAATGAAAAATTTAATCGTTCTTCTTTCTGTATTAGGTAGTTTCAGTGCATTTTCTTGGTCAAATAGTGATTTTGATAACATTCAGGAAACTGTAGAAACTAAAGTAATGGAAGCAGCAGATGATTACCTTGCTGGTTCTGGTATAGAGGCCATGTCATTGGAATCTATCGGTCAAGGCGCTATCAAAACGACTTACGCTGTTTCTACAAACACTGAGTGTGAGTTGATTGTTACTTCTGGATTTGCTTTTAAAACAAAGGTTGTTACAGCAAACAACTGTCAGTAATTACAACGTTTGGAGGGAATATAATATATTCCCTCTAACAACTTCTTACAATTTCTTAAATATTACCTCTATTTTTTCATCTTAAGCCCCAACGTATTGGTCAAAACCTTTCATTTTAGAGAAACCATCTCCATACAAATATGGAGAATTTATGAAAGTCATCGCTATTGTTATTTCTTTACTCATCATTCCTATGGTTTCTGCTAAGACTGAGCTTTCAAAGCTGGTTGAGTATGTCCAAACGACTTATGCCGATAGCTTTAAGGATTACCCCATTCTTGTTTTTGACATGGATGAGGTTGAGTACCGTTATGCTGTAGCGAAAGTCTTTGGTAGCTCTAAAGAGCTCGAGAAAAAAAGGCAAGAGATTATAAAGCAGTACGTCTTTGAAAAGGTTGGGGTGGAGCTTAGTAACAATGAGGCCTCGACTTATGAGATGTATACCACCATCTTGAAAAATGGTGCCTATGCCATGCCAACGTTAGTTGATGGTCCTAATCGTAAGAAAGTTTATAAGATGTGTGCGGTTTTTCCTGCGTCACCAAATAGTAATCAGCGACTTGAAACGGAAAGAATTACGGGGCTTAAAACTCCAGGCGCTTATAAAGATGTAACCTTTACGGGCCTCCAAGAAAAACTTGAATACCGTGAGATGCAGCTCTTCTCTCTCTATCATGAGCTAGGTCACTGTATGGACCGTATCTATATGCCACAAAATTACAACACCTATGAAGTTGATGCTCACAGTGTTCATGAAAGTGAGTCTTATGCAGAAGTTTTTGCTCTGATGATGCTTGAAAGGGAAGGACTGCAAGGTACAGGTCGCACTCGTGCTCTTCTTAGAAACTTATACACTCAAGAGATGGGCCAGTGGTTTATTGATAATCCTCAAAATGCTTTTGGTAATCAGCTCTACCTAAAGGGAGGACTGATTTATTATCTAGCTCCCTCTTTACTTGCAACAGATGAGTTTGTTTCCAGAAACAGAGGATTTGTAAAAGGCGCAGTCGATGAACTGCTTTTAAAGGCCGGCGAAATTGTTAAAGAATATTCTGTTGATGGAAGAAGTTTCAATGCCATCCACAGGGCCATGAATGAAGGCCACGAAAAAATGATAAATGAGTACCAAGAATGGAGTACAAGAAACCCAAGCTTTTTTACGAGAGCTTACAAAGACCTTCTCCACTTTTTGGACTATTCCCCCTATCTTTATGAATTCATCGTCGGCAATACCCCTGATAGTAATGAAGGAAGTGAACTCGACAAGCTAGGAGCTGAAGAATTTTGCTCGCTAGAAAAGAGTGACTTCATGAACTACATGGATCTCAAAAGAGAAGAGTTAAAGGTTGAGGGGAGTTCTTATGCTTCTCAACAAGAGAGACAAGCTGAGCTCAATGAAATCTTTATGTCTTGGTCTAACTGTCTGTAAGACTACTTATTCTTTTCAAAACGAGCTTTAGCAAAAGTCTTAGCAACGGGATCACACCCCGTGTATTCACCTGTGTTCACAAAGGCGGAGCCACTGCTTCTGGAGCAGACTTCAATAAGTGGACAGGTGCTACATTCTTTAAAGTCATCAGACTTTAATTCTCTAATATTTTTTAAAATCGGTGAGTTTTCCCATATGAATTCGAGGCCATTGTCGCGAATGTTTCCAGAGACAACAGGTGCTCCAATACAAGGAAAGACGTCTCCAAAAGCACCTATGCCTAGTACCGTTTTTGCACAACCACATTGTAAGCTGCGCTCTTTGTTTTCATGGTCGAAAAAATAATGAAAAGGACCTTTTAAAAGTTCAAGGTAATCACTTTGTGACAGACCTAGTTCATTTGAGGCATTTGTGTTGTCGTATCGGTCAGTAATTTCATCACTCACCTGGAAGAAAACACCAAGGTCTTCTATGATGTGAATCATTGCTCCAAGATCTCTAAAGTTAAGCTTATGTAGAATAATCGAAACGTTCACTTTTAAATTAGCATCTTTGGCCACTTTTATTGCTTCGATTGTTTTTTGAAAACCTTCCTTCTTGCAAAAATCGATATAAGTGGTCTCACTCGCACCATAAAGACTAATGTCAACCTCTCTAACTCCGAGAGAGAATAAACGTTTGGCCTTAGATGAATTGAGTAAGATTCCATTTGTTTTTAAGCGTATATGGAAATTATAAGACTTGGCCTCTGAAATAATCTTATCTAGATCTGGATGAGTTAATGGTTCTCCCCCTGTTATGTTTAAGCTCAAGGCGCCCAGGTTGTTCAAACTCGCCAGGACTTCGTTAATTTCGTTGAGGTTTAAAAAGGGTTTTGAAATGGGGTTTTCATTACTGCTTCTATCAAAGTTATAGCAGTGCTTGCATCTTAGATTACAGTTTTGGGTAATCTCTAGTGTAGAAAAAAGAGGTTGTGATTTATCTTTTGCCCTTGTGATTTGTTTAGCAAGAACACTCATAGCTTTTTAGGGGTGATGATTTTCATGACAATCAAATCGTTTAAATACTGGAAAAAATCGGTCTCAATTTCTTGTTGATCAAGCTGTCCTTGATAAGTATTGATGAGAGCTTCTTTTATCTTAAGCAGAGGAGTTTCTCTTGAAATTTCTGTAAATATGTAGCTACCAATTTGGTTTAATTCATGAGCACTTTCATTTATAGAGGTATCAAGGATAAGAATTTGCCCGTCAATATCTCTCCACGAGATGAGTTCGTTAATGATAAAGTTTGTCTGTAGTAGATCAGTATTTTCCATAGAATTATTTTAAACTAAGAGTCTAGGTATTGCCATATGCTCGAATCTTTTCGGAACTCAAGTTCAGTGATTTTATGCAATCTGAGTACCTTATCTATTAAGTCAAAAATTAAATCTTGATTTGAGGCAGAAAAACCCCTCCAGTTCAAGTTTGCGAGACTGGCCAATAGAAATTTTTGCTGAGTAATTGGGCTTAATGCTTGGATGCCATTTTTGCTTGATTGTTTTAACCAAAAAATATTGGCCACTTTAAAAGAGTTGTTAATAGCAACTTGAGGTTTATAAAGCCCACCAACGCCACCGGGGTAGACAGCGAGTTTACCGTTTTCAATGGCAACTAAATTCATATCATCAGATAAGGTAATACGCTCACCAGCTAAGGAAGTAATTGTTGTTTTGCCGGCACCAGAGGGTCCAAGGAAAATGTTGGCCCTTCCATCCTTCTTGAGAATGACAGAGCAGTGTAGCATTGCTTTTTCTAAAGGTATGAGCTTTGGTGAAAGGTACCACCTAAAAAAATTATGAAAACCGTCATTTAGTTCTGGATGAAAAATAGCTTTAACACTGTTGGAGACTTGATTATATTCTGCAACAAAATCTCTCTGTATTGTCACTGTGGTTGAGTTATCTATGATTTTTTCGAACACGATTGAAGACGTTTCATCATCAAATGCAAGTTCAATGTCCTTTGATGGGGGAGAGTGATATATTTGGTTGAAAACACCTAATTCCTCATTTTTCCAATCTTTCGGAATGTATTGTTGAATTAACTCTAGATAACCAAGAGAGTTAGAGTAGAACTTGATAGGTATTGAATGAAAATTGAAGGAGAAAGAATTTTCTTTTAGAAAGATATTATTAGAAAGTTCACTAATTTTTAAAGAAAATAGATTCTTGTTTTTTATTGGGCCGAAACAACCGTTCATTCTATGAATTTAATCTATTAGACCGACAAAAATTGACGGGACCAGCAACCGTCGCTTTTCGCCCACCCGATGTATTTCCATTACAGGAAGCTGCAAAGGCCAAGAGTTTTTCACTGATGATCTTTGGCTTTTGATAAGTCTTTGGTAGTTTGGTTTTGTCCTTGTCTTTCATAATATCTCCGAAAAAAATTATATCATGGAATAGTGTATCTAAAATTAAGACTTCGAAATAATAAGTATTGATTCTTGGGTGTCCTAAGCAACACCGCCAATTTTTTGTGGGTAAAGCTATAAACCGCAAGTTTGGAGGAATCTTTGATAATTATGGGCCTAAATTGTCAGGAAACCTTCTATTTATAATCCTTAGATAAGTAGCTGTAATTAATAAGAAAAATTCCCTCTGTCTTTACAACAGGACAATTCTTCCCTTTTCCGCGTTTGGAGTGGACCTAAGTATTGGTATTCATACAAAATCCGAAGAGAAGTTAAGACTATGCGTATTAAGATGGGACATGATTATTTTTTCTTCAACAAGGGATAAATTCAATATTTTTGAATCCTACAAGCGACTTGGCTTT
>Ga0129324_10001407_pt1 | contig 15512 bp, 17 predicted proteins | sample CPBDNA_7_FD_96879 | JGI IMG/M metagenome (GOLD analysis project Ga0129324, IMG submission 96879) | Freshwater to marine salinity gradient microbial communities from Chesapeake Bay, USA - CPBay_Spr_15_0.2_DNA | ecosystem: Environmental > Aquatic > Marine > Coastal | place: USA: Chesapeake Bay... | reverse complement strand
TGGAAAAATCATTCCTACAGAAATTAAAATCGATGCCCTTCAAGGCGACCGAGTCTCTAAGGTAGAAATGGAACTAAAGAGTGTGGACTTTGATCAAGAGATGACCTTTCCGTTTAACATGCCATCAGGCTATAGCCCATTCCAATTGTAGATGAAAAAGCATATTTATTTGTTGTTGTTGTTGTTGTTTTGTTTCGCTTTCGCGAAAGCGCAATCAGAAAAAGCTGCTCTAGAAGAACGCAAAGCTAAAATTCAACAAGAAATCAATCAGTTCGACAGATTGTTGAAGAACGTTAGAAAAGAAGAAAAAACCATGGTATTGCTCGTGGAAACCATTGATAAAAAAATATCGCGAACGCAAGAGATCATTAATCTTACCAATAAACAGGCCAATACGCTTACCAGAAACATCAAAGCTAATGCTGCTGAGATTAAGAAACTGGAAGTGGAGATTAAAGCATTAAAAGCAGAATATGCTGAAATGATTGTTAAAGCCTATAAATCTAAAAACGATCAAAGTCGCTTGATGTTTTTACTGAGTTCTGAAGATTTTTTGCAAGCTTATAAAAGAGTGCAATACCTACAGTCTTATGCTAACTATCGCAAAAAACAAGCCGATGAGATTTTGTTAAAGTCAACTGCACTAGCAGATAAGAATATAGAACTAGAAAATGAGAAAAAAGAGAAAACTCGCGTGTTGGATCTCAATCAAAGACAACGAGCAGCGCTTAAAACAGATAAAGTAGAGCAAGTAGACTTACTGGCCGTGGTAAAGGCAAATGAAAAGAAATACGCCGCAGACATCAAGGAGAAATCCAGAGAACGCAATAAAATAGATCGAGAATTAAGAGCTTTAATCGCTGCAGATATCAAAGCTTCCAATAAAGGAAAAACAGGTGCCGTTGCCAATAAATTTTTCCTAACTCCAGAAGCTAAACTACTCGCTAATAATTTTATTAGTAATAAAGGGAAGTTGCCATGGCCAGTGGAAGAAGGTTTTGTGTCTAGGCGTTATGGGAAACAACCACATCCAGTAGTGCGATCTCTTACTATAGATTCCAATGGGTTGAGATTGCAAAGTCCTAGTGGGGCTAAAGTGCGCGCTATTTTTGAAGGCGAGGTGATCCGTATTACCAAGAGTAAATACGGTATTCTAGCGGTACATATACGACACGGTAATTACACTTCTATTTACGACAATTTGAAATTAGTAAGCGTAGAAAAAGGAGATAGGGTGAAGACCAAAGATAGGATAGGAGAAATATTTACCTCTAACTCTGGTGAGACAGAGCTCAAATTTGTCTTAATGCAAGACACAGAGACGGTGGACCCAGCACAATGGATTGCAAGAAAGTAAGGGTTGAGGATAGAATATCAAAAAAACCAAATTTGTTTCCTCTTGCCTAAATTATAAGCTACAAATATTTGTTCGAGCTGTTGTAGGAAACTTCTATGCTAGAATGGGGAACTAAAAACTTCGAATACCCGGTAAAACCTATTGTCTACCGGGTATTTTTATGAAATTCAAAATTTCTATTCAAAAAGTGCTTTCAATTCTGTAGCATCTTTTGCTTTCATTTTTCCAGCAAGAACAAGGCTGAGTTGTTTGCGTCTTAAGGCCGCGTCGTAACGTTGTTTTTCTATTTCGGTTTCTGGTGTGATCGGAGCGATTTGAATAGGTCTTCCAGTATCGTCTACCGCCACAAAGGTGTAGATGGCTTCGTTTGCTTTGGTGCGCTCGCCACTTTCTCGATCTTCTACCCACACGTCCATATAAACTTCCATGGAGCTCTTAAATGATCTGGTGACTTGTGCTTCTATAGTAACCACACTACCTAGAGGTACCATTCTATTAAAGGCTACGTGATTGACAGATGCGGTAACCACAATACGCCTGGAATGACGTCTCGCAGCGATACTAGCTGCACGATCCATACGTGCCAGCAACTCACCGCCAAATAAATTATTCAACGGATTGGTCTCGCTAGGCAATACCATATCGGTAACCGTAGTAAATGACTGTGAAGGTGTTTTAGCATCCATGGCACTCAATTTTTTTGCAAAGGTACACGCTATTAAAGAGGCTATTTGATTATTTTAGAAAATATTGTGTCCAAATTCACCTGTGATCAACCGGTTCTATCTTGGAAGGTACATGCTTATTTCTTTCTCACTGAATTAAATTAGGAACAATTTCTATTTTCTTAGGGAAATGGAAATGTACAACCTTAAAATACTCCATAAAAAAACGCCTACAGATCAAAGCCTGTAGGCGTTTTGTGTTTTTAAGTAAGATCGTTACCATCTTTATCTTTGAAATTGTATTCTAGATAAGTATAGGCATCTCTAGGTACTACCTTGATCCATTTTTTGTGGTTCATGAACCACTTGGATCTAATAGAAGGATAACCTTTAGTTATAAAAGCGGCAATAAAAGGATGTGCATTAAGCGTTATCTTTTTTACACCAGCTTTAAGGTGTCGTTCTAATGTTTCGGTAATTTCCTGAATGACGAGAATTGGAGCTTGTATCTCTTCTCCGTTTTTTCCGTCAGGATTTTCCTCACGAGTTTTGATATTTACTTCTTGCCTTACACGCTGTCTAGTAATCTGGATCAAACCAAATTTACTAGGAGGAAGGATCTTGTGTTTTGCACGGTCATCTGCCATTTCATCTCTGATGTGCTCGTAAAGTTTCTTGCGATTCTCTGCTTTGCGCATGTCGATAAAATCGACCACAATAATTCCACCCATATCTCTAAGCCTTAACTGGCGTGCAATCTCAGTTGCAGAGATCATGTTGGTTTCTAGTGCGGTGTCTTCCTGACTGTCGGCTTTATTAGATCTATTTCCAGAGTTGACGTCTATAACATGCATGGCTTCTGTATGTTCTATAACAAGGTAAGCACCTTTACTCATAGAAACGGTACGTCCAAATGATGTTTTGATTTGTCGTTCGATACCAAATTTTTCAAAAACAGATGTTCTCGGATTGTGGTATTTTACAATGGACTCTTTATGTGGGGCAATAGTTTTCAAATAGTTTTTAATTTCTTGAAACACCTCTTCATCATCAACGACAATCGAAGTGTACGTATCATTAAAAACATCTCTCATAAGGGAATTGGTACGACTTACTTCAGTCATAACCTTTGTTGGGAATTGTGCCTTGTGTATTTTACTACACATGGTTTCCCATTTTTCAACAAGATTTTGTAAATCTTGGTCCAGCTCTGCTACGAGTTTACCTTTAGCAACGGTGCGCACAATAACGCCAAATCCTTCAGGTTTAATACTTTTTACAAGTCTTTTTAGTCTGCTTTTTTCTTCTCGATCTTCTATCTTTTGAGATATAGATATCCGGTCAGAAAAAGGAACGAGAACGACATACCTACCGGGTAAAGACAACTCAGCACTTAGGCGAGGTCCTTTAGTAGAAATAGGTTCTTTAACTACTTGAACAAGAACGGGTTGTGTAGGGGATATAGCATCTTCAATAGCACCGTGTTTTTCTATATCTTTTTCAAATTTGATATCTTTAAGTGCAAAATTTTTGCGTCTACCGCTCAAAACTTGTCTGGTAAATTTAAGTTGGGTTAGGTATTTTACACCGAGGTCGTGATAGTGTAAAAACCCGTCTTTTTCATAGCCTACATCTACAAATGTAGCGTTGAGGCCTGAAAGAACCTTTCGTGACTTTGCAATGAATATGTCACTTACCGCAAACTTAGTTTTTTCTTCATCTTTGTGTAATTCGACTAGTCTACCATTTTTAGTTAGCGCATAATCGATTTTTGTAGCACTGGAACGGATAATAATTTCTTTATCCATAATTCCTGTAATGTTTATAACCTCACTTTTTCTAACGATTAGAAATAGTAAAGTATGTTTATAATTAAAATTGTACAAGCAATCTAATACTTGTACGTTAAACGAGTTATCATTTGCAACCCTATTTCAAAGAACTATTAAAATACAAAAAGTAGCCTTAGACTACTTTTTCTTTTTGTGACGATTAGCACGACGACGTTTTTTACGTTTGTGCGTTGCAACCTTATGTCTTTTTCTCTTTTTACCGCTTGGCATATCTCTTATATTTTTTACTTAACTTTTACGTTTGATTTTACTCCATCTACAAACACTTTTGCTGGTTTGAATGCTGGTATATTGTGGGCAGGGATTTTAATAGTGGTGTTCTTTGAAATGTTACGTCCAGTCTTCTCAGCTCTAGTCTTTACTATAAAGCTACCGAAACCTCTTAAATATACATTTTCTCCAGTTTCAAGAGATTCTTTCACTTCATTCATGAAAGATTCTACAGTTGCCTGCACATCAGTCTTCTCCATTCCCAGTTTGTCTGAAATTTTGGATACGATATCTGCTTTAGTCATTTGTTAGATATAATTTAATTAGGGTTAAATTTAATAAGCGTGCAAATATACCTTAAAAAACTAAATATGAAATCCCTAACCAATTAAAATTTAAGAAGATATATATTGCAGGGGTCAAAATACACGCATTTTATGAACTTTTCAAGACAACTTGTTGATTGGTATATAGTTAACAAAAGAGTACTGCCCTGGAGAGATACAGAAAATCCATATTTTATTTGGTTAAGTGAAGTGATTCTACAGCAAACAAGGGTTCAGCAAGGCCTACCTTACTATCAAAGTTTTGTTAAAACCTATCCAACAGTAGAGAAACTAGCTGCTGCGCCCCAAGATGAAGTGCTGAAGTTATGGCAAGGATTGGGCTATTATTCCAGGGCTAGAAACTTACAAGCAGCTGCTTTACAAATAGTGGAGGACGACCTAAAGTTTCCAGACAATTATAAGGATTTATTAAGGCTTAAAGGAGTTGGAGATTATACAGCAGCAGCTATTGCAAGTTTTGCTTTTCATGAAGTGGTCCCTGTAGTGGATGGTAATGTGTATCGAGTATTGTCTCGATTGTATGGCATTTCTACTCCTATTAACGTGCCTGCTGGAGTAAAGCAGTTCAAGGAGCTCGCTACAAAACTGTTGAATAAAAAAGAGCCAGCTACACATAATCAAGCCATTATGGAGTTTGGAGCATTGCAATGCACCCCTAAAAATCCTGATTGTAGTTCTTGTCCTTTTAAATTGGATTGTGTGGCTTTTCAAGAAGATACCGTAAGAGATTTGCCTGTAAAATTAAAAAAAGCCAAAGTTAAAAGTCTTTACCATCATTATGTAGTTGTGCAAACTCCCTCAGGAAAAACAATTATGAACCAGCGAGATAACAGTAGTATTTGGGCAGGATTATTTGAGTTTCCTTACATAGAGGCAAATGGATCTCTTTTATCTAGTGAAGTTATTGGGCATGATGTGTTTAAAGAGGTTGTAGGAAAGTCTCGCTTTCGCGAAAGCGTCTACAATCAACAACCCATTATTCATAAACTATCTCATAGAAAGATTCACGCTTACTTTTGGGTCGTGAAGGTAGAAGAAGAACTTGAAACTGCCGTTCTTGTTGAAGAAGCATTTCAAAAACCTGTTTCTGTCTTAATAGAACGATTTATGAAAAAATTCTGGCAAAGAAACTAAAAGTATTTTGTAAATTAGGACTGCTAAGGTTCAAGCGATATGGGCGTTTTTCTTATCTTTGGTTGCTTTTTTAAATACCGTACAAAAGACTATTTCTATAAATTCAATACAAATTAAATTATGGCAGGCACTGTTAATAAAGTGATTTTGATAGGTCACACAGGAGATGAAGTAAAGATGAAATATTTTGAAGGGGGGAATTGTATAGGTAGATTTCCTCTAGCTACGAATGAAGAGTATGTAAATCGCAGCACAGGAGAACGCGTTTCCAACACAGAGTGGCACAATTGTGTTGTAAGAAATAAAGCTGCTGAAGTTTGTGAAAAGTATCTAAAAAGAGGGGATAAAATTTATGTAGAAGGACGTATTAAAAACAGACAGTGGACTGGAGAAGATGGACAACAACGGTATACTACGGAAATTCAAGTACAAGAGTTTACTTTTTTAACTCCTAAAAATGAATCCTCGACAACTAGTAGTTCACCACAAAGTGGTTCTACACCTGAAACTCAAAAACATCAACAAGCTCCAGAGCAAAAAGATACATCGCCTAATTCGTATAGCCAGCCTCAAACAGACAGTGGTAATGTAAGTGAAGACGATGATTTACCATTTTAATTTAAAAGGAATTAATTCACTCTAATTGGATATTGACTCACCGCATTTTTTTAGTCTTTTAATGATTTCCAGTGGAGATCAATTGATGTATTTAATAGTTTTCATACTACTGCTTATAGGGAGTGCCTTGATCAGCGGGGCAGAGGTTGCTTTTTTCAGCCTTTCTAATACAGAGTTAGAGGATGAAAGCCAAGACTTTCCCCGGCGTAGCATTATTAAAAAACTCCTGAAGAGGCCCAAAAAATTATTGGCCACTATTTTAATTGCAAATAATACAATCAACATCACTTCGGTATTGATTTTTGGGATTCTCAGCGACACTTGGTTGGAAAAAGTGAAGCCTATCGCCATCGATTTTGGCTTTCAGTTTGATCTAGATATTAGGTTTGTGATGGAAGTTGTCGTTGTAACCTTTTTGATTTTATTGTTTGGTGAGATTTTCCCAAAGGTTTACGCTAACCGAAACCCAAAGACTTTTTCCAGTTTTATGGCGATACCCCTCAATATTCTTGATAAAATATTTAGTTTTATTAGTCTACCGATGCGTTATGTGACCTTACAAATACAAGACCGTTTAGGAAGTAAGAAGTCCAACATAACAGTTTCTCAATTATCACAGGCGTTGGAACTTACAGATGGTAATGATACTACCGATGAAGAACAACAACTGCTCCAAGGGATTGTAAGCTTTGGTAATACGCACACCAAAAATGTCATGCGCAATCGCACTGACGTCTTTGCCCTTGATGAAAGCCTGCCTTTTAAAGAAATCATCCCTCAGGTTATTGAGCATGGTTACTCCCGAATACCCTGTTATTACGAAAGCATAGATCAAATTACAGGGGTCTTGTATGTTAAAGATCTGTTGCCTTATATAGATCGTAAAAATTATGAATGGAAAAAGTTACTCAGGGAAGCCTACTTTGTTCCTGAAAATAAAAAGTTAGATGATCTTTTACAAGAATTTCAAGAGAAGAAAAAGCATATCGCTATAGTGGTGGATGAATATGGAGGCACGAGCGGTCTGATTTCATTAGAAGATATTATAGAAGAGATCGTTGGAGATATCAGTGATGAGTTTGACGAGGAAGATTTAATATATTCCAAGCTTGACGATAAGAATTATGTTTTTGAAGGTAAAACACAATTAAAGGATTTCTATAGAGTCTTAGACTTAGAGGAAGAGGATATCTCCATATTTGAGAATGGCAAAGGAGAATCAGAGACCCTTGCAGGATTTTTACTAGAACAAACCGGTCACTTTCCTAGAAAATTAGATCAAATACCTTTTCACAACATGACCTTTTTAGTAGAAGTCATGGATAAGAAACGCATTAAACAAATAAAATGTACACTAGCTTAAGAATTCTATTGGTAATGTTGGTGGTCTTTGGGATTTCCAGTTGTAATGACCAAAAAGTATTGCCCAAGCCTAGTGGCCAATTAGCACTTGATTTTCCAAAAGGGAATTATGTGAGTTCAGATGATATGAATTGTCCCTTTTCTTTTAAAGTAAATGAGTATGCACGAGTACGCTCTAGAAGCGATTGTTCTATGAAGATTGAATATCCTGCTATGGAAGCAACAGTATATCTCAACTATAGACCCATAGAAAACAACCTCAGACAATTGCTTATCGACGGACAAAAACTATCCTATGAGCACAATCAAAAAGCTGATGTTATTGTAGACTTTCCCTTTGCTAATAGACTTAATAATGCTTACGGTATGATGTATGAAATAGAAGGTGATGTAGCTTCTAACGCTCAATTTTATGTCACTGATAGTACCAAGCATTTTCTAACAGCTTCCTTATACTTTTACACACAACCAAACTATGACTCTATTCTTCCAGCAGTAGACTATGTGAAAGCTGATATGGTCAAAATGATGGAAACCTTGAGGTGGAAGGAATAAATATTATTTACAACACTTTGTTAAAATCCTTGCATTTACCATGGTTTAAAATGTAACCTTTGCGCTTTTTAAACCTATGGACAACTCTAAGTTAAAGTACCTTTACCTCGTTATTCTAAGCTTGATTTGGGGCTCTTCTTTCATCTTAATCAAAAAAGCATTAGGTCAAGATAGCGGAAGCTTAGTATTGCAACCTCTGCAATTAGGGGCTTTACGCACCATGATTTCTGGGGCTATACTTATTTCTATAGGTTGGAAATCATTTGCTGTTACACAAAGAAAGGACTGGCGATGGCTAGCGCTTTCTGGATTATTAGGAACATTTTTTCCAGCTTTTTTATTTGCCTACGCGCAAACCCAAATCGATAGCGCTATAAGCGCCATACTTAATTCTACCGTTCCATTAATAACCTTAATTATGGGAGCGCTGTTTTTTGGTATTTCTTTCTCACGCAACCAATTCATAGGGGTTATCATTGGTCTTGTCGGAGCTATAGGATTAGTCCTGGCAGGTATGGAGAGCCATCCCGAAAAAAACTATCTTTTTGCAGGCTTGATACTCATTGCTTGTACTTGTTATGCCAGTAATGTAAATATTATAAAAAGATACCTGCAAAACATCCAACCCCTTGCTATTGCGACCGGTAATTTTGTATTTATAGTACCTCTGGCAACTATTGTTTTTTTTAGTGCAGATGGTGCTTCCATTGATTTTGATAGCTCGGCAGTTCAACAAAGCTTTATTTATATCATTATCTTGTGTGTTTTTGGAACGGTAGCGGCTAAAGTGATGTTCAATAAGTTGGTGCAAATGACTTCTCCAGTATTTGCTAGCTCTGTTACTTATTTAATGCCCGTGATAGGATTGACATGGGGGGTTTTAGATGGGGAATTGTTTAATATTTGGCAAGTTATTGCAACAGCAATAATTATTGTTGCGGTAGTCTTGGTCACTCGGGAGAAGAAGAGGCTCTAATCGATAACCTCACTAACTATCATATATTCGACAATTGCTTCTTTCATCAATAAGGATTGTTCTCCAGCTTTAAGTGCAGGTAATTTTTCTTTTACTACATAATGAGGCCATTTATCATCATCATAATGAGAGAATTCATAGTAACCATAGGGTTCCAATACTCGACATATAGCTATATGCATGAGTTGTAATTTTTCATCTTTTTTGAATTTGCGATGCAATTGTCCTAATTCTTGCACCCCTATTATAAATAGAATCGCATCAAGATCCATTTCATCTCCATCTGCAAATCGGGATTGAAAAAACGCTACGGTGCGCATCCACCGGTCTTTTAATTGCTCATCTCTGCTCATGGGGCAAAGATACTTCTAGAAAGCTATTTGGCCTCAGCATTCTAATTTAATTCTGCTTAAATAGGTTAACAAGTAGCTTTAAAATTCAAAATAGCGTTCTGGATTTTTCTTCTTCTCTTTTTAATACATACTTTAAAATAGCTACTACAGATCATTTGTCCTATGATATGGAACTGCAGCCAAAGAAATAGTAAAGAAGTTTCTTTGGCTTAACGTCTTGTTTAGTTTTTATTTAAAGCCATCAAGAGGGTTTTAAAGCACCTTCTTCCATGCTAACTTTTCTATATTTGCACTCTAAATGCTACACATGAAACTTTTCCTTGTTCCTACACCTATTGGTAATTTAAAAGACATGACTTATCGAGGCGTAGAAATACTGAAAGAGGTAGACCTCATTCTTGCCGAGGATACGAGAACAAGTGGTAAGTTATTGCAGCATTATGGCGTTGCGACACAAATGCTTTCTTACCATATGCACAACGAGCATAAGATAAGTGACACCATTGTAAGTCGTATCAAATCTGGAGAAAGCATGGCATTAATTACAGATGCGGGTACCCCAGGAATAAGCGATCCTGGTTTTTTACTGACAAGAAAACTCATAGAGAATGGAGTAGAAGTACAATCCTTACCGGGGGCTACAGCTTTTGTCCCTGCACTTACAGTTTCTGGAATGCCTTGCGATAAATTTGTTTTTGAAGGATTTCTTCCAGTAAAAAAGGGAAGGCAAAAACGTCTTGAATTTTTAAAAGAAGAAACTAGAACTATCGTTTTCTATGAATCACCTCACAAACTATTAAGAACCTTAGCCGACTTCAAATTGCACTACGGTGAAGAACGACTGGTTTCTATTTCTCGAGAGATTACTAAGCTATATGAAGAACATTTTAGAGGCACTCTAACAAATGCTATTGCTCATTTTGAACATAAAAAGCCCAAAGGGGAATTTGTAGTCGTCCTAGAAGGCCGTCCGGGATATTTGTAAATTCTTATTTCATATAAAACCAATAATGAAGCAATTGGTCATTCCAAAAACAGTGGCTTGAGAACTCCTGACGGTGTTATAAAGCCTTTTCTAAATTTGTCTTGGACCAGCTAGGACTATAGAGATATTTTACCATCAGAATTAATCAATTTCCACCATTACTGGGCAGTGATCACTGTGGACTGCCTCACTTAGGATTACAGATCTTTTAACACGATCCTGCAAACTTTCGTTGACCATGTGATAATCTAATCTCCAGCCTTTATTTCTCGCTCGAGAACCACCGCGATAACTCCACCAAGAATACTGATCTGGCTGATCGTTAAAGATTCTAAACGTATCTATAAAACCACTTTCTACAAATCGATCCATCCACTCACGTTCTTCTGGCAAGAAACCAGATGTGTTTTTTAAACGTTCTGGATCGTGAATATCGATGGCTTGATGACAAATGTTGTAATCACCACAAATCAATACATTGGGATATTTCTTTCTCAATTCTTTAGAATACTCCAAAAATTGCTCCATATATTCAAATTTAAAGCTCAATCTCGCATCATTAGTTCCGCTAGGCAAGTACATGCTCATTACAGATATATCGCCAAAATCTGCTCTGATATTTCTTCCTTCATGATCCATGGTCTTTATACCAGTGCCGTACTCTATATGATCTGGTTTGATTTTAGCAATAATGGCCGTTCCAGAATAACCTTTCTTCTGCGCACTGTAATAGTACTGGTATTGATATCCAGCAGCAGTAAAAGCTTCTGTGTCTATTTGATCTTCATGAGCTTTTATTTCTTGTAAACAAAGGACATCCGGATTTGCCGCAGTAAGCCATGCTATAAAGTCTTTTTTCATTGCAGCTCTGATACCGTTTACGTTGTAGGAGATGATTTTCATTGGGGTGTTATTTCAATTTCAATTTAGAATGAGAAGACCGAAGTCTGCCTGTAGTAATTTATTGTGTCGCTTGGGGCGTTCTATGTGTGTAGCCTAATAAGTCCGGGTTTTTTGATATCTAAGATTTCAGAATTTTAAAAATTCTTTATACTTCGATTACTCCTTATACATTCCGACCGTTAGTGTTCCTTGATCATCCATCATGGCGCGGTACATTCCTTCGGTATTAAACTCCATGGAGATATTGCCCAAATAATCTAAAGCAACGATACCACCAGTACCGCCTAAATCGACGAGTTTTTTTTGGATCACTTCTTCTGTAGCTTCTTCAAGTGTTTTACCTCCATATTCCATTAATGCACTAATGTCATAAGCTACTTGTGCTCTAATAAAATATTCTCCATGTCCAGTACTAGAAACCCCACAGGTGGCATTGTTAGCATAGGTACCGCTGCCTATAATAGGAGAATCACCTATTCGGCCGTATTTTTTATTAGTCATACCACCAGTGCTAGTTCCAGCAGCGATATTCCCATTTTTATCTAGAGCAACACAACCTACAGTCCCGTATTTAGAGTCTTTAATAAAAGGATCTTCCAGTTCTAAAAAAGCTGTTTTGCGGTCATTTTCTTTTTCTTTAGCCAGAACTCGCTGCAAAGATTGGTACCTATTCTCTGTAAAAAAGTAGCTATTGTCTACTAATTCAATGTTGTCGTAGCTAAGAGATTTTGCAAACTCGTCTGCTCCTGCGCCACTCAGTAACACATGTTCTGAGTCAGTCATTACTTTCCGGGCAAGAGAAATCGGATTTTTTACGGTGGTTACTCCGGCAACAGCACCTGCATTTAAGGTCTTTCCATCCATAAAACTAGCGTCTAAAGAGTTGATCCCATCATGGGTAAATACAGCACCCTTACCAGAATTAAACAAAGGAGAATCTTCCATAATTCTTATGCTTGTTTCTACCGCATCCATAGCATCTCCACCATTTTTGAGGATCTCGTGTCCTGCTTTTATAGCTTCAGATAGTTTTTCCCTATACTGAAGCTCTAATTCTGGAGTCATGTTCTCCTTTTTTATGGTTCCAGCACCACCGTGAATTACTAAAGCAAATTCGTTAGTTTTTGGTTCTGGAAGTTGAGTTGTTTTAGAACGGCTGGTGTCCGTAGAGGAGGGGCCAGTTTTTTGGTTACAAGAAATTAAAATAAGGGATAGAATGAAGAAGGCGTAATGTCTCATAAGGAAAAATTGGTGATGGATAAATTATTGCTTTTTATGGGGAACCCCCTACAGAGGGTTAAATTTTCGGTCTTTCTTTTTATCACTATGTTTTTTTTTATCGTTAAGGCGTTTGCGTTTTATGGCTTTGGGAACGATTCTTTTTTTGCGAATTTTAGGAATTACACTAGCTCTTGAAAGTATAGCAAGCAGTTTTTTAAGTGCGAGTTCTTTATTTTTTGTTTGACTTCTAGATTCTTGACAGTTGATTTGCAGGACTCCTTCTTTGGTAAGCTGTTTTGATAATGCGGTTAGTATCCTTTCATGTTCCGCTTTCGCGAAAGCGAGACTATTTAAAACATCAAAGGCCAACTGTATCTTTGTGGCAACTTTATTGACGTGCTGTCCACCTGGGCCACTGCTGGTAGTAGCCTTGTAAATTACTTCTTTATGTAAACGCTCTATATTCATCAGTCCAATTGATGTGCAGATTTTAGTAAATCAGTTACTGTTTTTACTGGATTAAAAGTAATGAGAGGGACCTCGACAAACACGCTATTCCAATACGCCATGCCTCCATTCCACAAACCAGGAAGTTCTTGAGCTTTGATTTCTTGACCCTGGTGGGATTTGTAGGTAATAAAACCAGTGTCTTCATCGCAATATTTAAACAGGTTATATTTTTCCCCTTTGTGATTACGCACGTTACAAATTAAGTCTACTGGATTGAAATGTGTAGCTTCGTTAGCAATTTTTTTCTGTCTTGGATCGCTTTTGTTTATTTGTGCAGTTTCAACAATCTCGATGGATAATTCACCACGGTGATTGAACACCCAAAAGGGACCACCGCCAGCCTCTCCCTCATTTTTTACCATGCCACAAACACGTAAAGGTCTGTCTAATTGATCGTAAAGATGCTCGAGCTGGTAATTGGTTTTGTATTTATAATAGTCTTTAGGCAGTACCGCAGAGAGCTCTTCTGTCAAGAATTTTTCAATTTTTATCCTTGTAGAATCTTCAACTTCATTTTTCTCTAAAACAGTTAAGTACTCAAAAATCCTAGTTCTTAGGTGCAAAAGATATCCCGCTAGAAGTTTCTTGTAATAGGAGGTTTCTTTTTCCAAACTTGAGATGGTAACATTATCTATGTTTTTTATAAAAATAAGGTCTGCATCTAATGTATTAAGGTTGTTGATCAGGGCTCCATGCCCCGCTGGTCGGAAAAATAAAGTGCCGTCTTCAAAGACTATTGGGTTGTCTTTTTGGTCCACGGCAATTGTATCAGTTGCTGCTGATTGGTAAGAAAAGTCTATTACAAATTTTGTTTTGGTCCTTTTCTCAACATTAATTTTAATCTGCTCCATCTTTGTCCTAAAGGCCTCTTCAAAGGCAGGAGCAATTGTAAAATGCAATTTGGCTTTTCCATTACTTGATGCGTATGCAGCTGCTTCAAAAAGGTGCTCCTCAAAGGCACTGGCGCTGCGATCTTCGTATTTGTGAAAAGGTACAAGACCTTTAGGCATTGCAGAATAATTAAAGCCGTCAGGCGTGAGTACTTCCTTGACAAAAAGGGTTTCTTTTTCTGATTTTGATTTGTTATACCAGTCTGGATGTTTCTTTTTTATAGATTCCATTATTTCATCGTAAAAAGGTAAATCACGTCTACCTACTAAAAAAGTAAAGAGATCATTTGCTTTATTGTTGTTGATATAACTATTAATGCTCTGTTTGTGCTGGTTAAAATTATTAAGAAATTCATGTAGAAATTTAAACATGCGACTTGCGGCACCACTGGCAGGCACAAATTTGATCATATCTAGTTGATCCTTAATGAATTCATAATTAGATAGTAAGGTATCCACATTTAATTGTTCGATAGGTATGATCCCATCATTGATCGTGGCGGCCCTATTCAAAATCACTCCTGGAAAACCGTTTTTAAAACGGTAGAGTTGCTTTTCAAGTGTTTGCTTTGATATTCCTTTATCCTGAAGTTGTTTTTCTTGTACTGCAGTTAGTTTCATTTGTCTTCTAGCTTTTTTATGGCGTTAAGAGCATTTTTAAAACGCTCCTCTCCAGTCCCACTGATAATACTATAGTTTTTTTGGAAATCTAGCAGTCCTTTTTCAAATCTCCCAAACATCTCTTTCCTATCCTTTGGTCGATCCCTTAAACCGTCTGCTACCCAAGGAATATCAATATCTAAAAGTAAATATAAGTCATAATCGCTTTTCCTTACTGCTTTCTCTAGTACTGCAGGTGCTTTATCGAAATAAGCTAATGAATATACATAGGTTTCAAGTACATCGGTATCACAAAAAAGATAACCTTTTGCAGTTGTTAATGCATGGTTTTCCGCTTTTCTTTGTCCTACGGCTATAGGAACTAAATCTTCATAGTCACATACCTTCCCAGTTCGATCCAGCTTTTCTTGAAGGTATGGACGTGCGTATTCATCTACTTTTATTGTTTTAAAGTGATCTGTAAGTTCGCAAGCAAGTGTACTCTTACCAGCACTCTCGGGCCCGTAGAGAACGATTTTTATGCCTATAAAGGCTCTTTGTTGAGGTATTTTTTCCATTCTTGATAACCTTTCCAGGCAATGATCGATAAGAATATAAATAAAAGTCCAGTCAATCCATAACCTTTATAAAAATATAAGGGAACTGAAATCACGTTAGCCGCTAGTAAAACCAGCCAGTATTCCATCTTGCGGAGTGCCATTAACCACATACCCACAAAAGCAATGCTCGTGGTTAGTATGTCTAGATAGCTTACCCAGTTTTCAAACCTTTCAAATTTCCAATAAATGAAATAAACAACTATTCCAGAACCTATAAATATCGCTGATGATTTTAACCAGTCCAAGCGGTCTGTTACTGAAATAGGAGTGACTTTTCTATTTTCATCTTTTCTGGTCCAAATATACCAACCGTAGACACTCATCACAAAATAATAAATATTGATGATCATATC
>Ga0129324_10001406_pt1:7500-15518 | contig 15518 bp, 14 predicted proteins | sample CPBDNA_7_FD_96879 | JGI IMG/M metagenome (GOLD analysis project Ga0129324, IMG submission 96879) | Freshwater to marine salinity gradient microbial communities from Chesapeake Bay, USA - CPBay_Spr_15_0.2_DNA | ecosystem: Environmental > Aquatic > Marine > Coastal | place: USA... | reverse complement strand
CCGAGTGCGTCTGCGGCACCATCATCTTGCGTTAATGCCGAAAGCGCCTTCCACAGTGAGTCGCGATAATTCACCGCATCAGCAAGCACATCTTCTTCGCGTGACAAATGTTCGTCTTCATCATCGCCAACAAGGGCCGCATCGGCGATTTCTTGAGACTGAAAGCGCAATAAATCAATTTCTCGTGCACGGGCACGATCATCGCCACCCAACGTTGCTAGTGCTGCGTCAATCTCTGTTAACCGTGCGCGCGCTTCACGAAGTGGCACCAAGTCAACATCAGCAAATGTATCGAGCGCCTCCCGTTGCGCTTTTGCCCCAAGCAAACTCTGGTGCGCATGCTGACCATGCATGTCAACCAGGTCGGCACCGATCTCGGACAATTGCGAAACGGTTGCAAGTCGGCCGTTGACATACGCACGAGAACGACCATCGAGCGGGATCGTTCGACACAGAATCATTTCTTCTTCGCCAACTACGAATCGTCCTTCAACACGAGCTTCTGTCGCGCCGGGACGAATCATGCCCGCATCGGCTCGACCGCCCACCAGCAAGTTGATTGCCTCGACAATCATGGTTTTACCCGCCCCTGTTTCGCCAGTGAGCGCAACAAGACCGTTTCCTAATTGCAAGTCGAGTGTGTCAATCACTCCGAGGTTTTCAATGTGCAGTTCGGAAAGCACTAATCCTCGCCAAGACCAAATTTTGCACGCACAATTTGATGAAACTTTGGTTCCTTGAACAGCCTGACAAAAATTGCTTGGCAGGTATCAGGCGCGTAGACCACCAAATCATTCTGCGTCAGGCTGGCAACACCGCGGCCATCAATGGCGAGATCTACAGGACGTGTACCCACAACCTTGATGTGTACCGACTCGTGTGGATCAAGGACGAGTGAACGATCGAACAACATATGCGGGGAAACTGGAGTGATCAGGATCGCGCGATGCCGTGGCGACACGACTGGGCCACGAGCACTCATTGAGTACGCAGTGCTTCCTGTTGGCGTGCTGACGATGACGCCATCGGCTGAATAGCGAGCGAAATCTTGCCCATTGATCACCAGGTCCAACCACACCGTGTGTCCGGACTGATGTTTCTCTAATACTGCCTCATTCAAAGCGCGCCAGGAAACCGAACTTGATCCATCAGCTTTGTGAAGCGTGACAGTGAGCATCATTCGCGAATCAATCACATAGTCAGTGCCCGATACACCTGACTCCCAACGATTCAACACATCAATGAGTTCATCAGGCTCGATCTCGGTGAGATAACCAATCGTGCCCACATTGACACCCAAAATCGGCACAGGGGCTCCATCCAACATATGGACTGCCCGCAACACGGTGCCGTCACCACCAAGGCTGACCACCAGATCTGCATCCATTGCATGTCGTGGATCAGAGAGTTCGATGCAGTTAACCGCCTGTGCATCATCATCGTGCAACCAGAGATAGTGCCCTCGTTCAGATGACCAGCGTTGAAGAATCGCCACGAGGCCGGGAATTTCTGTTCGTGTGTGATGCGCGACGATGAAAATATTGGCCATTAGATTTCACCCATTGTCATGTGCACGCCTCAAACCTATACCAGACTAAATATTCGATGTTGCCCTCTGCCCCACGGATAGGCGATTCCGTACGACCCTGCTCCGACAACCCGAGATCGTGCATCGCCACACCCACTTCGGCAAGGACGCGGTCGCGAATCCGTTGGTCCGTTATCACCCCTTGACCTTTATCCACTTCTTGTTTTGTCGCTTCAAACTGTGGTTTGACAAGCACGATCAGATCACCTGATCTATCCAATTTGGCAATTAGGCAGTGAGCCACGGATCGAAGAGAAATAAACGACAGGTCAGCAACAACGAGGTCGAAATCTCGATCAAGTTCAATTGGTAAATCGGGCTCGCTTAGGCGTCGAACGTTGAATGAATCGATGACAACAACGCGCGTGTCGCTAGCAATGCGCTCATGCAGTTGGGATTTGCCTACATCGACCGCAACCACTTCGCGGGCGCCACGTTGCAACACACAGTCGCTAAACCCACCTGTTGATGCACCCGCATCCAGCACACGTTTATCGACAACTTCGATACCAAATTCCGCGAGCGCAGCCTCAAGCTTGAGACCTCCTCGAGATACGAATTGATCGGCATGCCTGACAAGCACGTCATCATGTGATGCGATTTGACGGTTGAGAGTGAACACAATTGAACCATTAACTCTGACCACGCCCGATCGGATGAGATCATGGGCTTGTTCAATCGTGTCGCACAAACCGCGTTGTAGTAACGCCTTATCTACCGACAGCCGTTGCGTACTCACGTTTTAGTGTTTCTGTCCATTGAGAAAATCGGCAAAGGCGGCCAGATTCACACCTGTAAAAGCAGCATGGGCCAGTTCACTTTCCGAATTACCAACACCACTTTGCACATGAGCAAACCTGCATCCAACCGTGCGCGCAAACTCGCCATCTGTTGATGCCCTGTCACCCACCATCCAAGCATTCGACAAATCAGTGACTCCCAGTACGCGCTTCACCATCGCCGCCATTGGTTCGTTTGGCTTCCCCGCAACAACAGGCTGAACTCCACTTGCCGCCGCAACAGCAGCCACGATTGATCCACCGCCCGGGATAACACCATCTGGTGTTGGATAGGTTGCATCATCATTAGTCGCAATGAATCGTGCACCATCTCTGATCTTTGCCGAAAGCCGCGTGAGTCCCGCAAAATCAAATGTGCGATGGAAGGCCACAACAACAGCATCAACAGGCGTGGCCATATCAAAGTTCGAATCATCAGATCTGCCCACAATGATCGCGCCTGATTCTTCGATAGCTTGCGTGACACCTGGTCCACCGCACGTCAACACTCGATCACCTGATCGGAGCAAGGTGCCAGCGGCCTGCGAAGCAGTGACAACGTCACCTAATGCTGGAATCCCGATTTCTTCCAAGATTCGAGCTTGATCGTCGGCGGTTGCATACGAGTTATTGGTGACAAATAACACCCGATGCCCTGCTTCACGAATCCGTTCAATTGCATCAACTGAACCTTTAATCGGCTGATGCATGAGCCACACGACGCCATCCAGATCACACAAAACCGATGGCTTCAATGGCACACTGTAATTGTGCCTCGTTTTGAACCATTTCGGGCGCTTCGTTTCTCAGAAACCCTGCCGTTAAACGAAGTGTGTTCGCCCCCATACGACGTGTTGTCTGACAGCGATCGTTTGGATCTTGCCACGCGTCACCGCAACAACATTGTGCATCTTGATATGCCCATATCCGATTCGGGCAACCCTTACGACCACGCTGCACACATCTTGCGTACCTGGGTTACTGACGGTGTGCTCACGAGAGATGCATCACCATCTTTCACGCTGTACCGAATGCAATTCACTGACACCACTGGCAAATTGCGCAACGTGGTTGGAGTTATTGGTGCTTTAGAAGTGGTTGATGAAGGTGCCGGCGGGGTCTTGCCCCACGAGAGGACTACACCCAAGGCCAAGACCGATCGACTTGAGCTCACTCGAGCAACTGATGCCAACATGTCGCCGGTCTGGGGGTTATCGCTTGCCTCTGGCTTGTCTGGCCTGTTACTCGAACCGGGCGAAGTACAAGGATCAATCGGTGATACAGAGGGCGTGATACACAGTGTTGAACGGGTAACCGCCACTCGGCGAATTAATGAGATTTCATCTGCTATCGCTGCTCACCCAGTGGTGATCGCCGACGGCCACCACCGTTACGCAATCAGTAGAACGTATCGTGATGAAACTCGCGCCAGAACAGGCAGCAGCGCATCCGGCGCAGAGCTCACCATGACCTACATCAACGAATTGATTGATGAGCAACTCAGCGTTGCGGCGATTCACCGACTGTACGAGAACATTTCATACAAAGACTTAGCGGCATCGCTATCGCCGTACTTCACCATCTCCGACGCTCACCCGGTCGATGATTCAACATTGTCGACGATGAACGATCGAGGATCACTCTGTTTGATTTCCAAAACAGGGTCTGCACATTGGCTCACTCCGATTGCAGCAAAGTTTGCTGGCGTTCGACAACTCGACAGTGCCTATCTCGAACATGCCTTGTCTGCAGTGCCACATGAGGTTCGATACCAGCATGGAATCAACGAAGTTCGGCACGAATTGCGCAGCACAAATGCCACTGCAGCGATTTTGATCCGGCCCGTAAGCGTTAGCGAGATTCAGCGCACAGCAAACGAAGGTTTGCTCATGCCACCAAAGTCAACATTTTTTACACCAAAGCTGCGGACAGGTTTTGTTATCCGCGAATTAGCAACGCGCTAGTGCGCGCCAATTGTTGACAGTCGTTCGCGAACGTCTGAGAAATCGGGATCGTTGTTGGCGATCTTGCCAAACCATTCACGTGCATTGATCACGTCTCCTGAACGATCAAACAAATCGGCAAGAACATACCACTCACGTAAATGATGCTCGCGAACCTTTGCAGGATCCTTCTTGGTCTGTTGCATGATGCGGACAGCATTTTGTATATCGCCCTTATCAGCCTGCGCGCTGGCAGCCACGATCCGACCCTCAGCCACAATTGCTGGATCTGGTGAAGCGTCCTTCAATTCCTTCCACAACTCATCAACCTTTTCGTAGCGCATTAACGCCCGGTAACAATCAGCAAGAACTGGATGGTTCAACGTCGAAGCAGGCATAGACGCTCGAGCTTTTTCGAGGTGATCTGCAGCATCTCGCCATTGTCCGAGTCGATACAACGACAAGCCAGCAATTTCGTGAATGAGATGCACGCCTTCACATTCACGAGTAATCGGAATGATGATGCGCTTTGCATCTTGGTAGCGGCCCTTTTCGAAGGCATCAAGTGCAAGTGCAAGTTTGCTGATCAAACGCTTTGCAGCTTGATCGCCAACGATGCCAGCGATCTTCTTGCCTACTGTTGCTTCAACGTGAGCAAGTGCTGGTGCTGAGGCTCGCTTTTCGTCACGCTCCAAATGAATCGGAGCATCGTTATCACGACTTCCCGATCCTCTGCGTGGGGCGCGAGTGGAGCCTTCATCTTTCCAACGCTCAACCTGATGATCGTTACGCGGTGCTGCATCGCGATCGTAACGACGACCGCCGGTGCGTGACCGAACCTGATCTGCTCGACGCTGCGCATCAGTTTGCGGACGTGCTGGACGATCATCAAAACTGCGTGGACGGTCATCATCGCGGCGCGGACGACTTGGACGCGCATCACGATCACCGAAGCGACCACCACTTGCTGGACGACCGCGACCTGCTGGACGATCATCGTCACGGCGTGGACGACTTGGGCGGTCTGAGTCGCCGGTTCGTGGACGACTTGGACGCTCTGGACGGTCGCCAAAACGACCACGCGTGGCCGGACGATCATCATCGCGACGCGGACGGCTTGGACGGGCATCGCGATCAGCAAATCTGCCACCTGAAGTCGGACGACCTGCGCCTGGACGACCTGACGACGGACGACCACGACCTGCTGGTCGATCATCACCGCTGCGTGGACGAGCCGGACGGTCTGAATCAAAACTGCGTGGACGACTTGGACGGTCGTCATCGCGACGCGGGCGACTTGGACGATCATCTGCGCGACGCGGGCGACTTGGACGATCATCTGCGCTACGTGGGCGACTTGGGCGATCGTCATCGCGACGTGGACGGGAGGGTCGTGAATCGTCACGACGAGGGCCTCTGGCTCCAGCGCCACTTGGGCGAGCTGGACGGGCTGAATCACTATCTCGTCTTGGGCGACGCGGACCGCTTCTGTCTGGTGTAGGCACCCACCAATACTACCGTCACACCTTTGTAATTCGGCGTGAGACTACAACACAGCAACATGCACACCAAATTGAACCGAATCGATAATGATTACGGGCACAAACGACAAAAGCCCCACGCTTTCGCGTGGGGCTTTTGCTTTCGATTAAATCTGGCGGCGTCCTACTCTCCCAGGGGGTCTACCCCCAAGTACCATTGGCGCTGACGGGCTTAACTGCCGTGTTCGGAATGGGAACGGGTGTGTCCCCGTCGCTAAGGCCACCAGAAATCTATTGTCATTTGAGACGTACACATCATCACGCTTATGTATCACGAAGATACAAAACGCGATGCGCGTTCGAGTCTCAAGGACTCCAGAGCAAGCACGAGCATAAATCCAAGCCCTCGGCCGATTAGTACCGGTCAGCTAAAGATGTTGCCATCTGTACACTTCCGGCCTATCAACGTGGTGATCTCGCCACGGGCCTTACTGCATTGACTGCATGAGTGATCTCATCTTGGAACGGGCTTCCCGCTTAGATGCTTTCAGCGGTTATCCCTTCCGGAGGTGGCTAATCAGCCGTGCCCTTGGCAGGACAACTGACACACCAGAGCTCCGTCCGTCCCGGTCCTCTCGTACTAGGGACAGCCTTCCTCAAATCACTTTCGGCTGCGGAGGATAGGGACCGAACTGTCTCACGACGTTCTGAACCCAGCTCGCGTACCGCTTTAATGGGCGAACAGCCCAACCCTTGGGACCTGCTTCAGCCCCAGGATGCGATGAGCCGACATCGAGGTGCCAAACCTTTCCGTCGATATGGACTCTTGGGAAAGATTAGCCTGTTATCCCCGGGGTACCTTTTATCCGTTGAGCGACCACGCTTCCACAAGCAATGGCCGGGTCACTATGTCCTGCTTTCGCACCTGCTTGACCTGTCAGTCTCGCAGTCAAGCTCCCTTGTGTCATTACACTCGACGACTGATTACCAACCAGTCTGAGGGAACCTTTGAGCGCCTCCGTTACAATTTAGGAGGCGACCGCCCCAGTCAAACTACCCGCCTGACGCTGTCCCTGATCCGGATTACGGACCAAAGTTAGAGCTCCAAAATACGCAGGGTGGTATTTCACCAATGACTCCACAAGTGCTAGCGCACCTGCTTCACAGTCTCCCACCTATCCTACACAGCCCATTTCAAAGCTCAACATCAAGTTATAGTAAAGGTCCACGGGGTCTTTCCGTCCTTCCGCAGCAAACGAGCATCTTTACTCGTACTTCAATTTCGCCGGGTCTATGGTTGAGACAGCGGGGAAGTCGTTACGCCATTCGTGCAGGTCGGAACTTACCCGACAAGGAATTTCGCTACCTTAGGACCGTTATAGTTACGGCCGCCATTCACTGGGGCTTAGATTCACAGCTTCGCCTTACGACTAACCGATCCTCGTGACCTTCCAGCATTGGGCAGGCGTCACAGCGTATACAGCGCCTTGCGGCTTCGCACGCTGCTGTGTTTTTGTTAAACAGTCGCTACCCCCTGCTCTGTGCCACCCATTCAGGCTGGCGACGCGAAGTCGCTTCACCCTACGTGGGTCCTCCTTCTTCCGAAGTTACGGAGGCATTTTGCCGAGTTCCTTAACCATAGTTCTCCCGATCGCCTTGGTATTCTCTACCCGCCCACCTGCGTCGGTTTGGGGTACGGGCGCCATATCTACTCACTGCTGGGCTTTTCTTGGCAGCATGGAATTAGTGACTTCGCACAAATGTGCTCGGCATCGTGTCTCAGAGTATGTGACCCCAACTCTCATCGGGATCCTCCTACACACTTACCCGGGGACTACCATCGCCCCGGTTCACCTATCCTTCTGCGTCCCCCTTCAGTTACCCGCAACCAACTAGGCAGGTTCGCCCGAAGGCAGCCCCCACTTTGTCGATATTGAGCTTGGCGCGTATATGGCGGTACTGGAATATCAACCAGTTGTGCATCGACTACGCCTCGCGGCCTCGTCTTAGCTCCCGACTTACCCTGGGAGGATTAGCCTTCCCCAGGAACCCTTGGGCTTACGGCGGAGGAGTTTCTCACTCCTCTCTCGCTACTCATGCCTACATTCTCACTTGATGGAACTCCACGTCGGGTTATCCCGCCGCTTCAGTCGCTCCATCAACGCTCCTCTACCACTCCAACACAAAGTGTTGAAATCCATAGCTTCGGCTCAGGACTTGAGCCCCG
>Ga0129324_10001406_pt1:0-2500 | contig 15518 bp, 14 predicted proteins | sample CPBDNA_7_FD_96879 | JGI IMG/M metagenome (GOLD analysis project Ga0129324, IMG submission 96879) | Freshwater to marine salinity gradient microbial communities from Chesapeake Bay, USA - CPBay_Spr_15_0.2_DNA | ecosystem: Environmental > Aquatic > Marine > Coastal | place: USA: Chesapeake... | reverse complement strand
GTGATGCAATAACCGAGGCAAAACGTGTTCGTTGGTCTTGTGCTGCTAGTGGACCAGCCGCACCTGGGGACGAACGCAACTGCACTCCCACCCCAGATCCGATCAATTGCTGTGCATCTGAATCGAAATGAGGCGAAGTTGCTATCAGTTGTTGCAACGATTGCGAACCCGACAACGCCTCTTGCACAAGTGCTCCGACTACAGCATGTGCTTGCCTAAATGGCACTCCTTTACGCACGAGATACTCAGCCAAATCGGTTGCCGCAAGTGATTGCACATCGGCTGCTGCACGCATGCGATCGGCGTTGAATGTTGCCGTATTGATCATGCCAGTGAGTGCGCTAACCGCCAGACACACCTGATCGTATGAATCAAACAAAGGCTCTTTGTCTTCTTGGAGATCGCGGTTGTAGGCAAGCGGTAGTCCCTTCAACGTCGTCAACAGGCCTGTTAGGTTGCCGATCAGACGACCTGCTTTACCCCTCGCCAACTCGGCGATATCAGCGTTCTTCTTTTGCGGAAGCATCGATGATCCTGTGGCATAGCGGTCGTCGAGGGTCGCAAAGCCAAACTCTTCTGACGTCCACAGCACCCACTCCTCACCCATTCGAGACAGATGAGTTCCGATAAGTGCAAGATCGAACAAGGCTTCGGCAACAAAATCTCTATCTGACACCGCGTCTAGCGAATTGGAGAAACGATCCGCAAAACCCATTTCACGAGCGGTGAAATCGGGATCAAGAGGAAGCGACGAACCTGCAAGCGCTCCAGCGCCAAGCGGCGAAACATCGGTGCGCTTGACCGTATTCAGCAAGCGATCGATATCTCGCGTAAATGCCCACGCATGCGCCATGAGATGGTGCGCAAGCAACACAGGCTGAGCGCGTTGTACATGGGTGTAACCAGGCAGGTACACGCCATCAGCACCCCAACCAGCAATTTCTGCACGTGCAGACAGCACTTCACACAAGTCAACCAAACGAGTTGCCAACAGCTTTAACTCACGTTTTGTCCATAACCGCAACGCTGTAACGCACTGATCGTTGCGACTGCGCCCGGTATGCACCTTTCCGCCAACAGGGCCTGCGATTTGAGTAACACGACGTTCTATTGATGTGTGAATATCTTCTTCGCCAGCAACGAAGACAAAGGTACCCTGTTCAAACTCTTGTGCAACTTGATGCAAAGCAGATTCGATTTGAGCGACTTCCGCCATCGGCAAAATTCCGGAATGCCCAAGACCTTTCACGTGAGCAAGAGAGCCCACAATGTCGTCTTTCCATAAACGCTGATCAAATGACAGGCTCTGAGTGAAGGCTAAAAGTTCTTCTGCAGGACCTGAACTAAATCGACCATGCCACAGCGGTTGAGATTGCTCGTGTGTCATATCTGCGCCTTCGATTTCTGTAGACCGGCAAGCTTGCCGAGATGAACCGCCAATTTTTTTGCCCCGTACCCTTGTTTTGCTACACAGAACATGGTGTCATCACCTGCGACCGTTCCCGCGAGACCTTCAATCCGCGAACGATCAAGCGCGGATGCAACAACGTGTGCGCATCCTGGAGGCGTGCGGATTATCACGATTGGCTCACTGATCTGGATATCTGCAACCCACTCTTGCAATACCCGACGCAGTTGCTCAAGTGGTGCAATACGATCTGGCTCAAACTCGGGGATCGCGTACGACGTCTCGCCATGGGACGTTCTGACTTTCACGGCACCGAGATCTTCTAAATCGCGCGAGACAGTTGCTTGAGTCGCAACGATTCCAGTTTTTTTCAACAAGGTCACGAGCTGACTATGACTAGTGACATCGTGATCAGAGATCAGTTGGGCTACTGCCCGTTGGCGTTGTGCTTTCGTTGTCATGCTGACACCCCCATCAAAAATGCAAGCACGCCTCGAGCAGCATGCATTCGGTTATGAGCTTGTGGATAGATCATGCTCTGCGGACCATCGATGACTGAATCAGCCACCTCTTGACCTCTGTGTGCAGGCAAGCAGTGCATAAAGATCGCTTTCGGATCAGCCAATGACATCATTGCATCGGTTATTTGATAGCCGCCAAAAATCGCCTCGCGTTCAGCGGACTCGCTCTCTTGCCCCATCGACGTCCACGTATCTGTATGCACAGCATGCGCACCTTGCACTGCAATCGACACGTCTCGATATTGTTCAATCGATGCAGCGCCTAGTTCGGTGAACCCGAGTAACTCATTGTCATGCGCGTCGTAGCCCTCTGGGCAGCCCAGTCGAATATGCATGCCAAGCATTGCAGAGGCTTCACACAATGAGCGGGCGACATTATTAAAATCACCGACATATGAAACCGTTTTGCCAGAAAGATCGCCGAGCGATTGTTGCATCGTTAATACATCAGCAACTGCTTGCAACGGGTGGGCAAAATCACTGAGCATGTTGACTACGGGAATAGATGACACTGCGGCCATTCGAAGTAATACACCGTGATCAAACACACGTGCACATAGCAACGAGTGAT
>Ga0129324_10001405_pt1 | contig 15532 bp, 18 predicted proteins | sample CPBDNA_7_FD_96879 | JGI IMG/M metagenome (GOLD analysis project Ga0129324, IMG submission 96879) | Freshwater to marine salinity gradient microbial communities from Chesapeake Bay, USA - CPBay_Spr_15_0.2_DNA | ecosystem: Environmental > Aquatic > Marine > Coastal | place: USA: Chesapeake Bay... | reverse complement strand
TTGCACTCGCTGAGCGCACCGATGAAGAAAAGGCTGCAGTAATCCTTGACGAGGTTCTAGCCTCCTAATTTCATGACACCTTCTCTGAAGGTTGTAGTGGCGATTACCTCGCCAATTGCTTTCGAACTCCTCAATAATGATTCAATACTCCACATCTCCTTTGGTATTGCACGTGCTTTTTCAATCGAGACATCTATCAAAACCCAGTTATCTGTTGCCATTACTAAGGAAGATGCCCACAAAGTCGCCGATTTAAACTGCGAAGTTTTGATCTGCGAGCCAAACTCACCAGCATCCTTAGCTTCAGTGTTGAAGGAATCCACGCCCTTTGATCTTGTCGCAATTCATGATTCGCAGCGTCCATTAACCAGAACCACACAGTTTCACCGCACCCTTGAAGCTTTGATTGGAGATGTGGATGCGGTGCGCCCAGTAGCATCATTTACTGAAACATTAAAGGCTATAACTCCAGATCAAATGATTGAAAAGACAATTGATCGAACATCAATGCTTCGAATTTCAACGCCAGAGATAATTCGCTTTAGTGCAATTGATTTTGCCGGTTCTAGTTCAACCTGGTTTGTGCCCCTTAAATCCAATGCAAAGAGTGCAACAGTAGATGCTGATCCTGAAAGCTTACGTGTTAACTCTGCGGCAGAGATCGCTTTGATGGAGTCATTTGTCCACTGGCAACAAACTATCGCGCGCTAGTCTTTCTTCTTTAAATTCCTATACTCGCGCAACATCTTAAAAGGTTTACCAATGGTCTGTTTTGGCAGAGACCATACCGCCTTTGAAGGTGCTCGCCAGAAACGCTTCCATAATCTAAAAGGCTTAGTAGCGATTCGATGAGGCAAATCCTTCAAGTAGTTTTCCCACAGATCATTGCTCTCGTGTTCAACTCGGGTGTTGCACATAGAACAGGTTGTTGAGACGAGCAAACGCCCAGCGTAGACAAGTTCGTGAACCGTTTCTTTGTGGCAGTGAGCACAGTTAAGTTCAGCTTCTAATATCTCTTTACTCAATCTTTATACCCCCTTCGCGCTAGAACATGTTCGGCAATCGCTAAATCTTGCGGATATGTAATTTTCACATTTGAAACATCTGCTGTGATCGACATTGTCTTAACAGTTGGAAAATACTTTTCCATACAAGCCGCAGTGTCTGTTCCTGCAAAGCCATCGATAGCTGCGCTGTTATATGCCTCTAACAACTGCTGTGCGACAAAACCTTGCGGTGTTTGTACACGCACAACTGTATCGCTGTGCGTTGTGTCCATCTCGCGAGCATCTACGGCGATTGTAGGAATTGCACCTCCGTGACGATGTGCCGCCTCAGCAATTTCCACAAATAGCGCAGGAGTTGCAAGAGGGCGTGCGCCATCATGAATTAAAACTACTTCGATCTCACCTGCCGCAATTGCTGGCGCTAGGTACTGAAGGGCGTTGTACTCACTCTCGTGGCGTGTAGCACCTCCGTAAACAATCTCCACATCAATTCCCCGAACCTCACGTTCTAAGGTCACACGGGCCATCCCTTCATCATCTGGGTTAATTACCAGGATGGTTCGGCCATGCTTAAAGTTTTTTGAGGCGTTTACAAGCGATCTAGAAATAATGCGCCGACCACTTAACGGTAACCAGACCTTGTTGGTGGTGTGGCCAAAACGGGTTCCAGAACCTGCTGCCAGCACAACGAGCGCGGCTTTGATTCCTGACTTCATGGGCGCAATTGTGTCATGCTTGTGCGCATGGTGTGGTGGCGGAAAAAGTTGAGCGCAGATGAGAAAGCTGCCGAGATCATTGCCAAGTACCACGCAAAAAAGGATCGCAACAGTGGGATCTTCACTGAACTACAGGAAAAGAAGCGCCAGGATTTAGGACTGCATCCAACGCTGCGTCCAGAGCCAAAGCTGGTTCGGAAGGAGGAAACAAAAGACCCGCTAACGAAACGTCAGCGAGCACTTTTGGAAGAGCTAGGGCTCAACCCTAAAGAGAAAAAAGAGAAAGATTAAGAGGCGTAGGTAAGTCCAAGCGCATCCTGTTCCTTACGTAGCTTCACAATCAGTGAATCAGCCATTAATTCAACATGATCATAAGTAAGTAATTCACCTACACCAATTGACTTGATGATCTTTGCTCCTGCGATTAAACCAATTGGCACTAAATTGTCTTGCTTTGCTTCTTGCGCGTTATCTGCATAACCACGCACTGTGTAACCCCCAATTCCATCGATAGTGTCACCAACAGCTAAATTCTTCTTCGCCATGCAGACAACTTCAGCGGTTAGGTGAGGTGCAAATAGAGATGACTCGCGATCCAGGATTGCGCGGTAGACAGTGATGGGAGCTTCAACCGATGCCAAGTGATATGGGCGGTACAAAACAAAGTACGGTCCAGGCCCCATAGATAGGTAGCTCATTTCATGTGCGATGTAAGGATCGTTGTGTCGAACAACAACAAATACTCCTGGAGCTACATCGCCGGTGCAGTAATCAACAACACCTGGGCGATCTAGAACTCCACCATCTGCTTGTAGTGCAAAGGTATTTTGTAAAGTCTTTACAGAAGATGCTGGTCCATACATTCCACGCTTTGATAGCTGTAGCCCAGTTGTGTTGGCAAGTGCCACCATTTCAGTCATGGTCTTTGAACCATCTGTAAATGAGCACAACATCTTTGGATTCATCTTCTTCTTGATTGCTGTCTCTTTAACTGAATCAGGGTTGCTCAAAGGTTCAAATGGATTATTTTTGCCCTTACCTGCACACACGATTTCAAAGTTAAGGTCACGTGCGTAATCAACCAATACTTTGGCCTCTACCGGCTCATCTCCGTGGCATACTGCGTACACAACGCCGTTGTCCTGTGCAATCTTGTGTAGCAGTGGTCCAATCGTTACATCCATCTCAACATTAAGAACAGCCACATCCTTCTTAGCAAGCAAAGAAGAGTGGGTAATGCGTGCACCGATATCTGGAATACCTGTTCCTTCCACGACTACATCTACTGGCAGTTCAGAAACGATCTCAGAATTAGATGTACCGGTGTGTTTTCCCTCAAGAATCGCCTTTGAAAGCACATCTTTATCATCGCTAAAGACAATGTCAGTGATGCCAAGATCTGCGTAAACAATCTTGATGCGCTCTGGATCGATATCAATGACTACAGATAGCGCAATGCCATCCATGTGACCTAGTTGGTTACCAAAACCGCGACCCATTTGGCCTGCACCAACTAGAGCGATGCGTGTATCGCGACCAATTTTCTGAGCATGCTCTCGTAAACGAGTTGAGTAAGACACCGTGAACTCTTTTCTAAGGTTGTGAGATCACAGTTAAGCGATCTCCAATTTTTACAACTGGAAGCGGCACTGCTTCTACATTTACATCGCCAGGCATTTCAGGCTCTGTTAACCCATTTGCCTTGAGATCTAAATGGCCAAGATTTAAAAGGTTGTCGCTAGCAACAGAGCCAACAGCTAGAACGTTGTATGAGTTTTGCGCCAAAGTGATTCTGTCTCCAACTTGTGGTGCTCGGGTTTGAACATCTGGAGTATGAATGATTGAAAACTCATGCAATTCTACAGGAGCATTTTCTCCGAAAAAGACAAGGACGCCTTGTTCAGCAAAATCCGGAACTAACTCTCCAACAGCTGTGACCGTCGTTGAGTAAATGATTTCTGACAAAGTTTTACTTTTCTACGATGTTGTCAGGCTTTACACCTGAGACAAAAAGCTCTGGAGTAATAAACATTGCAAGTGGGCCAGCTGGGCTTGTCGCGTGAATATCAACTGTTAATACCTTTTTCATTGGGTACACACCAACGCGCGCTGTTCCACCGCAGTCGATGACCGCAACTGCGATCTTATCGAACGGAACGCTGCTCTTGAAACCATCGAATGGTGTTCCACCTGTTAGCTCTGCAATGCGAGCTGCTACTGGGTGAATTCCACCGCCAGTAACTGAGTAAATGTATGGACGATCATCTGTAGGAGTAATTGTTAAAGGTCCACCCCAACCACCTTTACCCGCAGATATAACTACTGATTTATAAGCGCCCATTTTTCTCTCCTTTATTTTTCTCTCTTATGAATATTACTTCTTGGAGTATTAAACCCCAAGGTGTGGTTGCCCACACCTTGGGGTTTAAAGTCACTACTACTTGCTGTAGAGGCCGAAGCTTGCGAAGTAAGCGATGACAACTGATAGAGGACCAGTGATCAAGCGGCTAAATAGAACCGCTGGTACACCAACTTCTACAGTCTCAGGCTCAGCTTCACCGAGAGCAAGGCCTACAGGGATAAAGTCGCAACCAACCTGTGGGTTGATGGCAAACAAGGCTGGAAGCGAGTATTGAGCAGGGATGTTTCCCTTACCAATCTCCACACCAAGAAGCGTTCCAACGATCTGTGCAATAACCGCACCTGGTCCAAGCAATGGAGAAATAAGTGGAATCGCACAAACAACTGAGATAAGTAGCAACCCTGGAAGGGTTGAAGCAGATCCCTTAAGTCCCTGAGCAATCCAGTCACCGACACCAGTTGTAAGAATCAAGCCGATTATGAATGAGATGAACGCCATGAATGGGATCACGTTGCGAATTACTGTATCTACAGAATCGCGACCTGCCTGATAGAGAGTTCCTACTACTCCACCAACAGAACGACCGATCTTAACGATGAGGTTATTTAATGCGCTCATGTTATGCACCCTTCTTCATCATTCGCGCGGTAATTAGTTCAGTAACTATTCCGCGAATGAAGATAACGACTAGACCGACAAGCATGTAACGAACGGCCAAGTCACCAAGACCATAACCGAGTTGCTGAATACCTGTTGCGATACCTACGTAAACGAATAACTCACCTGGGTTTGCGTGAGGAAAAATACCCAAGATTGGGTGCACGAAAGAAACCGCTGAGTCATAGAACGCTGGCTTGAAGCGTTCTGGTAAAAAGCGTCCCATTGTGTATGCCATTGGGTTTGTGAGCATAAATACGGCAACAAATGGAAGAACGATGTAACGAACTGGATACCACTGGATACCAGGACGTGCAGCTGCTCTTCCAAGGCCTTCGATCTTTTCAGCACCGATCAAACGGACAAGTGCGTTTACTGCTGTAAGCAAAACGATAAGAGTTGGAAGAATTCCGCCCATCAGCGAAAGAAGAACTTCACCACCCTTATTGAAGACCGCTATGAAGTCTTCAGCTGCTGTAGCTAGGACGCCGAGAAAGCCGTCCTGCTTATCAACCGTTACATCCGCTGACATAAACATCAGAGATTGTAGGTTCAATGCACACCTCCTAAGTGTTTTATGGTTGGTTGTACAACCGTTAAATGACCACCCGTACGGATTGTTTGGCCATTACTCTCCACCAGCTTTGACCCGCTCAAAGTGATCCAGAATGTATTGAGCACTGTTTACTGCAGCCTCTTGTACCTTCTTCTTCTCACCTTCAGCTACTCGGTTTCCCGAAGCGATCTCATTGATAGAGAATCCTGTGTATGCGCTCAACTGTTTGGAGCGCGCAAAGACGGTAAAGCCCCGAAGGACCAATCCATCTTTGACGATGCCATTATCATCGGCTGTTAATGCGACAAATGCTCGGCCCCCTCGATATCGGCGACCGCCCAGACCAACGGCCATAGTTCCTTGCTTGCGCAAGCCACGAATATCATCTTGAAAAATCTTTGATTGTTTATAGGCAAACCACAATTGGAAGAGCCACATGATGCCGATGAGGATGAATAGTTTGCCTAGATTGCTCACGCGCTCTTCACCGCCGTTGGTTGAAGTGATTTAATCACGGAGTTAGCACACGCTAAATCCACTATTAGGGTATCGATTAACCCCGCACGAGCAGCTCCAACCACGCCCAAGACTTTCTCTGCACCGGATGCAACCCCGATTACACGCGGGATCTCTTTGATCTCTTCGAGGGTTAATCCGATGACTCGGGCATCTAGCCCCGCCGACAAGGGGGTGCCATCTTTCTTGTAGAAGCGGGCGGCGACATCGCCGGCGTACTCCTTCACCAGCGCATCACGTTGGGCCTTTGTGCTCTTGAACTCTTCAAGGACCATCTCACTTGATGATGAACCAGCAGATCCGATTCCAACAAGGGCCACATGGGCTGAACGAGCTAACCGCAAAGTCTTGGCGATGCTCTCTTCGTCTAGCAATGAATCGCGAGTCTTTGCGTTGCTCACGACTACAGGAGATAGGAATGGAACAAATTGTGCGTTGAGGTTTTTAGCCAAGTTGCGACCGACTTCTTCAGCGCTGACAGAGGTGTTTACAGATGAAAGTGATCCCATCAATTGTGTGACTTTAAGTCCCGACAAGGTTTCGCTATGGGTGTTTACAACTGTTGCCTCTAGCCCGCGGCCCCATGAGATTGCAATTGTTTGGTTATCTCGTAGGTGCTTTAATAGTGCGCTCGCCGCTGCACGTCCTACGGTGTTCAAGGTTAAGTCATTTGATTCGCTAACAATTACTTGTACATCGTTAATTTTCAAAAGTTCTGATAACTGAGCTGATAGAGCGTCATGCTTATGTGTTGGAGAAACAATCTTTATCTCAACAAAACCTAAGCGCTTTGCTTCTGACAACATTCGTGAAACATTGGAACGAGATGTATTGAGTTTTGATGCGACTTGATCTTGCGAGTAATGGCCCTCGTAATACAGTCGGGCTGCGCGAAGGATTAACTCTGCTTCGCGTTGCTTCACAATCGTCACATCCGTTCACTCATTGAACAACTGACATAGTGTGCTCTGCGCGACCCTACGAAATCAAGGACATTTGTGATTTTCTTTATAACAATTAAAGGCCTAGGCCTACCAATCCAGAAAGGTGGGAACGGGCGGAATTCTTAGCGTCCTGGGCTGTGTTTGCGGTTATCGCTGACTTACCGGCCAGTATCAATTGTTGTAAAGAATGTGCAGTGATTGCTTGCGCAACATCGGTAAGTGTGGCAACGCTGCACGAAAGTGAAGATACTCCCAAACCAACTAAAACCGAAGCCAATGCTGCATCTGATGCTGCCTCACCGCAGACACCAACAGGGGTGTGGTTATTTACCCCAGCTTGTGCAATTTGGTGGACAGCGCGCAGCAGTGCTGGCTGCCACGGATCATTAAATCCGGCAAGAGGCGCTGATTCGCGATCTGCAGCATGTAAGTACTGACCTAAATCATTTGTACCGATTGAAACAAAATCGCAGACCTTTGTAATTTCATCGGCGTGAAAAATCGCGGCTGGTACTTCAATCATTACTCCAGCATTTGTTAATCCATATTCGCGTGCCATCGAAACAAATGCCGCTGCCTCACCTGGCAGAGTAATCATCGGAGCCATCACCCAGACTTCAGCGGCTGTTGCCTTTACGGCATCAGCAATCGCTTGCAACTGCGTGCGCAGTAAATGTTCATGGCTAAAGATCGTTCTGTATCCGCGCACACCAAGTGCTGGATTTGGTTCATGATCCAAGTTGATAAATGCCATTGGTTTATCTGCACCAGCATCTAAAGTTCTAATGAGAACCCTTTGTCCACTAAATGGTGCAAAGAGCGCGGAATAGATCGCGGCTTGTTCCTGAAGGGTAGGTGCATCATTTCGATCCAAGTACAAAAGTTCGGTGCGCAGTAAACCAACACCATCAGATCCGGCTGCTACCGCTGCAACGGTGTCCTCCAAACGACCGATGTTTGCATAAATAGGAACCGCAGTTCCATCTGTAGTCACATAGCCATTGACAGAACGGGCAATAACCCTTGATTTACGAGCCTTTATTTTCTCAATTGTCGATGCAATTTGGGATTTCAGCCCTAGATCTGGGTTGAAGGTCACCTGACCATTTGTTGCATCAACCGCAACAGTTGATCCGGCATTTGATTGCGCAGCCTCTACAACTCCAGGACATGCCACAACGGCTGCGATTCCATTGGATCGAGCAATGATCGCGGTGTGACTTGTTGGTCCACCACCTGCGGTAACAATCGCCAAAATTTTGTCGGTTTCAAGATCTGCGGTGTCTGCGGGGGATAAATCTTGAGCGATCAAAACAGTCGGAACATCAAAATGTGGAATCTCTGGGTAGGCAATTCCTGCAATTTCGCATAAAACTCGATCTCGAATATTTGCAACATCACTCACACGCTCTGCTAAGTAACCACCAGAAGCGGCAAGTAGTTCCTGAAAAACCTCCGTTGCTTTCACCATTGCATAACTTGCGGTGTGACCGCTTGCAATAAAACCTGCAGCTTCTTCAGCAATCGCCGGGTCAGTTGCAATCTCGACGGTTGCTAACAAAATTTCCTGAACCTCACCAGTTGTTCGAGATGCCCGAGCTTCTAAATCTAAGCCGACATTTTTAATCGCCAAGTTAAGGGCATGACCTTCAGCCTCAAAACTTTGATGAGATGGCTGGCCAGTTGGAACCGGAATATTTGTATTTAAAAGAAAGAAGGGACCGACAGCTGCACCTGAACTTGCAGGTATGCCACTTAGTGTTGTCACTATCAATCCTTTAGTTGAGCGCTTCTACAAAGAAGCGACGAGGGCATCGAGCAGTAGTGCACCATCATAAAAGTCACATAAGTTCAGATCAATAGTAAGTGAAATATTCTTTGTTGATTCGCTGTCGTATCCGATAGTCACCGATGTTACTTGGTTCGGAAATAGTAGCGGGGTAGCAGAGCTCATCGAGTACGTGGTCAGATCAAAGACAGTGGTTGTGGCCCCTGAAAGCATTTCTACAGGGACCTTGCCCTTCTTTGCCGCATCAGTTGTCGATGCAACCAATGTTCGTAAATCATTAAGGCTGGCTTGATCAGGATCTCTAAATACCGGCAATGCGCTTCCGTACTTTGATTCAATAATTAAAGCAACACCGATTTGTTCATGGGCTGCAAGGTCGGGGCGTCCACGCAAAACCTTGGCCCAGGCTGCGATAAATGAGGCGTGATCAAAGCTTGTCGAAACTCGTCGACTAAATGAGGCTTGTGCGATTCCACGCGTCATTTCAATTCCCTTAGCGATCAGTGCCTTGTTTGCCTCTTGTCGCTTAACAATTGCAGGGTCTAATTGTGCGCCATTGACATCCTGCATCGTGATGGTGCGATCAGGACCGGTTGGATGCACGGTGCGTAAATCAATGCCGCGATTACCCGCTTCAACGCGGGCTTTCGGAACAGCTTTAACCGGTGTGTCAACTATAAGTGGTGCAGGGGCAGAAACAGGTGCTGCAATTACTGGCGTAGGTGCTGTGACCTCAACCGCTATCACGGGCTGATCATCATCGCCAAAATCAAAGGCCATTACTTCTGTTTCAGTCAGCATGATTAAAACTGGTTTGCCGATCTCTACAACCGCACCCGGCTCTGCGACTAAGGTTGCAATGACACCATCTGCTGGAGCTTCAACTTCCATGTCGATCTTGTCTGTCATGACTTCAAATAAAACATCACCACTCTTTACCTGATCACCAACTTTGACATGAAAGTTGATTAACTCACCAGTTTCCATGGTCATGCTCATCTTCGGCATGACAACTGGATACTTGAAACTCATCGCCAGTTCTTAACAATCTCGCGAGCAGCCGTTTCAATATCTTCGACCTGTGGAATGGCCGCTTTTTCAAGCTGAGGTGCGTATGGGATAGGAATATTCATGCCTGCAAGACGCTTAATAGGTGCAATTAATGAGCCAAATGAGGCAGATCCTGCCATTTGTGCAATCACTTCATTGATAAAGCCAGCATGTGCTGGGCCTTCTTGCACAACCATTAAGCGACCAGTTATTTCAATTGATTCATAGACAGGTTGCATATCTAAGGGAGAAATAGTGCGTGGGTCGATCAAAGTAATGGAAATACCTTCTGCAGCTAACTTCTCTGCAACCTCGTATGATTTATTTACCATTATGCCGGTTGCAACGATTGTTAAATCCTTACCTTCGCGGACAACCTTTGAAACTCCCAGTGGAATTCGAGTTGCACCTTCTGGAACAGGATCGCGACCGGGAATCTTATACAGCAGTTTGTGCTCTAAGAAGATGACTGGGTTTGGATCATCAATCGATGCGAGTAACAATCCTTTTGCATCTGCTGGATTTGATGGCACAACAACTTTTAATCCTGGGACTGATGCAAACCATGGTTCAAGATTTTGTGAATGCTGCGCTGCAGCTCCAGTACCTGAACCTTGTGGAGTACGTAAAACCATCGGAACATGCAAAGCACCACCTAGCATGAAGTGAATTTTTGCTGCTTGGTTTGCAATCTGGTCCATTGCTTGCGCAGTGAAATCTGAAAATTGAATTTCAACAATTGGACGCATGCCTGACAGCGCAGCACCAACTGCCGCCCCGACAATTCCAAGCTCTGCGATCGGAGTATCTAAGACACGCTCTGCTCCGTAACGGTGAAACATATCGCCTGAAACACCAAAGGCTCCGCCGTAAATTCCGACATCTTCACCTAGTAAAAAAACCTCTGGACGCTCATCAAAGGCGATAGACATAGCTTCCCGAACTGCTTCAGCCATAGTTAACATGCGATTGCTCATGCTGTCACCGCCTTAAAAACAGCATCTAATAACCCTGATGGCTCAGCAGCTTCAGCCTTAACAGACTCATTAACCGCAGCCTTAATCGCTTCGATCGCTTCACTTTGAATCGCATCGCATTGCTCTTGCGTTAACAGTCCAGCTTCAATGGCACGAGCGATGAACTTTGGAAGTGGATCCTTAGTGCGCCACTCTTCAATCTCTTCCTTAGTGCGGTACAAATTCTTATCTGAACGAGAGTGACCCTTCCAGCGATAGGTTTCAGCAATAATCAAGGTTGGACCTTCACCTACTTTGGCACGATCAACTGCAGCTTGTGCAACTTCATATACCGCAATAACATCATTGCCATCGACATTGACGCCTGGGATTCCATAACCTTTACCACGATCTGCCAAGTTATCAATCGCAAAAGCCTTTGCAGTAGATGATGACATTCCATAGCCATTGTTTTCGCAGAATAAAATCATTGGTAATTTCCAGATTGCTGCCATATTTGCAGCTTCATGGAACGCACCTTCGTTCAAAGCGCCATCACCAAAGAAGGAAACCGCAACGGTCCCGCGCTTCATCATCTTTGAGGCAAGAGCTGCGCCCGCTGCTATAGGTAAACCTCCACCAACAACACCATTAGCTCCAAGGTTTCCAGTTTCAACATCTGCAATGTGCATCGAACCACCGCGACCGCCGCAGTAACCAATTTTCTTTCCAAGCAACTCTGCGATCATGCGGGTTAAATCGGCACCCTTTGCAATGCAATGTCCATGTCCACGGTGTGTGGAGGTAATTTGATCCTGAAGTGTCAGCGCCATACACATTCCAGTAGGTGATGCCTCTTGTCCGATTGAAAGATGCATCGTTCCGTGCATCATTCCGCGACCAAAGAGATCTTCAACCGCCTCTTCAAATTTACGGATTCGCCACATGTATAAAAGGGCGTGCCGGGCATGCTCGGTTGATGACAGTGGATGGCCTATTAGCAGGGGGTTCGCGCTCATACTCCAACTTTCACATTTGTGCAGCGGCTTGAATGGATGTTCATATTAAACACTACTGGCAGTGAGGTTACGCTACGGGGTGTGAAGGAATTCCGCTCAGTAGTCGCATCAGCCGTTGGTCTGCATGCTCGCCCGGCAGCTCTCTTTGCCTCAACTGCAAAGGGTTCGGGCAGTGTTGTGCGCCTCGCAAAGATCGTTGATGGACAAGCAACACCTGCCGTTGATGGTGCAAGTGTTCTTCGTGTGATGACTCTGGGAGTTAAGTGTGGCGATGAGGTTGTCGTAACAGTTGAAGGTTCAACTGAAGAGGAAACAATCGCCAAGCTTCAGGAGATCGTAGAAAGTAATGATCATTGATTTCTAAATTACGAACCGGTGTCGGTGTAGATGCGCATCAATTTGGCGAAAGTGGGCCTTGTTCGCTGGCTGGATTGCAGTGGCCAGATACTCCACGCTTGATGGGGCATTCAGATGGTGATGCTGCGGTGCATGCTCTGTGTGATGCGGTCTTATCCGCCTGCCAATTAGGTGATGTCGGAACTTTCTTTGGCGTTGATACCCCTGAAATGGCTGGTGCCACAGGTGTTGCGATGATTAAAAAATTGCGAGATTTTGTAACAGGTAAAGGTTTTGTCATCAACAATGTTGCGCTACAAATTGTTGGCAATCAACCAAAGATCACACCACGTCGTGACGAGGCGCAAAAGCTTTTATCGGCCGCTCTAGGTGCACCGGTATCGGTTGCAGCTACAACCTCTGATCAAATGGGTTTCACCGGCAGAGGTGAAGGAATCTACGTAATCGCACATGCTTTGGTTCAGGTTCCGTGAGCATCAAACTCTATGACACAGCTACCCGTGAAGTTAGCGAGTTTAAATCTCTAGAGCCTGGCAAGGTCTCTATCTATGTCTGCGGTGCAACGGTTCAAGCTGCCCCACATATTGGCCATGTCAGAAGCGGTGTTAACTTTGATATTTTGCGCCGCTGGTTAATCAAAAATGGTTACGCCGTTACCTTTATTCGAAACGTCACCGATATCGATGACAAGATTTTGCATAAAGCGGTGCATGAAGAGATGCCATGGTGGGCAGTTGCCATGAAGTACGAGCGCATCTTTACTGAAGCCTACGCAGCACTGAATGTAATGCCGCCGACTTATGAGCCACGTGCCACCGGCCACATCACCCAGATGATTGATCTGATGCACACCCTGATCGAAAATGGCGCGGCATATGCGCCAGGCAATGGCGATGTGTACCTTGAGGTTCGTAAGTTAAAGCGTTACCTAACCTTGTCTCGTCAACACTTAGATGATTTACAACCAGCTCTAGACGCAGATGAAACCTATAAAAAAGATGTACGTGACTTTGCTTTATGGAAGGCTGCCAAGCCCGGAGATCCTTCATGGCCAACACCGTGGGGTCCAGGACGTCCTGGTTGGCACCTGGAGTGTTCTGCAATGGCACATGCTTATTTAGGTGAAAGCTTTGATATTCATGGTGGCGGGTTAGATTTAGTCTTCCCGCATCATGAAAATGAGATCGCACAATCAGAAGCCGCAGGTTTTGGATTTGCACAGCGCTGGTTACATAACGCATGGGTAACACAATCCGGTGAAAAGATGTCAAAGTCTTTAGGAAACACCTTGCAGGTACAGGAGATCTTAAAGATTGTCCGTGGAGTTGAACTTCGTTGGTACTTGGGTGGTGCGCATTACCGTTCGATGCTGGAATACTCACCAGAGGCGTTGCAAGAGGCGGCAACAAACTTTCGCCGGATTGAAAACTTCTTAAATCGTGCAACTGAGGTTTTAGGTGTGCAACCAACACCAACCTTGAGCGATGCATTTACTACGGCGATGAATGATGATCTAGCTGTTCCGACAGCGCTTGCAACCATTAGTGAAAATCTGCGTCTTGGAAATCAAGCGATTACAGATAATTACACCGCAGCAATTTCCATAAATGCTAATGAGATTCGTGGTGCACTTGAAGTGCTGGGTTGTGATCCATTTGATGCCGCTTTTGCTTCAACTTCGGGGTCAGATCTGTCACAGGCTCTGGATGGCACCATTAAATTGGCGTTGGCAGAGCGTGCAGCTGCCCGTGAGCGCAAGGATTTTGCTGCATCAGATGCCATCCGTGATGGCTTGGTCGCTTTAGGAATTACAATTGAGGACACCCCTCAAGGACCTCGCTGGTCTATTAATTAATTACTGAAACGAGATCTGACCATGGCTGGCAATTCATCCCGAAAAGGCGCTATCCGCCAATCAAAAAAGGGGCCATCTGCCGGTACTGGTGGAAACAATAAGCGTCGTCTTGAAGGAAAGGGTCCAACTCCAAAGGCGGAAGACCGTCCATATCACGCAGCTGCAAAACGTAAGAAGGCTGCTGAAAAGAAGGAAGTTCGTTCACCAAGAATGCCAAAGGGTGATCGTCCGCGTGGCGAAATCGTTGCAGGACGTAACGCGGTTCTAGAGGCGCTACGTGAAAGTGTTCCAGCAACAGAGTTATTGGTTGCACGCAGTATCGATGTTGATGATCGTGTTGCTGAAAGTTTAAAGTTGGCGCTGCACCTAGGTCTGCCAATTCGCGAAGCACACCGTGCCGAGGTTGAAGGTATTTCACCTAACAGCCAAGGAATTATTCTTGCGATTAAGCCTTTTCAGTACTCAAGTTTTGAAGAAATTATGGAACGCGCCAAGCATCCATTATTAATTGTGGCGCTAGATGGTGTGACAGATCCACGTAACCTTGGTGCGATCATTCGTTCTGCTGCAGCCTTTGGTGCCGCAGGTGTCATCATGACGGAACGTCGGGCCGCAACGATGACAGCATCTGCTTGGAAATCCTCTGCAGGTGCGGCAGCACGTTTGCCGATCGCACAGGTTACAAATCTGGCTCGCACAATTGATGCAGCCAAAAAAGCTGGAATGTTTGTGGTTGGCCTTGATGGAGAGTCTGATGAGATGATCAGCGAGATGAAGGTAGCAACAGAGCCTTTGATGGTGATCGTTGGGTCTGAAGGTAAGGGTCTTGCACGATTGACCAAGGAAAAATGCGATCTTGTAATCTCAATTCCAATCAGCGCTTCAACCGAATCTCTCAATGCAAGCGTTGCAACCTCGATCGCGCTGTTTCATATAGATCAACAGCGCCGCGCTAAGTAGGTAAAAGCCTTGATATACAACCGTTTTATCGCTATTGGTGACTCATTCACCGAAGGCATGTGTGATGAGAAAAGATATGGTCAGTACCGCGGCTGGGCAGATCGAGTTGCCGATGTTATGGCTCAAGCCCAACCTGGTTTTCAATATGCAAACCTTTCAATCCGTGGAAAGTTGCTCAAGCAAGTTGTCGATGAGCAGTTAGATGCTGCCATTGCTCAAGTGGTAGATAAGACAACCCTTGTTTCATTTCATGCAGGTGCTAATGATGTTATCCGCCCTAAGTACAACCCCAATGTAATTTTGCCCTTGTACGCCGAAGCCGCCCGCAAAGTAGCTGCATCGGGTGCCACAGTTATGTTATTTACAGTTCTTGAAGACAGTGGAAGCGAAGGCCGCTTGGCGGAAAGTTGGAAGGCACGCTTTAAAGATTTCAATGAAAATGTTCGCGCAGTTGCCGACGAGATCGGCGCAATCTTGTGTGATGCCAATGAAGAGCCAGCCTTTAAGGATCCACGCTTTTTGGCCTTTGATCGTTTGCACTTAAATCCAATGGGACATGATCGTGTTGCACAAGCGGTGCTTGAAACAATTAATCTTCCACATGATCCTTCCTGGCGCAGACCGTTAGCACCTGCTGAGCCAACACATAAGTTGATAAAGGTTGCGGTCACCGCTGTGTGGTTTGCAACCTTTGCACTGCCATGGATGTGGCGACGTGCGCGTGGAAAATCATCGGGTGATGGTCGTACCTGTAAATACCCAGTCGCAATTAACTGGCCGCTAACTCA
>Ga0129324_10001403_pt1 | contig 15553 bp, 20 predicted proteins | sample CPBDNA_7_FD_96879 | JGI IMG/M metagenome (GOLD analysis project Ga0129324, IMG submission 96879) | Freshwater to marine salinity gradient microbial communities from Chesapeake Bay, USA - CPBay_Spr_15_0.2_DNA | ecosystem: Environmental > Aquatic > Marine > Coastal | place: USA: Chesapeake Bay... | reverse complement strand
CCATGTCACTATGATGCACAAAATAATCCTCCCTCCCATCCGTTAAAAATCCATACCCTTTACTACGGTTAAACCACTTCACTTGATACATTATACTTTACTTTTACTCTTTACCTTTATATTACTTTTCTTACTTCTTTCTTTTGACTTTCTTTTCTTTGACTTTTTGTACCCCCCAAAACTCGTTCCAACATTTTTATAAGGATATGTGGTGTGAAGCAGGATTTTATATTCTAAGGCAAGTTTGTCAACTTCGTCTTCTTTTCTTGTTGTGGTACAAATAGGATCGATCTCCGAATAACTACTAACTGAACGAATTTTATCAATCATACTATTTGTAATATATTTTTGGTTTCGATCGTGATAAATTACTAAATCTCCACCATTGTTTTTAAAATCCGTATACTTTTCTATTTCTATAAGACCTTTAATTCCACTTGTGTTAAGTTCTTTTAAATTTAAAAAAATTGTAAGATTTGCTAATTGTATTATATCTCCCACATTGGTATATGATAGGTTAATATTTTGTAATTTTTTGTTTTTTACTAATTCATTTAAATCAACTTGTTCATAAGATCGGTTAAGAACCAATACCTGTTTCTGCATGAGAGACAACATAATATATATTATTTTAAAGTAAATAGTTCCTTAATACTATATATTATAACCCAATATATAGGTAGATTATTCTTTCCCTCATTTAAAATTGATCACTTTCTCTCCTTTTTTTTTATTTAAAACAATGGCTTCCACAATTCCCGAAGAACTCATCGACCAATATCATTATTCTATGTATTTGGATGATGAAGAAGATAATGCTGAAAGATGTATTCTTCTTTGTAAACCTGAACAATCAGGCAAGACATTTGAAATGATTAAATTTATTGACCAAGATATAAAAGATTCAGATGAAAGTGAAACAATTAACATTATATTCACGACAACCCTACTTTTAAATAAGCAAACAAAAACACGAATTGTAAGTGCTAATGGTGATTTTGAGTGGAATATGGTAAGACCTTGTGTAGAATTATCAACCGCAGAAGGTGCATGTAAATCATGGCCTGAAGTATATGTTAAAATAGTATCATATCAAGCGCATAATATTATTTGTTGCACTACCCCTAAACGGATAACTGATATTTGCGAAATGATAGAAGACATTAATAAAAATGTACGATTAATGACACAATATAAATTTAAGATTTGGCTTGATGAGGCAGATAAATATATTAATTTTATCGATAAAGAATTTAATTCACTTATTAAAAAAAATAAAAATGTTTCTTGTTATTATCTAACAGCCACCCCAGAAAAATTATTTGACGATAAACGCCAATTTATGGTAATGCCGTTGGAAACCACTTATAATGAAGAAACTTATCACGGATGGGAAGATAATCAAATTGAAGAAAGAGAAAACATGTTTGGAGGAATACTTCATTTTGCAACACAAATTGTAGATGAAGTTATAAAAGAAATTAAACCCTTTAAAGGAACAAAATGGTTTATTCCTTCTGGAAAAAATAAAAAATCACATTATAAAATGAAAGACGACCTTATTGTTCGCGGATTTGCTGTAATTATAGTAAATGGCGATGGACTTATTCTTAAAATTCCAGATAAAGAAGAAATAGTACTTAAAAAAACTGATGAACTTAGTAATATGGTTCGCTCTTTATATAAAGATAAATCACTTCACGAATATCCACTCGCAGTTACAGGAAATATTTGTATTGGACGAGGTATCAGTATTATGGCAGAAAAAAATTCTGAATTTGATGAGTTTATATTTGACTATGGTATTTTATCAGATACAAAAAACCCGTCAGAAGCATCACAGAATGCAGGAAGAATGAAAGGTAATATTAAAGGTTGGATTGGATATAAAAAACCTATCGTCTTTACCACACAAAAATTTAACCAAATCGCTTGCGAACACGAAAAACGCTCAAGAGAATTAGCAAAAATAGCTTTTGATAAAGACCCACGTAATGCGACTCAAATTAGTAACGGAGAATTTAATGATATTATTCCTCCACCAGAACCAGAAGAACCAGAATGGGAATTAGTAGAAATGGTAGAAGGTGAATTAAACGTGTTCTATACGTTAGACGAAGCAAATCACTTCTTACAAACTAATGGATGCCGACAAAAAAAATCATTAAAAACAGATGATGTTAATGGGTTTATTTTAAGTAGTCTAACAAAAAAACTTTCCATTCTTGATTATGAATTTGTCACAACACAAATAAAAGGGTGGTCAGTAACAACCGCATTTGACCTTAAACCAAATACTACATGCGCTTCTAGAATGATAATTGCATATAAAGATATAACAAATATTGATACGGTTGTTTATATTGTAAGAATCGTAAGAAGAATACCTAACTAATTTTACATATAATTTTACATATAATTTTACATATATTTTTTTTATTGATTATATTTTACGTTAATTACCCATCCTGTTTCCATTTTATACTCATTTATGTATTAGGACCAATTTTATTTTTTTATATCAGGAAAATAACATTTAATAAAATTCTAATTATATTGTAATTTCTAATTTGGTTAGGTGATCTAAGGCACTTACATCACTTACATTGTTATCAGTTAGGATAAGTTTTTCTAAGTTTTCAAGACCTGATAAATGACTTATATCTTCTACTTGGTTACTATATAGGTCAATATTTTTTAACTTTTTAAGACCTGATAAATGACTTAAATCTTCTACTTGGTTATTATATAGAAAAAGGGATTCTAATTTTCTAAGACCTACTAAAGAACTTAAATCTTCTACTTGATTATTAGATAGGTCAAGTATTTCTAAGTTGATAAGTCCTGCTAAATGACTTAAATCTTCTACTTGATTATCATTTATCCAAAGTATTCTTAACTTGGTAAGACCTACTAAAGAACTTAAATCATTTATTTGGTTATTACTTAAGTAAAGTTTTTCCAAATTACTGACATCTTTACTAGCTAATAATTCCCTTAATAAATCACTATCTATTTCTTCTCCAGTTAAATCAAGTGATTTAATTTTAAATTTATGGGTTATTTTTCTAAATTGGGTTAATCCTTTTACTGAGTACTTGTAATTACGAGTACCATTACGTTGTGATTTAGTGGTTATGCGAAGCTTAGGAATATTTTCTTGTTTTAAATAATTTTTGGATATTTTATCTAATATATCATTTGGTAAATGATTAAGACCACGAGTTATTCGTTTACGTTGTCGTGGTCGTGGTCGTGGTGGAGGAGGTTTTCGTACGGTTGAATTTTTTACTCTTGAACGTGGTGGCGGAGGTTTTCGTACGGTTGAATTTTTTACTCTTGAACGTGGTGGAGGAGGTTTTAGTACGGTTGAATTTTTTACTCTTGAACGTGGTGGAGGAGGTTTTCGTACGGTTGAATTTTTTACTTTTGGTCGTGGTGGTGACCTTTTCAAATAACTATTCAATTCAACATCAGTAATCGGTTTTAATATTTTTCTATTCATATATATATATATATTAGAGAAATTAAATTTTGTTTCTTTTAATTTCTCTAATATATTTATTAATTCACTTATCAAGTATTAATATATTTTTTTCTTGTCTTTCTATATTATGAATCAATCTATGGTAGATTATTCTTTTTATATTACCTATGTTTTTTTAATGACCACAGCAACCATTACATTTATTGAAGCAATACGCACCCCTGATATTAAAATTCGTAATATTTTAAATCTAGAAACGTGTATTTCAGTAGTTGCTGCTTTTTTTTATTCTAAATTTGTAGCTACTCTTGAAAATGATAGTTTTAATCCAAAAGAAATAAATGACCAACGTTATTTAGATTGGTCGATTACAACACCAATTATGATACTTGTATTAGTCCTTGCTATATTATATAACTCAAAAGGTGGTGCGTTACAATTTCAGTCTTATCTCATTATGTTAGTATTAAATTATGGTATGTTATTTAGCGGATATTTAGGAGAAAATGGAACGTTTAATAAGATAGTATCAAATATAATTGGATTTATCTTTTTCATAGCTCTTTATGGTTATATTTATATGAAATTTTTATATAAGAAATACAATTTTGATAATTATATGCTTTATTCTATATTTGTAATATTATGGTCTCTCTATGGAGTGGTGTATTTCTTTGATGAAATTACTAAAAATACCGCATATAATGTATTAGATTTGTTTTCAAAATGTTTTGTTGGTATTTTCTTTTGGGCATATTTTACCAAGGTTTTCAAACTTTAAAATTGAATTACTTTTTTTAATTATAATACATAAAAAATGTACTGGTTTGTCTCGAACTATCTGAATGAATTTGATGTTAATGTTTCTTTAGAAGATATGGTAGACATTTCTTTTAAAAAAGATTTAAAATCATTTGTAGAATTTACTATTACCAAAAATAATTATTTACAAATGATTAAATTAGCCGATTATTTAATGATTGAAAATGTTGACGTTTTAATCGACGAAATTATAGAACTATTTAATTATGATTATACTATTATTCTTAATTTTGAGGATTTTTATAAACTTTCAAACCGTCTTATAAGTCATACAAATGAAAGTTTATTATACGCAGTATCTTATTATAAAAAAAATAATAAAAAGGGATTTAAAAAGTTTGGATGTCCGAATTATTGGGACGTATCCAAGGTGACCTCTATGAATGATTTATTTTGTAGTTCATTATTTAATGAAAATATTTCAAATTGGGATGTATCTAACGTGACTTCTATGAATTTTATGTTTTCAAATAGTAACTTTAATAAAGATATTTCAAATTGGGACGTTTCAAATGTTCGAACTATGAGAGGTATGTTTGCAAATAGTGAATTTAATCAACCAATTGGAAAATGGAACGTATCTAATGTTATTGATGTTTATTATATGTTTTCGAATAGTCAATACGACAAACCTATTGGAGAATGGGACGTTTCAAACGTTCAAACAATGAAAGGTATGTTCCAAAACTCTATATTTAATCAAGATATTTCAAAATGGGACGTTTCAAATGTGAAGGATACTAGTTTTATGTTCTATACTGCTCGTTTTAATAAACCTATAGGTGATTGGAATGTATCTAATGTTCGTTATATGAAAGGAATGTTTGAATGCACAAATATAAAATATAAATTTAAAAATCCATTTAATCAAAATATTTCAGAATGGAATGTATCAAATGTTATAGATATGAATCATATGTTTTATAATAGTGATTTTAATCAACCAATTGGACAATGGAATGTATCTAATGTAAGAACTATAAATAATATATTTGATTATAGCATGTTTAATCAAGATATTACCCGATGGGACTTAAAATGTTATTAATTTTATTTGAATATTTTTTATATTTTATTTTATAATCTATTTTATATCTAATATGGAAACTATCAAAATTACTCAATTAGAAGACGCAAAATACAAAATTAAAGAATATTATAAAGTAATTGGTAAAGAAACCAATCCAATTACAGAAGAAACTAATATGGATGGAATACAACTAAAGGCACATCCAAACTCAAAAAATCCATTATGGGAAATTAGTGAAAAAAACATAGATTTTACTCTAGACTATATTTTTACTTTATGTATTCCTTGTTATTTATTTATTATACATAATAAGAATATTGTAGTTATACATATCGTTCCACCTTTGAATGAAGTAATTATAAAAAAAATAAATAAACTAAAGAAAAAAGTATTTGATAATGAAGACCTAAATGATGAAGAAAAAATATATATTGAAAAAAATAGTATTCAATCAATATTTAACTCATATTTACAAGAAAATGTAACAATTGATCCTTATATAGAATTAATCCGTTCTATAAATATAGAAAATTCTGTTTTTCTAGTGAATATTTTTTCTGATATTTTGATATCATCTAAAGGAACACATCCTTTTGATTTTTTATTTAAAGATTTTACGATTGGAAATTATTATTCATTTATTCCTATTTTGTCTCAACATATAAAACAAGAGTCTTATGATATACCAATTCCAAATTGTAAAGAAATGGGATTTATCTATGATAATATTCATTATTTTGATGATATAAAAGAAAAATGGGAAGAAAAAACAAAAGATGTATTATTATATCGTGGTACTTTATCAAATAAAGGGTATAATAGTGCAAAAAATAAGGAAATTGAACTCTATAAAATGTCTCAACAACCTGAATATAAAAATATAATGGACGTTAAATTTACAAAAAATACACATAAATTATTTTTTGATGAAACCAACGGAATAGGAATGTTACATAGCGAAATTGATATGGATATATCATATGATTTATCTATACAACAAAAAAGTGACTACAAATATTTATTATACATTGAAAAAGACCACGAAACTTCTATTTTAGAATATTTAAAAACTGGTTCTTTAGTATTTAAAGTATCTAATTCAAAAACATCGTGGTATGAATCTTATTTAATTGAAAATGAACACTATATTTCTATTGATGAAGATTTCTCTAATATTGACGTTGTATTAGATTGGTGTAAATCGAACCAAGAAAAATGTAAAGAAATATCTGAAAAGGGTAAGAAAATCGCAACTATTTTATTACAAAAAAATGTAATTGAAGAATATTTTAAAAAAACACTTTTTCCTTTTCCAATTGTTAAAACATTATCGAATAAAGATAATACTATTGAAGTATATATTAATGAAGATACTTTATATATCCCTGTTATGATTACAAAAAAAATTAGTATTCCATTAGAACATCACGGAAAAAATATAGAACATTATTTTTTAAGTTATTCACAAGATAAATATGAAAATAAATGCATAGAAGATGGATTTGTTCGTAAAGGGTCTTCGAGTGTAGTTAAATATACCCCAGGTATATTAGAAAATAATTATTGTATTTATAATGTATTATTTAAGTTTGATATGTGTGTTCCTTATAAAAATATGAAAACAAGTTGTATTATTCAATCTTTTAATAAAATAGGATTTATATGTGTTGTAAATGAAGTAAATAGCCCTATTTATATTTACGTAACACGAGAATTAAATCAACATATTAATTTTGATGACTATAAATTAAAAGATAAAATTAAAGTTATTATTACAAAATATAGATTTGAATATAACGACCATTATATAAGTTGTATGGGTAAAATTATACGTTAGACAAAAGTAATTGTAAATAAAGTATAGAAATAATAAAAAAGGTGGTTGACGTTATTAATATAATCATTTTAGAAGTATAGTTGTATGTATAAAGAATATACATAATAATAGAATAAAGAACCCATATAACTCCTCCAATAATAGAATGATATAAAAATGTTTTTGAATCGTTCTTATTTAACTGGGATACTTTATAATATTGTAAACACGTAAATAAAATAAAACTACCATTAATAAAGGAATAATAGCTTATTAATTCTGTACGGGAACTAAAATATTCCAATAAAGTTAGAGAACAAGAAAGAACAATTCCATAAGTTAATAAATTTTTAAATAAAGTTTCGATTACATTCATTATATATTATGATTTATATTTATTAATTAGTTTTATTCGTGTTTCATGATAATCTACCATAGGATTTATATAAAAATCTGGACAAGGTTTATGTAATAATTTAGGGTCAAACTCTTTTAATTGAGGTAACCATTTTTTTATATAAATAGCATTAACATCTTGTTTTTGGCCTTGTGTCCAAGGATTAAAAATACGTTGTAAATATGGTGCACGGTCTACTCCAGTTCCGGCACACCATTGCCAATTACCATTATTTACGATGGGGTCATAATCAATTAACTTTTTAGCAAAATATTGTTCTCCCCATCTCCAATCGATACCTAATAAATGTGTTAAAAAATTTGCTGTAATTAGTCGCCCTCTATTATGCATATATCCTGTTTGGTTCAGTTCTTTCATTGAAGCATCCACAATAGGATACCCTGTTTCTCCATCGCACCATTTTCTAAAATATTCTTTATGATAACTCCATTTTATAGGTTCTACTCGTAATGATTTACTTTTGGATAAAAGATTTTGATTATAAGCATAAATATAATAAAAAAACTCTCTCCATATAATTTGTTCTTGAAACCCTTTTATTTGTATTTTCCAATAAACTTCACGAATACTTATACATCCATATTTAATATAAGCAGACAATAATGTAGTAGGATTAAAATTATCGTGTTGATATGTTTTTACGTTCATTTTTTTTAATGCTTCACTTCGTCCTCCTTTAATATGTAATATTTCCTTTTTATATTCAGGTTTATAAGAAGAAAACTTTAAAGATTGAAACTTTATTTTTGTATCATTATTAGGTTTTGGTATTTTTTTAGAAAAAACATTATTCTTAAAAGGAGTATATACAAGATAAGGGTCACCATTATCTTTATTATAGGTCCCTAAAGGAGATAATAAATAATCTTCTTCTATAATACATTCTATATTATGTGTCTCGCAATATTTTTTTATTGAATTATCCCTTTCTGATGAATAAGGTGTATAATCCTTATTAAAAGCAATACGTTTTATTTTATTTATTTTTTTAAATAAAATTAAAGGGTCACCAAATAAATAAATTAAGGAACCTCCTTTCTTTTCTATTTCTTTTTTTAGTTCTTCTAAGGATTCACATAAAAAATGAAAACTTTTATTTGAATAATAATTATTTTTTTTTTCTATACTTTGTTCGGGAGTAAAAATAAAAAAAAATACAATGGGTTCTTTATATTGTGACAATTTATCTAATGCCTTATTATCGATGAGTCTAAAATCTCTTCTGAATATAAAACAATTCATGTATATATAAAAGAGGTATAATTATTATATGATATTTTATCACATTCTATACTTTTATCTTTATTTTTTAGAAATATAGACCGACAAATATATATTGGTAATTGAGGTATGGTTTTTCTAAAAAATCGTATTTGTTCTCCATAACTTAGATTAGTTCTTATGATTGTTTCGTTACCATAATAATTCGTTCCCATAATAGAAGGAGCAATATCATTCCAAGCAGTTGTTTTATTTTTCAATACATATTTCAAAAAATATTTGTTCTTTTTAAAATTAAACAATAAAGATACTGGATGGGCTATGTAATCATATATAAGTTTGCGAATACCGTCTGGCATTGTTTTTACCCTTTGGATTAACTCCATTATTTTATATAAAAAATTAATAAAATAAATACATTCAATTTTAATTAAAATTGAATGTATTTATTTTAATTAAAACTTTTATGTAAAATGGAACACTATAAATTGAAAGAGTTTATTGATAAAAATAATCTTATTTGGGATAATTTATCTATGAATCCAAACGCTATTTCTTTATTGGAAAAAACCCAAGAAAAAATAAATTGGACATATTTATCTAAAAATCCAAACGCTATTTCATTATTAGAAAAAACCCAAGAAAAAATAGATTGGACGTGGTTATCTATGAATCCAAACGCTATTTCATTATTGGAAAAAAATCAAGACAAAATAAATTGGTCGTGGTTATCTATGAATCCAAACGCTATTTCATTATTGGAAAAAAATCAAGACAAAATAGATTGGTGTATGATATCTAAAAACCCAAACGCTATTTCATTATTGGAAAAAAACCAAGACAAAATTATTTGGGGTATTCTATCAATGAACCCAAATGCTATTTCATTATTGGAAAAAAATCAAGACAAAATAAATTGGTTTAATTTATCAATGAACCCAAACGCTATTTCATTATTGGAAAAAAATCAAGACAAAATTAGTTGGCGAACAATATCTTGTAATCCATCAGCAGTTTCATTATTAGAAAAAAATCAAGACAAAATAAATTGGACTTGGTTATCTATGAACCCAAATGCTATTTCATTATTGGAAAAAAATATTGATAAAATAGATTGGGAAACATTATGTTCAAACCCAAACGCTATTTCATTATTGGAAAAAAATATTGATAAAATTAATTGGGATTGTTTATCAATAAGTTCTACTATATTTGTATTTGATTATCAGAAAATAGAAGAAATATGTAATATTTATAAAGAAGAATTAATGCAAAAATGTTTTCATCCAAAACGACTTATATATTATTTGGAAAAATATAATTATTATATTGGCGAAGAGTTTATTGAATAAAATTGATTTTTTTATTTTTTTATTTTTTATAAAATATGTGGTTTACTTCTGATTATTACGACGCACAATTGGATATTCATGATGACACCTCTTTACAAGATTGTTTTCCTGATGAACATTTAGATCACCTTATAGAACTAAATGTTACAAAAGATAATTATATGAATCTTATTGAATTATCTGAGTTCCTTATTATAGAAAATATTGATCCACTTGTAGATAAAATGGTTATACTTTTTGGATACTCTATTATTTATAATTTTGGAAATCAATATAAATATAATAGAAGACGACTTAAACCGCATAAAAAACTATCCTTAAAACACGCAATCAAATTATATTGTGAAGATGAATATAAATGTTATCAAACCTATGGCTTTTCTGCATATTGGAACGTTTCTAATATTATTGATATGTCATCTATGTTTAAGAATAGTCAATTCAATGGCGATATTTCACAATGGGACGTTTCTAAGGTTACAAATATGAGTTGTATGTTTTATGGTAGTCAATTCAAGACAAAATGGGACGTTTCTCCAAAATATTTCAAATTCAAAATGGGACGTTTATAAGATTACTTATAATAATAATTCTATAATGAACGATAATTATTGGTATTTTTTAACCTTTAACTTTTTTAACTTTTTATTTTTTTTTAACCTTTAACTTTTTTAACTTTTTTAACTTTTAACTTTTTTAACTTTTTTAACTTTTTATTTTTTTTATTTTTTTTTTCAAAAAATTTTTTTTTTTCGCGTATCTCTCTCCTCATTCCTCATTTTTTTCGGTGCACAACAAAAAAAAAAATATGGTGTGAAATTTCACAAAAAGTGAGTATTTACATAAAAGCAAAATATTATTTATAAAAAAAAAATGAGTATAAAATTATTTTATAGTGTAAATATATATAAATGAGTTTTTTTTGTGAAAAATGTAACTATTACACCACTCGTCGTGATAATTATAATAGACATTTAGAATCACAAAAGCATAAAATCCCTCAAAAAAAAACAACACAAAAACAACACAAACCTCAAAAAATAACAGCACAAAAACAACATAACGAGGATTTTGTATGTAAATACTGTAATTGCGTCTTTAAACACCCTCAATCATTATATCGGCACATTAAGTATTACTGCCGAAAAAATAAAGATGAAGATTTAAAAGAATTAGTAAGATTAATGAATTTACAATTAGAACAACAAAATACACAAATGATACAAAGAGACAAAGAATTAGAATATCAAAAACAACAAATTCAAAATCAAAGAAAACAAATAGATAAACTTGCAGAAAAACTACAAGTTACTAATAATATTACAAATAATAATAATATAGTTCAAAATAATATTCAACTATTATCTTATAAAGATACAGATATATCACATTTAACAGAAATAGATTATGTTTCTTGTATTGAAAAAATAAATCATTGTGTAAAACATTTAATAGAAAAGATACATTTTAATCCTATTAAACCAGAAAATATGAATATCTATATATCTAATATGAAAGATAAATACATAATGGTATATGAAGAAGGAAATTGGAACTTAAAAAACAAAACAAATGAAATAGATAATTTATATGATAGTAAAGAACTTTTATTAGAAGAATGGTTAGATGAAGAACAACATAAACATCCAGAATTAAGAATGAAATTTGAAAAATATGTAAATAATAAAGAAAAGGATGAAAGTATGAATGTGATTAAAGAAGAAATAAAATTAATGATGTACAATAAAAATAAGAATAGTAAATTACTTAATTAGGAACTACATAAGAAATATAAAAGGTAATTGCGAAACCAACAATACAGCATAAAACAATTTTTTTTTTGTTTTCGGTTCTTTCTTCTTGAACTTGAATAAATGTATTATGTATAATATCTTCTTGTTCTCTCATTTCATCTCGATCATCTTCTTCATCATTCATACAAAAAGGACAACGTTTTAATTGTTTATGACAATCGTCACATATAATTTGTTTACAACAAGTGTAAAGATTATATTTTTTTTTTAGTTCAAAACAAATAGGACACTCCATAGTATTAAATTACAAAAACAAAAAAATAATTCAATTTTAATTAAAATTGATTTTAATAATAATATATAGAATAAATAAAAATGATGAATTTGGAAGACTACTTGTATGTGGCTAAAAAAAGTCCGGTGCATAGCAAGTTTGTAGCTGTTTTATATTATCGTAATAAAGTAGTATCTTATGGATATAATTATGTAACAAATATTTCATCACATAATTATATGGAACATTACGAACCAAATAAACATAGTGTTCATGCTGAGAAACATGCTATTTTGAATTTGAAAAATAAATCAATATTGAGTAAATGTAAAATTCGTATTTTGAAAATAAATTCAGGAGGTATTGTAAGTGAATGTGGACCTTGTCCAATGTGTAAAAAGTTATTGACTAAATATAAATGTTCTTATAAACCATTTTAAAGAACTTCGCTCAAATCTTTTTTAATAGATACATTATCAGTAATAGGTAAAATATAATTTTCAACTTCTGATTTTTCTAATAGTTCTAGTTTTCCTGGTTTTTCTAATTCTTCAGGTTTTTCTAATTCTTCAGGTTTTTCTAATTCTTCAGATTTTTCTAATTCTTCAGGGGTTTCTAATACGATTACTTTATCTAAATGACGTATTGGTTTTAATTCAACATTTGGACTTTCAGGAACTTGACTAGAACGGTCTATTGTCATTTCACGTTTGTAAACAGAAAAGTTTTTTTTTAAATCTTCTTCAGAACTTGTATCACTAGGAACATATTCGTCTGAACGGATCTCTTGTATTTCATTAAAATATTTTTTGTCTTGCTTCATAATAGCCAAAAGATTTTTGTGAGATTGTCTTAAAAACTTTTGTCTTACATCAGGATAAATAGCAACTTCAAGTTTTTCAAGGGCATCAATATATTCAGATTTCATATCTTCACTTAAAGTATCGTGAGATCTCATTTTGGTTAATACTCCTGTAATCATAGATTCACTTTGAATAATAGATTCCATTTGTGCCGGAAAATTTTTGAATTTAATTAAAGCGGAAAAACAAGCAATAATACTACTAATAAAAATTGGTAGTAAGGCAGATCCGTTATCATTCCAATTTAATTTAATTTTTGTAGTTTCAATAAGACCATTTACTAAAGAAAGAACAATAACTGCTTTATTCCATTCGTCGTTTTCTTTTTTAAGTGATTCATGTGCTAAAGAAAGGGCGTCTCGTTTTGATTTTAAATCAATAATGACATCTTGTAAACAGTTTTTATCCATATATAAATCTAAACATATTATTTTTTAAAGTAAAGTATAATAGAGCAAACCAATAAATATAAAATACCTCCCCATAAAATATCTTTAATAACAAAAGATAAGCTCCAATTTTCTAAAATAGAATAATTGGTTGTTTCATATACACCATAAATACCCATACCAAGTAGAAATGAATCTATTTGTTTTTGTTTGTTGCTACTATGTTTATTAATTAATACAAAATAATATAATAAAAATGTCATAAATAGATAACAAAAAAAAGCCGAAATATATCTTATACTAAAATTAGAATGATTAAACTTAGAAAGTAAAGAAGATATAGATTTTGTATTGATATAAAAAAAGATAATATCAAAAAGAATAAATAAAAAAAAGATAGAAATAACAGTAAGTAACATTATATTACATAAATATTTTATCAAACTCTTGCATATATTCGTCGGTTTTTTTTAAGTCAACATTCGCGTCAAATGTGATAACGTCTTTTAAATTAGATAACCATTTGTTATGGTAAGCATTACATTTAATAATATATTCATATTCGATTGTTTTTTCTTCTTCACGATTACGAGAAAGAATACGGTGAAAAGCAATAGTGGGGGTAGTTTTAAAATAAATATGTTTATATTTAATAGGTGTACCTTTGTATTCCATTTGAAGAAATGTATAAAACCATTCGTTATAAATTAGATAATCAATAGAACTAATAAATCCTTCATTATGTAAAGATTTACAAAATACTTCTTTGTCTGTAAAGAGACTCCTTTCTGTAATAATGAAATTATAATGTTGAGTTTTGTCTTCAAGTTTTTCTTTAAGAATAGCGAGACGACTAATATAAGCCATCATTTGAAAAGAGAAAGAATATTTTGCTTTATCTTTATAGAAATGTTCTAAAATGTTTCCTTCGTCATCTTTAATGGATAACCATTTATCGAGAGGTTCTTCAAGAAAGCAAATATCTTTACGGTGTTTATAATTTTCCTTTAATTTTTTAAGAAAAGTAGTTTTACCCGAACCAATATTGCCTTCGATTGAAATAATTTGAACCATTTTGATATATAAATATACTATATAATTTTAAATCAATTTTAAAATAGGGTGTGGTATAAAAATACTAAATTATAAAATTGAAATAAAATTATATAGTAGATTTATAAATCCAAATGGAACATTCAAAACTTGACTTGAATAGAGAAATTGTGTTAGATGATTATAATAGTGCTACAAAAAAAAATAAAGAATCATTTATGAATGGAGATGTAAAAGCAAGTAGTGAATAAAAATAAAGGAAATAATGATAAGAATAATAAAAAAAGAGAAAATATAATAGTGTTAATTATAAATAAAAAAATACCAAAAGAGTATTATAAATATTCATTACTATGGAGAAAAATAAAAGAGGGTATTGAATTATATATAAAAGAATTATCATTAAAAAAAGGAATTGTTGGCGAACTTAATGTTACTTGTATTCAACATGGGGGAAGAGGTAATAATTATGATTTTGATATAATTATAAATGATATTGTGTTTAATGTTGAATTTAAATTTAATGTATTGTGTGTAAATGACGCACCACAATTTTTATCATTAGGTTCTCCTTCAAAGTATTTAACTAACAATTTTGAACGGTGGTTTTACGATAATTATCTTACTATAATGGCAAAAAAAGGAAATCTAGAAATTCCTTTACACCTTTGCACATTTAAAACGCCGATTTTCTTAAAAGTTTTTTATTTTATTTCCTGAATAAAATAAAAAATTGATTTAATTTTTCATTAATTTATTATTACATAACTTATATGAACTTTCATTACGAAGTTAGAAAAATGAACAAAATTAACGGATATATTTATGTTAGAAATCATCCATCGTATGATGTTGATGATGCGTGTAAAATGGGTAAAGCAAATAATATTCCTGAAAGAGATACACAATATGCTACTGGTGAGATTAAGAGAGGATATTTTGAAGCGGTGTTTGAAGTTCCTAATGAAAAAATGGGGATTGTTGAACGCTTATTACAAAATGAATTTCGTGAATTAAATGTTAAATATGATGCTGGAACTGAATTTTACAATAAAAAAATTATTACTCTTATTG
>Ga0129324_10001401_pt1 | contig 15559 bp, 18 predicted proteins | sample CPBDNA_7_FD_96879 | JGI IMG/M metagenome (GOLD analysis project Ga0129324, IMG submission 96879) | Freshwater to marine salinity gradient microbial communities from Chesapeake Bay, USA - CPBay_Spr_15_0.2_DNA | ecosystem: Environmental > Aquatic > Marine > Coastal | place: USA: Chesapeake Bay... | reverse complement strand
TACTAAAGAATTTTTTAAAAATATATTATCAATATCTTGGGCTATTTTAATTGCTCTATTAATTAGGACTTTTATATTTGAGCCATATAGTATTCCATCCGGGTCTATGAAGCCTAATTTTTTAGTTGGTGATTATTTATTTGTTTCTAAATATCGTTATGGAGCCGGAAATGCTTCGTTTCCTTTATCTCCTGATTTAATTTCAGGAAGAATATTAAAATATACTGACCCTAAAGCAGGTGAAGTTATTGTATTTAAAACTCCAACAGACAGATACACAAATTATATTAAAAGACTTGTTGGTCTTCCTGGAGATGAAATTCAAGTTATAGACGGAATTTTATATATTAATGGGGAAGAGATTAAACGCGAAGAAGCTGGAGAGTTTAAGGATACAGATGGTCATGTTTTAAAGCGCTATAAGGAAACATTGCCAAATGGAACTTCTTATTATGTTTTAGATGATTTTTCTAATGGTATGTTAGATAATACAGAAGTTTTCAAGGTTCCTAGCGAGCATTATTTCTTTATGGGTGATAATCGAGATCATTCAGCGGATAGCAGAACCTCAGGGCGCCCAATTGGGTTCGTGCCTTCATCGGAGATTATTGGTAGAGCAGAGATGGTGATTTTTTCTAATCCAAATTCAATGTTAGACATTATGAAATGGCCGTTTAGTTTTAATAAAGATCGGTTTTTTGAAAAAGTGGATAATTAGTTTTAATTTGATTCAAGGAAATAGATATGAATATTTATAATAAAATAATTGCTGTTACTATGATTATTTTCAGCCTTAGTGGCTGTGCACAAAAAGGCAAGATAACAAGCTCACAAGATAGATTTACAGGTCTATTAACAACAGAACTGGATTTAGGAACTCTTTCTCCCAGACCTCTGTTTACAGTAAAGAAAAATGAGGCAAGGTTTCAGAGTAAAAATAGTAATTTTTCTGTAGGAGATGTTGAGAAGAAAGAATATCGTAAAGTAGAGAAAGGAGAATTCTCAGGGAAAGCTACCTTAGTTAAACATAGTGATCAAAGCTATTTTCTAGAAATTATTCAACCAAATTGTGGGGGAGGAAAGTCAGGAAATCTGGTCGTGTTCTTAGCAGATGGAAAGAAAATCAATAGCATTTTGTTCAGTAGTATAAAGCGCAAGACTGTAATGTATACTCAACATGGAGCTATTCATATATGTCAAGAAGCGGATACTATTGGGCCTCTGCCACAAAGTTTCTTTGATGCAGCCAAAACTTCTGAGTTTGTAGAGTTTAAAATATATAATGAATTGAGTAATAGTATATCGAGTATAAATAAGAAGGAATTAGAGTTAATTACTAATTTTGTTAAGCAGTAAAGTATAGCGAGCATAAGGATGAGTAGCTTATAATTGCAATGAGTGGTTGTTTCTGATTTTTTGTTAGTGTAATATTAGTTTGTAATAATATGAATCAAAAGGAAATATATAATGGTAACTACAAGAACAACTACTTATATTACTGACTTAAAGGATATAATAAATACTTGCTTTACAGCAAATAGTATTACTGTAGGACCTCATACTACCCCTCAAACAATTACTCTATATCAAAATATAGCTGATGATGTTAAGTCTTTACCTGGGTTATATAAATTGATAACTATATTTAGTGCTAATACTGAATTTGCACTATGCAGCAGTGATTTTGATACTTTGTCAGATACTGTTGGTGCATTATCTCCAACTATAGAAGATTTAGTTGTATAGCATTTATTAAGAGTCTTTTCTAATTATAAATTATGTTAAATAAAATTTTAGTAAGTTCCTGTTTGCTAGGGCAGAAAGTACGTTATGATGGTGGGGATTGTAGTCAAAATAATGCCATCTTGAATCAGTGGATTGATGAGGGCCGTGTTATATCAATATGTCCTGAAGTTAAGGGGGGATTAGCAGTTCCAAGACTTCCTGCTGAAATTCAAGATTCAAGGGTTATGAATAGTGAAGGCTGTGATGTAACTGATGCATTTGATTTAGGTGCTAAGATAGCTTTGTCTTTATGTAAACAGCATAATATTAAGTTTGCCCTTTTGAAGGCAAAGAGTCCATCTTGTGGTAATAGTCAAATATATGATGGAACATTTTCAAAAAGTTTAGTTAAAGGACAAGGAATAACAGCCTCATTATTAAAACAAAATAATATTCATGTATTTAATGAAGAAGAAATTCAAGAATTAGATAAGATGATAAGCTCCTTATGAACTATATCTTTGTTATTTTTTAATAGTATAATTAAATTATAGCCATTTATCTAAGATTATAATAATGTATTAATTAACAGTTAAATTAAGTGATAATATTAAGGAGCAATCATGAAGAGTTTTTTACAGGCAGTTTTAATATTTTTGAGTTTTTCAGCATATGCTGTTGAGGTGGATCCTTGTCACATGGAAGTCTCTCCAAATGAAGATAATTTTATTATTGGATATGGAAGCTTAATGCAAAAAGAATCACGTGAGATAACTCATCCTAATGCTAGAGATGTTTACCCTGTTGAAGTTAGTGGATTTAAACGTGTCTGGGGAATCCAGGGTAAAAATTATAAAACTACTTTTCTAACTTTAATAGAAGATGAAAATGCTTCACTTAATGCCGTTTATTACCCGGCTGCTGATTATGACATATTAGAAGCAGATGAAAGAGAAATGGGATATTGTAGAGTTTTAGTTTCTAAAAATAATATGGAACCTCTAGGATTAAAAGATATGCCAGATGGAACATATTGGATTTATGTAAAAGAAGATAATAGGGTGTTTATAGCAAGTAAAGAATATCCTATAGTGCAATCATATGTAGATATTTTCTTAAATGGTTGTATAGAAATTGGCAAAACTTATAGGCTACCAAATTTTTTAGAAAGATGCATTACTGAAAGCTATGGATGGCCAACTGATAATGATTCTTGGGTTAATGATAGGCATTTCCCAAGAAGGCCATTTAGAACTACCAATGCTTTTTATATTGATGAAATGCTATCTAAATATTTCCCAAATTATCATCAACATCCAATTGATTAATAATTAAGTGATATGTTTGATCCTCTCATTTATTACATATCCTAGACTTAGTTATTATAGTAATATTCATAGATTATTACACTCAACTATAGTATTATATATCATGTGTCAAATTACATTATAGGTTGAAGATGCTTGAGTTAGAACATGCAGAGAAATTTTTATTGGGTATTCAATGGATTGATATAATTCTTTTTATTATGGTAATAGCTGTTCTTACTTTTGTAGGAAAGTTCATTGAATATAGTGCAAATGCTATAGCAAATAAGTTTCCTAAGATTAGAATGTTAGTTCTAGGATGGGTTCCTATAATATGCTTTTCTATATATTTTATTGGTATGTTTGCAGCAATTTATGTGATTATTAATCCTTCGAGAGATATGCTTTTAGGTTTTTTAGCTAGTGGATTAATTGCTATAGGTTTTGCTCTTAAGGACGCGGCATCTTCTATTATTGCAGGAGTTGTGTTATTGGTTGAAAGACCTTTCCAACTAGGAGATAGAATATCTTTTGAAGAGGTTTATGGAGATATTACAGCAATTGGACTAAGTTCAGTAACAGTTTTAACTGTTGAAGAAGAGGCTGTCGTTACAATTCCTAATCATTTGTTTTTAAGTCATGTAGTTACATCCAGAAGTGCAGGGACTCTTGAAATGACCAAAATTATGGATATTTATGTTTTTCCGGACTCTGATTTAGAGAAGGTGCAAAATATTATGAATGAGGTGACTAAAAACTGTAAGTTCGTTGATTCTTTAAAAAGATATGCTGTTGTAGCCAAGGAAAATCTTAGTGTTGTAGGGGTTGTTAATATAGAGATGAGGATGGAATGTGTGTTAAAAGATTCAACTACGGAAAAAGAATTTATGACTTATTATACGATTGAGGTCAATAAGGCATTTAAGGCATCGGGTATTAAGCAGATTAGATAATTTATTATGCATTAGTGCGTTAGTCTTTTATTCCCATGCTGTGTAGATTTAAAGCATTGATGAGCATCTTCAAGAATTGTTAAAGAATTACTACTAACATTTTCATTATTGAAGTTTAAACCTGCATGATTCATAGCTTGTTTTATTCCAAGTAAAATGTCAGTGTTAACAATTTTTACTTTTGTTTCTTCTTCTGGTTTTTGAATGGTGGATTTATAAATTTCATTCTCAGCTGCTTTTTTAAGAAAGCTTCTGAATTCAGATTGTGATTCCTTATTTTCTAATTTGCCTGTTACTATGTTTTCAGTTCTTTTGTTTTTATTTTCTAGAGAATTTAATACGGTAAAAACAAACACTTGTACCATTTCATCGGTTGATTTTATTTTATGCCCAGCTATGCTTCTGGAAACCATCTTGAATTTTAGTAAATAAACTTTCTGTTGCTCAGGAGTTAGGGATTCAAAGTCGGGTATTTCTGTAACATAGTTAGAAAAGAAGTTCATCATGTTTTTTAGCAGGGAGATAACTTGGGTTTCAATTCTATCAAGGTCATTACTTTCCAAAATGCTAAGTAAATATACTATTTTTGTTTTCATATTTTGATTACTTGCAGCAATGCCTATTAGCCCCATGTTTGTATCGGTGTTTGCGCTATGTGTTAACTTGCTTTCTTCCATATATCTAGACTTTTTATAATTATATAGTATAATTCTATCTCAGTTATTTTGAAATTGCGACAAATTTAATATGTCTTATCGTTTTTTGTTTTTATTAATGTTATTATTTTCTATAAATTCATCTGCAAATGAACTATTGCATGTGTCTTTTGATGTTACGAGAGAGTTATTCAAAGAAATCAATGCTGACTTTAAGAAGAAACATGATTTAAAAGTTAAAATCCATCAGTCACATGGAGGGTCAGGGAAGCAAACCTCAGCAATTATGCATGGTCTTCCAGCTAATATTGTTTCACTTGCATTGCCATATCATATGGATATCCTAGCTGAAAAAGAATTAGTATCAAGCAATTGGCGTGATTTATATCCTAATAATTCTTCTCCATTCACAACACGCATAGTGTTTTTAGTTCATAAAAATAATCCAAAAGGGATATATAATTGGTCAGATTTAATAAATCCTGGGATTAAAGTTATTACTGGGAATCCTAAGACATCAGGAGGTGCTCTTTGGAATTATGCAGCAGCATGGGTATATGCCATGAAAAATCATAAAGTCCCACAAGATTATATTCATAAATTATATAATAATGCTCCTATTTTAGATAGTACAGCTAGAGCTTCTGCAGTTACATTTATTAAAAGAAATATAGGTGATGTTTTAATTACTTGGGAAAGTGAAGCTAAATATATTATTTCCAAGTTTGATAATAATTTTGACATTATTTATCCAGAATTAACTGTTAAAATTGACATTCCGGTAGCGGTGATTTTAAAGAAAAAAAATCAGGATTACGCTAATCAATATATAAAATTCCTTTTTTCTTCAGAAGGGCAAGCAATTGCAAATAAATATTTTTATCATTCCTATAAGCATGATGGTAAAATGGATAAAAATATTGTAGATATTGAAGATTACTTTAAATGGAGTGATTTTAAATCACAGCATTTTGGTAGTGACGGAATTTTTGAGCAGATATATAAATAATATGACAAAAACTAATATTCTTCCATTTTTTAAAATATCATTCTCGTATACTATATTTTATTTATTGTTATTAGTGATTCTACCAATATCCTATTTGGTTTTTCACGCGACTCAATTAGATTTAAATGATTTTATTAGTTCTGTAACAAATGATAGAGTTCTAGCTGCGTACCAATTAACTATAACTGTAGCTCTTGGAGCAGCTATTATAAATATTATTTTAGGATTACTAATTAGTTGGACTCTTGTTAGATATGATTTTTTTGGCAAATCAATACTTGAAATGTTTGTAGATCTTCCTTTAGCTCTTCCAACAGCAATTGCTGGTTTAATACTTGCGACTATTTATTCGCCAGGGGGAGCATTCGGTAAAATATTATCTAAGTTAGGGATTCAAGTGGCCTTCACTAATTTAGGTATTTTAATGGCATTGATTCTAGTTGGGCTTCCACTAGCTGTTAGGACTCTGGAGCCTATAATTAGAGAGATTGATTCTGATGTTGAGTCCGCAGCTTATGGATTGGGAGCAAGTGGTTTACAGGTTTTTTTAAGGGTTTACTTGCCAGGTTTTATGCCATCTATTATTTCTGCATTTAGCATATGTTTTGCAAGAGCTTTAAGTGAATATGGAGCAGTGATTTTTATTGCTAGTAATATCCCTAAGGAATCAGAAATAGTTTCGATGCTAATTTATAGCAAGATTGAGCAATTTGATTATAATGAAGCAACTGCAATAGCTTTGGTTATGCTGTTATTATCATTCTTTATATTATGGGCAATTAATGCGTATGCTAAGAGGTGGATAATATGAAAAAATATTTTGTTACTTTAACATACTTAATAATTATCGTTTGTTTTATGATACCTATCTTGAGTTTATTTGCAATTGCTCTGAGTGAAGGATTCGATGTATATTGGCAAGCAATAAAACATGAAGAGGCATTAGAAGCCATTAGATTATCTATAATTATTGCTCTCATTGCAGTGCCTATCAACTTAGTTTTTGGTATTGGAGCTTCATGGTGCATCGCTAAATTTGATTTTCCTGGTAAATCTATGCTAACGGCATTAATTGATTTGCCATTTGCTATTTCTCCGGTGATTTCTGGTTTTATTTTTCTTACAATATTTGGAATGGACTCAGTTTTAGGATCCTGGCTTGCAAGCCATGGGATACAGTTTATTTTTGCTATTCCTGCAATTGTAATTGCTACAATGTTTATTACTCTTCCATTTATTGCTCGTGAGTTAATTCCGCTGATGCAGGAGCATGGAAACGAGGAAGAAGAGGCGGCTATTGCCCTTGGCGCGAGTGGAATTAAAACTTTCTGGTATATAACATTGCCTAATATAAAATGGGGTATCTTATATGGGATATTAATTTCCTTATCTAGAGCATTTGGTGAGTTTGGCGCTGTGTCTGTAGTTTCCGGGCATATTCGTGGTAAAACCACAAGTATTCCTATGCATGTAGAGATTTTATATAATGAATATAATTATGTCGCTGCTTTTTCAGTGGCTTCAGTTCTTGCAATACTTGCTATCATTACGATGATACTTAAGAATAGTTTGTTATCTGTAAAAAATGTCGATTTAGAGAAATCACAGTGAATATCCATATTGCTATAATAATGATAAAGAGAGTCAGGAATTCTTGAGTTAGATTATTAAGGTTTGGATTTATACATTGAAACATTAGTTGTTGAGTTATAGCGCCAAAAGCTTTACCAGAACGCCCGCCTATGATATCTATAGCTGCTTTTCCTTTTATCTTCAACTCTCTATCTAAAGGAATAAAGGCGATCTCTTTAGTGGATTCAACAAAAGTATAATTTAAAGATTTAAATAGCATTATTTGAATAGATCCCATTATTACTCCCATAAGTAAAATATTGTTACCAAAGTTATGGAATAAAGGTAGAAGGTCTTCTTTAAATATAATAGATAAAAGAAATATAGCTCCAGTTACTCCTCCCATAACAGGTGTGAATAATGCAGATGTTAGCCAAGTAAATTTTCTTAAAATATAAGTTCCGCACAGCATAACAAAAACAGAAATAAAGCCAAATATAATATTAAATTTTCCAACAAATGAGCTATATTCATGCTCAGTTGTATATTGATTTTTTAGAAGATTTTTCCATATTATATCAATAATATTTGCGCTCATTCCATAGCAAAATACTATGAGCATTATGAGCCATAAATAGCGCGAGGAGAATATGTAGCGGATGCTTTTAGCAATTGATAAATGAACTTTTTTATCCTGTCTATGATTAAGGCTGCATAAGTGTTTGTTAAAAAATACTTTTTTATAAAGAAATCGGTAAATGATGATTAGAGCAAAACTTGCTAATATAATTGTAAACATCATCCATTTCATAGTATAATCCCAGCTTACATTTTGAAAGAAATAGCTTGAAATTAGAGCTTGCATAAAGCCTGCAATAATTATACCGCTTTGACCAATAACTCCAAATAAAGCGTAGTTTTCTTTTGCTTCTTTAATGGAATATAAGTCGTTTGCAAATTGCCAGAATAGTAGAGTTAATATTGCGGTTCCACATATTTCACACATTATATATAATAAGCTAATAGTCCAATTCTGAAGTAAAATAATTTGGTATTTAAAAGCTGGATAAAGAGTTATTAGATTAGATAAATCAGGTTGAAGTTGATTTTTTAGTGGGTTAAGTATGAAGGCATAAACCATAAAAAAGCTACAAAAAAAGAGAATGATTGCATAATATAATTTATCTCTTTGAAGAATATTTGCGAGCCTTGTGAAGCATAAAAAGAAAATTAGTGAGGAAGGTAAGACACCATAAAATTTAATGAAGCTAATGAATTCTGCTCCAAGAGAAGAGACCAAAACAGTGTCTTTAACCCCACGAAGGAAGTTAGAAATATAAGTAGAAAATAAAAGCATTAATGTGATGGGTAAATGCTTATATAGATATCTATTTTTATATGAGCTCAACATTTTTAATGTATAAACTAAAAGTAGTATAGAGGCAAGAATTAAATCTTCCCTATTTAACATATTTAAATATTGTAGCAAGAAGTTTTTCGCTGCAAGAGATAAAAATGTCTGTTGATTCTGATATGGAGCTGTCCTCTTCTTCTTGGAAAGAAAGAGTTAATAAGAGATCAGCTGCTGCAGAAGAGAGTGATCCTAACCTAAAGAGAGCAAGAGGAGATAGTTTTGCTAAGAGGGTGAAAAATAATCAAAATAATAAAGAACGGGAGTTCTAAGAATATTTCTTCTAAATTTGGTTTACAATTAGGTTATATAAATCTATCCTTATATAAGTAATTATTTATGGAGTTTTTATTATGACGATTTTTTCTATTCTACTTTTTATTATAGCCTTTTTAGCATTTCTATCTTTCTTCACAGTGGAGCAGCAATCAGCTTATTTAGTTGAAAGATTTGGTAAGTTTGTGCGTGTGGCAGAGCCTGGTCTTAATTTTAAAATTCCTTTAATTGAATCAATTAGAGGTAAAGTGAGTTTAAGGGTTAGTCAACTTGATGTAGAAGTGGAAACTAAAACATTAGATAATGTGTTTATTCATATCACTACTTCAGTTCAATTTCGTATTATTCCCAATAAAGTTTACCAATCTTTTTATACTTTGGATGACGCTCATGGGCAAATTCAATCTTATATTTTTGATGTGGTTAGAGCTAGGGTGCCTGAGATTGCATTAGATGATGTGTTCTCTAAAAAAGATGAAATTGCTAACGCAATAAGAGAAGAATTACATGAAGTTATGAGCGAATTTGGTTATGATATTATCAAAGCTTTGGTAACTGATATTGATCCTGATGCAAAAGTGAAAGCTGCTATGAATGACATTAATGAAGCGCAGCGTCTAAGAGTTGCTGCAACAGAAAGAGGTGAAGCAGAAAAAATTATTAAGATTAAAGCTGCAGAAGCTGAGGCTCAGAGCCATATTCTACAAGGTCAGGGTATTGCCGGGCAGAGAAAGGCAATTATCGAAGGGCTCCGTGATTCCTTAACAGAATTCCAAAAAGACGTTAATGATGTGGATACTAGAGATGTTATGAGTTTGATACTTATTGCTCAATATTTTGATACCCTAAAAGAAATGGGTAAAAATGGTAATATGAATAGTATCATGATCCCTCATTCTCCTTCAAGCTTAGGTGATCTTCAACAGCAAATCAGAGAAGCAATAATTAGTGGTGGGCAAGTGCCAAAAGCCGAAAAACCTAAAGTTAAAAAATCTACAATTTAATTTTATACTTTATAGATCATAAAAAAGAGTCTACTTTAATCCATATAGATTTAGGAATAATTAAGACTCTTTTTATTATGTTCGTAAGAAAGAAGAAAGTTCTTAACATATGATGTTAAACTTATTGAAGCTGTACGAGGAATGGATTTAACTTTGTTATTTTAGTAATTCTTTTGATCTATTTTCAATTCGTGAATGAAGTTCTGTCATGAATTCTTTCTTATTTAACTCCTGTGACATAGGCTCAAGAAAATCTATAGTAAATTTACCTGGTTTTTTTAGAAAAGAATTCTTAGGCCAATAATTTCCAGTATCTAAAGCGACGGGGATTATTTTAGCTGCTTTGAGATTATATATTGCTGCTATACCAGCATTATATTCTACTTCTTCATTGGGAGAGGTGCGTGTTCCTTCAGGAAATATTATAATTGAGTAACCATTATCTATTTTTTCTTGGATTTCTTTAAGCAAAAGCTTAAGGCTTTTCATGCCACCTTTTCTATCGATTGCAATCATACCCATTTTCTTTAAGTAATAGCCAAAAAATGGAATATTTAATAGTTCTTTTTTTAGAACAAAAACGGGTTTATGCACTAGAATATGAAACATAAAAGTTTCTAATGCGGATTGATGTTTGGATGCAAAAATTGCTGGATGATTTGGAATGTTATGCTTTCCCTTAAGATCTAATTTTAAATTACAAAATAATTTTAAGAAGAAATAAAGTCCTCCTGCCCAGACTTTTCCAACAACTAGAATTATAATATGAGTAGGAAAGAATATTATAGGTATGAATATTATACATACAAGTAATGTCCAGAAGATATAAAAGAAATTAAAGATAAGTGATCTAATAATCATAAAGTAGGTTTCCAATAAAATAAGAAAAGATGAGTTTATTATATTCAAGTATAATTAACTTTAATGAGGGTATATTTTTCCAAGATTGATCTTTATTATCTATGTTTTTTACTACTTGAAAAGGAGTAATTTTTACATTAGGCATATATTCTTTTAGCCAAAGTAAGCTTCTTTGCATATGATAATCTGATGTAACTAAAATTATTTTTTTACAATTATGTTTTGTTATCCATTGCGCAGTTTCTATAGCATTCTCTTTTGTTGTGCTAGCAAAATGTCCAAGATATATTGAGCTTTCAAGTGGTTTTATTTGTCTATGGTTGTAGGAAATTAAATATTTACTTAAGTCTTTTAGTTTAGCTTTTTTGCCGACTCCTGAGATAAATAATATGGGTGCTTTATTTTCAAACAATAATCTAATTCCAGCATCTATTCTTCCTTGAGATCCTGTTAGAACTATTATTGCATCAGATTTGTTTAAATCATTTATATTAGTTGATTCAAATTGATATAGGAACCATATGAATCCAGCTATCCAACATAATAATATAAAACTTATAATTCTAAAAAAAATCATTAAATTTTTCCTTCAGAATAATATCTAGATCTTGCATAGATATATTATAGCCTAATTCTTTTAAAGAGGTTACGCCAAATTCGCTAATTCCACAAGGAATTATTCCAGAGTAATGTTTAAGATTGGGGGACACATTAATTGCAACTCCATGATATGCTATCCATTTGCGGACTCTAATTCCAATGGCCGCTATTTTAACATCTTTCCCTATAGCTGACTCTGTCCAGATACCAATTTTTCCTTCTTTTGTTTCACAGGAAATGCCTATTTCTCGTAAGCTAGAAATTACCCAGTTTTCTAAGTTAGCTACATATTTACGAATATCTTGTTCTCTTTTTTTAAGATCTAACATTAGATAGACAATTCTTTGTCCTGGTCCATGATAGGTGTATTTTCCGCCTCTACCAGTTTTATATACTGGAAGATTTTCTTGGTTGATTAGTTCTTTATTTAAGGCGCTGCTTCCACCCGTATATATTGCCTGATGTTCTAAGAACCAGAGTAATTCATCCGCTTCACTCGCATGAATTTGAGCAACTCTTTGTTCCATAAATTTTATAGCTTGTTTATATTCTACTGGTGACGCTGTTGTTTTAAATTCCATTTTATGTTAATTTGAAACTATTATGATTATATCTACTGAAAATAAAAATAAGCTATTAAAATCATTATTGGATAGACTTGCTAGGCAAGGTTTATTCCCAGTGATTGGTATTGAAATTGAGTTTTATCTTACCTCTGTTTTTGATAATCTGCAAGATCATTTTAAATCTTTAGGAATAGAGATAGAGAAAGAAAAGGGTGATAATCAATTTGAAATTAAGATTAAACATACTAAGGACATATTTTTTTGTATTCAAGAAGTGATAAGAATAAAGCTATTGCTTGAACCTTATGTTGTTTTGAAAGCTAAGCCATTTACTGATCAACCAGGAAGCGCCTTGCATGTGCATTTGCATTTAGAAAATGAAGGAGGAGAGAATCTCTTTATTAAGGTTGATGGAAAAGAGCCGGATTTGTTACTCTATTCAATTGGTGGCTTATGTGATGCTATGAATGAGTCTATGCTATTATTTGCTCCTTATGAAGATGCTTATCTGCGTTATAAGAGTGAGTCTTTGGAGTCTCCAAGCAAAATATGTTGGGGAGGGAATAATCGCAGTGCAGCGATTAGACTTCCATTAGATGAGAAAGAAAATAGAAGGCTTGAGCATCGCGTTGCTTGCGCAGATAGCTGCCCTAAAGAAGTGGTTTTGGCTATTTTATATGGAATATTAAAAGGAATAGAAGATAAAGTTAATCCCCCAGAAAAAGTTTTTGGGAATGCATTTTTAGAGCAATATGAGTTTCCTTTGTTGCCAGATAATTTTGAAGTGGCAAAGGAGTTTTTCAATAAAGGTGAATTGGTTAAGTTAATTTGAGCCCAATATGTATAAATATATTCTCGTACTATTTGTTTTTCTAATTTCGTTCTAAACCTAAGCATATAGCAATATATTGTTGGGTCATTTATTCTACCAAACCTTGTCTTATCCTGAATCATCACTCTTAGGGTTAGGTCTGTATCTTTTCCTGCTATTAAACTTTTTTGAACCATTTGGGATAAGTTTTTTTAAAAGATGTAGTTACTTCCAAAATAATTTTTTTACAGGTTTTTCTAATATAGATAAATTATATAATACTAATATTTAGATTGGATTTAGTATAAGGGCTTGATTAGCTTATGACTCTCCTTTATAATTAATAGTTGCGCATAAGTTAAAGGAGGAATGTATTAATGGACGATCTTGTTATAGATTTGATGGAAAATCCGGAAGGATTTAAGGCTAGGGTAAAATCAGAAGAGATAGATTTAAATGCTAAGGATGAGAATGGAAAAACTATTTTACATTATCTAGCATTCAGCATTGCAAATTCCTCTGAGGAGATGAGAAAAGATATTTTTTTAGCTATAGAAGCTGTGTTAGATTTAGGTGCTGCTCCACATATTATGGATAATAATAGAAAGGCAGCTGGGGACTATATAGATCAAACAGAAGAGAATGATCCCGCGCTTAAGATGATATTTGAGGCTCAGCAGAAATTCAATCCTAGAAAAGATCAAGGGCAATATTCTCCTATAGGAGCAGAGGTAAAAGTTCAGGCTCAAGCTGCTGCTGTCCCATTACAGAACCAGAGTGTAGGCAGTAATAATTCTCAAGCTAAAGGAGTTCATCGGCTATTTAATAATGCCGGTAGAGGCGGAAGATAAATTTCTATTGAATATTAAAACTGATCTTGGCATTATGATTTAAGAAGGTTTTCTAAAATATATTACTTCGATAAAGATATCTTAGGACGAATGCCGGGAGTTAGAGTAGGAGGAGAGGCATTAGGTCTGCCATCAATAGATTTAAATCCTATGTTCTTCAGTTCTTGTCCCACCTGAGATATGGCATTTTTTTGTTCTGTTAATAGCGGTACCTTCTTTAATATTTTTTGTTCTAATCCTATTTTACTCGTAAGTTTTTTCATTTCTTCTTTTGGATCAGTAATCTTTTGTAAATCCTCTGCGCTATACTCAAAGGTTTTTTTATTATGAACATTGCTTATGCTTTGTGATAGTTTGTTCTTTAAAGTTGGTTTTAAGTTTTCATCAGGCAAATGTTGTTTTAATTGAGCAACAAAAGCTGCATTTATGTATGTATGAAGATTTTTAGGATCAAGTTTATCCTCTGGATCTAGCTGATTATTTAATTGCTGTAGCTTAATAGCTACAGGAACTAAATCAGCTTTTATTTCATCGATTACATCTTGTGCTTCTTGTGCTTTATTTTGAGCGAAATTTGTTAAATTTTTTGATTCTTGAGATTCTCCATGTAATTTAAACACTTCTTCGAAAGCTTTAGAATAAGTAGGATTATCAGCAAGTTCAAAAAATCTATTATTATCTTTGAAATCATCTTTATTAAATTTATTATTATCCTTGATAATTTATGGCTATCTCTTCCATAATGCTATCTCTAGCTTTAGAGTTTTCTTCGGTTAATTTTAGCATTTTCTCTTTTGAAAATTTCTTATGATATTCCGTTACACAATTTTGAGCTTCTTCAGACAAAATAGGTAATTCTTTAGCTATATTCTTTTTTGCTTCAGAATCTGAAATAGTTTTAGTTGTTTTTGGCTTGATTTTAGCCTTATTATTCTTAACAGAGAATTTCTTTTTATTTCTCTCCATAGCATTAACTACTATATCTTTTAATTCTGCAGAATATTGGTCTAACTTTGGAGCATGATACTCAGTAAGATTTATTCTATCTGTTATAATATTAATAGTTTCTGTGAAACTCTGGGTAAGGTCAGTGACTTTATCTTTTTCTTCTTGATATTTAAGTCTTGTTTCTTCAATCCTAGTAGGTAGTGTAGATCTTAAAGATTCTTGAGCATTTCTTAGGTCTTCAGCTAAAGCCCTTTCGGATAATCTTTTTGTACTTTTATGAAAGTTTGCAGTAGAAGTTATAGCAATAATTTCAGGAGAGTCTATTGTCATATCATTTACAGTTCTATATTGCTTTTCTAAATTATTATATAATATAAAAGCCCTATCTCTAGGTCCATCCACTTGTTTATGAGTGTCTAGAAATATTGTGATTATTTCAGATAAGCTATTCTTAATAGATGATTCTGCTCCCGGCAATTTAGAGTCTATAATTTTATGAACCATGCTAGAGGCTATAGTTAAGTTGCTTTGCATAGCTGCTCTAGCTATTAAATCATTTTCTATAATATATTCAGGGGTAAATTCTTCATGTCCAGTTAAATCAACTTTCTCTATTTTTTTAACTTTATGCTTTGCTCTCTCTGCAAAAGGTCTCTCTGGTTGATTAACTTCTGTAGCTACCGTGGGTCTAGTAGATTTAGAAGATTCACTGATACTAAATTGAAATTCTTGAGCTTCTTGACTTAATTTTTTGTGTTTCTTCATAGTTGGAGATAATTTATTAGCTACTGAAGTTGGGCTTTCTCTCCCGTCCTCTGTTATTATGGAGATAGAATCTAGTTGTATTTCTTTTTTAGTTTTTATTTGATTATCTCTGATGGATTTATTTACGTGAGGTCTCATATCTAAAGATTTACTAGGTTTAGCTCCTGCTTTCTTGAGAGCATAAATGGCTTGATTATTACCAATATTGATTGCTCTATCTAGAAGAGTTTCATTAGTTTCTTTA
>Ga0129324_10001400_pt1 | contig 15561 bp, 16 predicted proteins | sample CPBDNA_7_FD_96879 | JGI IMG/M metagenome (GOLD analysis project Ga0129324, IMG submission 96879) | Freshwater to marine salinity gradient microbial communities from Chesapeake Bay, USA - CPBay_Spr_15_0.2_DNA | ecosystem: Environmental > Aquatic > Marine > Coastal | place: USA: Chesapeake Bay... | reverse complement strand
GAATTGTTAGTAAATGGAAGAACGTAAAGGTTAGCTCCAGCTTGTATCCCATCTAACTTTGTTTCATCAGCAGTTGTAAAGCTGGCAGTGGTTCCTGACAATACAGCGGAGTAACCTTGTACTGTTGTACCTATTGCAGAAGAAACTAATGCTGTGCCTACCACCCCAGAGGCAGGTAAACCTGTTGCATTAGTCAGAGTTGCGCTTGATGGAGTGCCTAGCGATGGAGTTATAAGATTTGGGCTTGTAGCAAAAACCAGCGCACCAGTGCCAGTTTCATCTGATATTACCCCCGCTAACTGCGCTGATGTCGTTGCGGCAAACTGAGCAAGAGAGCCTGAAGTAAGAGCATCACCTCCACCCGTAATTACTTGCCAAGAACTTGTTCCATCGCCGTCTTCACGTAGAAATTTATTGCCGCCAGTTTCTCCAGTAGATAGAACTCCAGTGCCTTCTACAACTGTAGAGGTGATAACTGAATTTTCCCATCTTCCAGCAGTTGCGCTCCAGCTCAATACGTCTCCGTTGACAAGTGATGCAACATTAACGTCTGAAAGTCCAGCAATGGACTTATTGGTGCCGAGTTTTACGATGAAAGAACCAGACCCTCCATTGCCAGCTTTGATGACAGTACCAACCAGCATCTTGATGTTAGGCGCAATTGGCATAACCTTTGTTAACCCGCCCGTAACAGGGTTGTAATAAAGGTCATCGTTATCAGCCCAAGTTTCTCCGTAAGCTGTGCCGTTTGTTGTTATATTTCGGACAACGCCGTAGGTAGTAATTCGACCCCAAAAATTCGTGGCAATTGCTTCAGTAGCAAAACCTATGATCTGGTCATGGTCGGTAATACCCGCAACCGCTGGAGCGAACTGAATTTCTCCAGACGCTCCGACAATTCCGGTTTTATAAATGAGCTGCAACAAAGAATCATCTATAGCAGCAGAGGCTTTGCCGTACCGGAACATCTCTTCGCCAACTTGCTGAGTGATGTTTCCATTACCCATTCCCATGTTCCAGCTACCAGTTGTGCCGTTGTACCACAACTTACCAGCGGCTAATGGAACATTTGTACCATCCGAGAAATTAAGTGAATCTGCCGATATATCAGAAGTCCATTCTGTCTCATAATCTACAGAGGTGGCTTTCTGTATAAGCTGACCAACCGACCCTCCAGCAGGAATCCCAGCACCAGACCCAGAGTTAATTTGCTGACCAACGTATAAATCGATTGATGTTGCTGTAGCCGAGCTTAAAGTGACTGTGACTTCAGACATGAGTAATATCCTGCTCAACTGGTATCAAGAATGTTTCTGTCGATCTGACATAGTCAGTGTAATCAATAAATTGTATATCACACTTATACGCGCCAACAGGCCAATCAATTTCAAAACCTCCAATTCTAAACTGCCCAGGAAGCTCTGTTTGAGGCAATAAATAAACAGGTAGAGTCGCAATTAGAAGGCCACGATTATCCCTAACTTGAGATGTTATTGTATAATTTAAAAGCGATGAAGGAACGCCTGATATTTTATAGACGCCGTAAATCTCAAATGTATCACCTGTTTTTATTGGGTCTAGACTTAATAGCTCACAGATGCTCATTTTATGCTCCTTCTTAGATGTGCCTAATTATACACCGAAATTCGCCGCGCCTCATTTAATTCCGATAATTTGCATTACTGTAAATATGTCTTCTTTGCGAAAATTTCCAGCAGGCTTGTTTGGCGACCACTCTGGATTAGCCTCCATTAGCAGGTCAAACCCAGCTAGGCCAAGATTTACAAGTCTGTTTGATATGACTTTATGGTCTTGGTCATATACGCCTAGAATCGCGTAAACGCCACCAAGCGAGAAATCTACGGTGTAACTTATAATTTCTTCCATTAGTACGCCTCTAGTGGCAATTTATACGCCACTCCGTTTATGTGTATTCTTAACTGCAACAACCCAGCAAATGATCCTGTGCCAGCCTCGACATCTTGCTCAACTACTAGGCCGAGAGTTGTCTTGCTACTAGCGGATAGCTGCCCATAGATAAGAATCTGATTATTAAGTCTTGCTCCAGCAGCGCCTTCTTTTATAACAAGATTGTTTGCACCAGTGTTAGTAGCAGCCCCGATTATCATATTTGAATTAGGGTTGTTTATAATAATGCCTCCAGTCTCTGTGGCAAACGCATAGCCGCCAGCTCCAGATGTTCCCAGTACGCCGGGGGCTGCGGCACTTGTGCTGCTAGTAGTTCCATACACACCAACACCAGATGCTGACACTCCGACAACGCCAGTAGTATTGGTAGCTAAGAACACCCCGCCTCTAACCCCTGAAGTAGAGGAATTGCCGACAATACAGGCAGACCCCACAGCACTGGTTGTAATGCCTGTAGAGTTAACTTGCCCACTTGTAACTAGATCACCACTGAACGTCCCCGTGGCTCCCGTGATATTGCCCTTGAATATTGCATTGCCTGTCGTTGCTTCAATCGAGAAGGTTGGCACCCCGCCAGCAGCGCCAATGATTCCCCACTCCGTCATAGCAATGCCCGTACCGCCAGAAAGCGCACCTGTGGTTGAGTTCCATGTGATTGATCCAGTGCGTATAGCACCAGTATTGTCGGGCTGAATCACGCCTCTCAGCGTTGCCGTTCCAGACACTAGCAGGGTGTTGCTGAGCGATTTGCCTATTGCTGCATCTGCCAAAGCTGTGTTTGCAGTTGACTGCGCTGTTGCAGCGTTGGACACACCAGTGTTTGCAGTTGACTGCGCTGTTGCTATGGTGGTGTCCCTTACCGTTACCCAGCCACCAGTGCCAGCAGCACTTGCGCGATACAGCTTGTTGCCATCGTCAGTATCAACCCACAGGTCGCCTGCACCTTCAGCGGAAGGAGGAGAAGTTTGCAAGAAGGTTACAACCTTGCCGTCAGCGGTGGCTTGTGCATCAGAGGCAGCAATGATTGCTGTAGCTACAGCATCGTCTTGGGCGTCTGTCCACACGCCAGATACTCGGATGTACAGCTTATTTCCAGCGTCCGTATCAATCCATATATCGCCATTGTCTACGTTGGATGTTGGCGCAGACGCTTGATAAAAGGATTGTATCTTTGAATCAACCCCTGCTTGAGCCGTGGCTGCATCTAAAAGAGCTTGTTCCGCATTGGTGCGTATAGTATCTATTGAAACCCCACCGCTCGTAACTGAGCCATCAATCGTGCCGCCTGCAATAACAGTCGATGCCGAAGCGCCAGTGGTGGTATTGAACGAAGTCATGCCACTGAAGCCAGAGATGTTGCCGCTGAAGTCCTCGTTCTTTAGCCAGACATAATAAGTCGTGCTAACCGGAAGACCAGCCACCGTGACCGTGGTGCCGCTAATCCTCGATTGCAAAGTTGCTGTTGCTGAATCATTGGTCAAACTTGCGTAAATCAGAGTTTCTTTGTAATCCTTCTCTGTCGCTGCATTCCAGTTCAGGGTTGCCTGGTTGTAATCTCCTACAATCGTCAGCCCGGTTGGTATAGCAGGAGCAGTGGTGTCGCCAATGATGGTATATGTGCTTGCTAGCCAATCTGAGCGAACACCGAGCGAGTTTACCGAGCGAACTCGTATGTCATAAGCGGTGCCAACAACCGTTCCTTGGGCGGCAGCAAAAGGCTCTCTTGTCTCAGTCGATAAATAATCTGTCGTACCAGAAAGACGATATTGAAACTCGTATATCTCAACAAATGCGTCCTGCGCTGCTGTCCATCTAACAAGAATTGTCGGTACTACTGAACCGTCTTTGCCAAGAGTAGAGTCTTCCGTAATCACGAATGCAGTCGGCGCTAATACCAAAAATGGGTTTGGAAGGTTCGTGTCAGTGTATGCAATTTGCTCTGATGCAGGGTCATAGGTGTAGATGCTGCTGTCGTACTCAAGCAGCGAGACGCCAACGGTGCCATCGAAGTTGATGGTGATCTCTTCCACCTGAAACGGCTTGGCAGTCCAGCCAGGAGTCGGGTGCGTCACGGTGACAACGTCTCCTACGGACAGGTTCAGCGCCTCGCTGGTTGAAACGAAGGAGGCTCTGAGCGCGTTGCGAGACCTGGCAAGGAATATCCTAGCGATGTCACGGGCAGCGTAGTAGTTGGTGATGCAGGGTAAGTCGAAGTCGCCGATCAGTTCGACTCCACCATCCTCTGCCAAGTATGAAATCTCCTCTGCTGAACCGGAGTCAGGCCAGATAGCAGTGTTCTCCTGCCAGTTGTTAGTCGAATCGATAAAGGTGCAGGAGACCCGGTTGTACTTCTCGTCCTTGGACTCGCCCCGTATAGACAGCCCCCCAACGATCTCGTTGGTGGTAAAGGCGAACACGCTTGATGAAGACTTGTCTGGCAGTAGCTGATACAGGCCGTTCGTGTAAGGCAGAAAGCCACGACAGCACATCAGCATATCCTTAATGTTCTCAAGGATGTCTTGTTCTGTGTCGAGTACAAGGTTGAACTCAAACAGCTTGCCAACGGTGCCGCTCGTCCAGTACGTCACCGTGGTGTCGTAGAAGGTCGCTGCCGCACTAATGGCAGTGTCATCGATCAGCGATGAATTAAGCCCCTTGCCGTATCTGGAGTTCGTCAGGTAGTCGCGGATGCACAGTGCTGGGTTGGTGGAATGCTCTGTCGTAAGTGTCCGTGGATCGTAAACCTTCTTCCCAGTAACCAGTGCTGTGATGTTTGGAATCGAACTGAAGGCGTCAGTGTTCCACCTCAGTCGCACAGCGATGTAGCACAGCCCCTTGAGGTCATAGCCAAAATCCCAGCCAATACCAGCGGCTTCAAACATAGGATCAACTGTCTGTGCGTCAGTGCCAGCGTAAGTGTTGATTGCGATGGAGTCGCCGTATGCGAATCTAAGGTCTGTGGTGGGGGCGTCATCGATAAGAAAATCGGTGATCGAGGCAACCTCGCCTTCGCACAGCACAATGACCATGTAAAGGAAATCGTTCGCCCCACGTGGCCCTGGCCCAGTCTCGACAAACACCCTGGTGCCAGCAATCCTGCGAACTCCGTAGATCACGGGGATGTGATTATTGGCACCTTCAGAGTTGATAAGCAGCCCTTCATTGGCCTTTGCCGCTTGCTTAGCCTTCTTCTGCGCGGATTTCGCCGAGACGTAAGAAACCCCTGCGGAAACGGCTGTAATCGCTGCATAAACAAGCCAAACTGGTATCGGCATTATTTCTTACCCCACTTTAAATCTTTGACGACAACGCCTGAGTAGTCCATCCCTGTGTCGGAAGGGAAGTAGAACTGCTGGCTACCGCGATTTGTTCTGCGCCCCTTGCGTAGCTCAAAGTCCTTCCAGTGCGAAGACAGTTCGATGGCTACTGTGCTGTCGGAGTCGCCATCAGTGATGCTGTAAGACGCCACGCGACCATCGAACACTACAAACGGAGCGCCGACAATGGCATCGTCAGCACCAATCACAGCCTTCCATATCCGACCCCTGACATCGATGTAGCTCTGCCCAAGAAAGAGGGAAACGTAAGACTGTTCAACGCCTGACATGGTCAGATAAAGTGAGTTGATTCGCGGGTCTGTACTCTCTGAAGAGTCGCCGATCTCCAGCAGGTGAGGAGAACTGACAAAGGTGCTGGAAAGCGCAGATATGCTGCGATTCCAATCCGTCAGACGGATTACTGTCGTGAAGTCAAGCTGAATCAGGTGACACACGCTGAAGGCGTCAGATGCTAGGGCGGTGATGGTGGCTGAGTCTATAGAGCGAGTCATCAGATCACCTCGATCAGGTCAATTTCGAGGGCTACCGTACCGTCCGTTGCATAGTTGAACTCCTGTACGTCATTGTTCAGGCGTACAGTGAATGGTACGCTGTCGTAGGTCAAAGTCGCCGCAGTAACCGCCGCCATCAATTGCGGCTCAAACTCGATAGTGCCATTCCCAGTGCGGTCATTGGTCAGCATATAGACCTTGTTGTGAGAGGCGAACTTGATGACATCGCCAGCCTTGAGCGTCCCTGTCAGCCCTGTGATATTGCATACTGTTGCACCAATCGATGCAGTGCCACTTGTGATCGTCCCAGAGGCAGATGAAGACTTGTCCGAGATAATGGGTAGGACGATCTGGAAACTCTCCAGCATACCCCTCTGCTTAATCAGGAAGGCGTTGATCGGGCCGTACTCGGCGCGGTTCATGGGGGGAAATACTGCGGTGAATTCCCATCGCTGGCTACCGATACCGCGCACCTGTGTGCGACCAGACACAGAAGTGCTACTCAGGTTGTACGAGGTTGATCGGAAGCCTGTGGACACGAAACCTGGGCTGCTGGGGAATGTTCCGCTCATATTTTACGCCCGACATTGTTGAGTGAGGACTGCACCATGCTTGAAATCAAGCCTCGCCGCTTCAGCAGCAGATCATCAAAGCCGCGAGCGTCATTGGCCTGTATTGTAATATTGACCTGAGTGCCAGCGCCACCTTTTGTGTGGTCGATGATCGTCTCATTCGGGTGGACAATAGCCGCCATGCCGCCCTTCCCGTCCAACCCGCCAACCCGTGACCCGTATCCGGTGAAACCGCCACCCTCGAAAGATGCAACTGTTTGACCAGCAATCATGCCAGCATTAATGTATCCCATTGCTAGCATTGCGTTTGACATTGGCGCTTTCATTGCGGTTGGCAAAAGCGGGTCTGCCAGAACTTGTGAAGCAGCAAGGTGTGCGCTCATAATTGATTGAGCAACAGCCAATGCCTGAGCCACAACAAACGCTGCCTTTTGTGCCGCTGTTCCTTCTTCAAGAGAACTTGCAATGCCAGCCGCCATGCCTTGCATAGTGCTGACCTGAGACAGCATCATCTCTTTTCTTGCTGTGTCCTCGTCAGCCAGTGCCTTTACTACAGCGGCAGACTTGTCCTGATTAAGCTGAGTAATCAAATCTGCGTGTTCTGTTTCAAGAAGCCCAAGCTCGTCCAGAGCCTCGGTGGTAACTCTAATTCTTTCATCGTAATCACTTACTATTTTATCTACGCCAGTAAGCCTTCCTTTCTTCTGATCTTCCAAAACCTTTAACGCATCTGCTTGTTTTTTATATGAAGCCTCAGTTGCGTCATCTTCTAGCTTCTTTAAGGCAATATTAGCTTCAAGCCTTGCCTTTTCATTCTTATAAAATTCTGCTTGAGCGGCATCGTCCTCTGTATAAATACGAATGATGCCATCAAGCCTTGCCTTTTCATTCTTATAGAATTCTGCTGTTGCTTCATCTTCTTGCTTTATTATATCTATCAAATCTGAACGAGCTTGGATTTCTCCAGCCAATAAGCCAATTGTCTGTATCTGTGTGTCTGTATGTTCTAGCTTGGCAGCATCATATAGGGCTATTTGCGATGTAGACATATCAAGTATGTCAACTTCGCGTTGAAGCCCTTCAATCATCCTGTCAATTTCGCTTTTAAACTGCTTTGTACTTTGTCCTGTTATACCCAGCATCGCGTTTAAATCAGCAGAAGCTGCGGTAAGCTGTCCAAGATTTTCCTTCCCGGTAAGATATCCAACAAACAATGCAGCAAGTTCTTGCTTTAGCGTAGAGAACGCAGCAGTCCCTTCCATTTCTTGCATTGTAGACAGTAATAATTCGATATCATCAGTAGTCCCGCCTATGGCGTTCTTGCTCAAGTCAGCAAGTTTTTTCATGTCCTGCTCTGCAAGACCGTACATCTTAGCAAAAGCAGCGGCTACCTGCTCTGGAGCCTGTCCAATAGCCAATAGTTCAGCCGCAGTAGCACCGTCAACTTTATTAAATGCACGACTGAATGCTGATGTTTTTTGTAGTATTTCTGTTTCTATGTCATCAAGGCCAGAAACAATTGCGGTCTTTTGCTTGTCTAGCTCGATAGTCGCCGCTGCAAAAGATTGTTGAGCCAACTTATAGAAAGCATCCCCTAAGACTAATACCCCAGACTCTAGTTGCTTAAAGGTTTTATCTACATCTTCGCCAGCCTTTTGCAGTGCTTCAAGTGCGCTAGTTGAGTCAAATAGCTTTGGAAGAAGCGCAGAGCCGATCACACCAGCAATAGCAATAAATGCACCAGCTACCGCGCCGCCAGCGCCGAAAACAGATACGAGTTGTGATCCTTGCTGACTGAAAATGGTAAATGGGTTTGTTCCCATCTGCATCTGAACAGCAATGTCTTGGAATTGATAACCAGCTTGTTGGAATCCAGCCCTCATTTGACGAGCTGCTTTTTGAGATGCTGTGTTAGCTTGCAGGGCTGCTCTTTCCATTGCCCTAGCTGCTACGTCAGCTTTTTTGATGTTCGAGACTGCGCTGGCTATCCCAGCGCCAGTTTGGTCAACGGCGGTAATGTTAACTATTGCGGCGTTATCTGCCATGCTTTTTCTTCCCTTGTTCGTGCTTCAATCTAAGGAATGTGAACCAGTGGGTAAACTCTTCCACCGTCATGTCCAGCACAACCGATAAAGGTTGCCCAAGGGTTTGTGCCAACTCAAACATCCAGTAGAGTTCGGTTGGCTTCCCTTGAGCATTTAGGAGTTTTTTTCGCGGTCTTCCTCGCTGGCTGTCTCTGCACTAAGCACAAAGTTAGCAGCCCTTGAAACAACTTCTGGATCAACTTTACTGCGAAGAGAAGTTTTATCCTCTAGCGTAAATGCTTGATTGCCATCCTTATCAGTTAAGCCAAAGATAACAGCGTAAATTAGGTAATCAGTAGAATTACCATTTGCGCGTGAAATCATTTTTGCCTTGTCATCCAAAGTCAAATTCTTTGAATACAGCGTAACGTCCCACTCAGGAATAACAATAGATCGTATTTCCTTGCTAGAGAAGTGAGCAGTAGCAGATTCAATAATTTTCATTAGACCACCACGCCTTCAGTAAGGACGCCAGTACCTTGGAATGTGATGCTAGACTCTACCAATCCATCGTAAGAGATGCTAAGAGTCTTACCTGTGACAATTGCAGACCCAGAAAGCTTATGGTCGCCAGCAGTGTCACCTTCCATCTGGAAAGAAACAACTATCTCTGCGCCAGCAACGCAAGCAGTTTGACCAGCTGTATCTGTGTCATCAAACAACACATCAGCACTGCCAGACCATGACTTTAGGCTTGGCTTGTGAGTGCGCCATACATCGCCCATAGTGGTGTCTTCATTTGTGTCGCCAGTTTGATCAACTGACCAAGTGCGAACCTCTGCCATTGCAGCAGCCCCAATCTTAATTACGCCAGCACTACCGCTAAATGTTGCCATCTTCCACTACCTCCGATTCAATTTTGACTTTAACCTTTACAGGCTTCTCAGGCTTTTCAGACTGTAATCGATAACCAACTTTCAGCAAGTAATCAACCTGATCAGGCGTTACACTAATTATATCACCAGCAGGAGACACAACATTAGTCCTTTTCATACAGCCACTCCAGCATTGGATTCTTTCGTGTGATAGAGAACCTCAACAGTCATGATCCCAGTTGCAACAGGTTGCTCTCCGCTACCAGAATAATCAGCCTGAAAGCTCATTATCCGAGTATCTTTTGCGTTACCATCACGGGTTCTGTCGGCATATAAAGCCGTCTCAATCTCAAGCGCGATAGTATCTAAATTATCATCGTATCCGCTAAGAGCCTTTACATAAGACTCTATAATTATGCTAACTGTTCTAGCCATCGTCCTATCAAAACCCATTGTGGCTGGCTCTGATGTTTCATCTTTGGAATATACACAAAGACCAGGTAACTTATTTGCATCCATTGGATATACGCGACTTGGATATACGCGACTTCCAGTTGTAGTTAGACCTGTAACCGTTGCAATAATGTCATCCCTGATTAGCTGTCTTACATGAGGCATTATTGCTTCTCCAGAATCAGCTCAGTCATGCCAGTTCCGTCTGGCTGAACAACTCTTATAAGATATACCTGCTTATCAACAGTTAAAGAGTCTGAATCCTCTGCACCGCAAATATCGCTGCTTTTACATACAAATCTTGGCGTAGTAGATGTGAAACCAACGGTTCCAGAAATATCAACTTCTGTGTATGCAGAATCAAATATTCCTTTCACTGTTTTTCGCAATTTGCCAGAACGCTTCAGAGCGCCATCTACGCCCCAATCCATTAGCATTGCCATTCTATCGCTATCAGTTTCTACCATTCTTGCGTCCACGCTTTATAGGAGCTTGAATTGATGTGTCAACGCCAATAGCGCGATTGGTAATTTCTACGTCCATGATTTCTTCTTCTGCAACTAAGCGTATTTTACCATAGGCCATTAGTTCCATAGTCTGTTGGGACTTTGGATTCAATTCAACTATGTCGCCTGGTTGTCTAGCGCCGTCAATAACAACGCCGCGAATAACTATATATTTAGCCATTTTATCACCTGAACGAGGGGCTTGGCCGAAACCAAACCCCTTGCTTGTCAGCACTTACTTAAACACCATCGTTACCGAAGGCAAAGCTTACAGCATGACGCACTGCTACGTCACAGCTCTGCAAAGCAACAATACGGACAGTACCAGACTTGCTGTTGGTGTACGGATCAACAGTGATATCCAAACCACCGAAGAAGCCTACCAACAGATCGCTGAAGTTGCCGAAATACAGGTTACCAGCGGTTGCTTGATTAGAGATAATCGAGCGGTAGCCGTTGATTGTATTGCCGGGTTCAACAACAAACTGTGCAGTTCCTGTTGCCTTCTCTTTTGTCTTCAAGCCGCCCCACATAGACGCAGGGAGAATGTAAGCCAGATTGCCCATAAGCGCATTGTCTTCGCCAAGAGCCGTCTCAAGAGTTACTACTTCTGAGAATGTTGGAACAGCAGCAGCAAATGCAGTTACTGTGTTAACGCCAGAAGTGCTTAGAATGCCTGTTGGAGAACCACCAGTTCCAGCGCCTTCAAGGGCAGCTTTGTCAATTGCTAAAGCAAGAGCCATTGCAAGGTCATCACGCATCAAAGACTCAACATCCAAAGATGACTGAATCAAAAGCTGGCGAGTCACATCCGTGTACGCGCCAAGAGTGCGTGGAACCATTGATACGCTGCCAACAGTCATTTCTGTCGCAGATGTATCGCCGCCTTCTGTGCTAATCCAGCTTGCAGCAGCAGATGTAAGCTTCTTAGGAATCTTAACATCGCCAGACAGGCCAGTAAGCATACGAGCGCCAGCTTGCATTACAGATGAGGCATTACGCAGAACGTCAATGAAGTCGCCGCCACGGAAGTCATCAGTGAACAAGGATGCTTCATCAGCACTGTTCAAAGTACGCTTAGTCATGCTCCAGTTACGCAGAACGTCAACAGGGATCATTAGACCCTGTGCAGTAGTGCCGTACTGTTCAGCAGCAGCGCGTGAGCATTCAAACTCAAATGCCGCATTCTTCTGAGCGCGAACATCAGTTGGGTTGGCAAGTGCATTAATTGCACGAAGGAGGCTGTACTGCTTAACCTCTTTCTTGCCCATGCCAATTGACTGATCTTCCAAAGCGCGACCTGAACTAATTTTGTCCAGAACAAGACCACGGAATGAATCAATTGACTGACCTTCTGAAACCGCTTTCTCAGCATCATCCATCAAGCCATGACGCTTACCAAGAGCAATAATTTGAGAAGCGTTACGTTGTGCGTTTTGGGCAGACTCGGCACGAACTGCATCAATATCAACTTCGGACATTTTGGTGTCCTCCTTAGCATAAGTTATTACAGGTTGAATTGCTGAAGTTTCGCTAGACCTACCCACGCCAACTGTCACATCAGCGGGAATTGATACTATGCTTGCTTCCATTGGAGTCCACGACTTAGCTATGTAAGTAGATTTCTCCCCTTCTTTTTTAGCTAGCACCATTTTATTGATGCGATAGCCAACGCTGATGTTGGCACGGATGCCATCCACCACATCATTGAACACTTCTGAGGCATGATCGTTCTTACTAAAACGAACCTTAGCGCGTAGTCTACGCGACTTCTCATCTAGCTCAACAGATTCTATTACGCCAATTTGCTTTAATGGATCGTGATCAAGCAAAAGTGGTGCGCGACCTGACCCAAGGAAAGACAGGTCAATGGCTGCTTTAGTATGTTCTAGTATTTCATCGCCAAAATATCTTTCCACTGGCTCTTCGCTTGATACCGCAATCATCACTGTGCGTGTATTTTCATCGATCATTTTGCCAGACAAGCCAACAGACCTGTGGTGTGTGCCAGCAAATGGCTCGTTTTCAACAGGCAGGTCGCGAGACAGGTCTTCTTCAGTCACAAGTGGCGTCTCTTCAGTCGCTGCTTCTTCGTGGATTTCCACATCACGCACCGCTTCGTCAATAATGGATTCTATCACTTCAATTACTTCACTCATTTGGGGTATCCCCTGCAATATCAGGAAGAATAGATGTCATATTAGCAGAAAAAGGCTCAAAAGCATACTTGAGTCCAAACTGCTCTGCTAATGCTTTGTCACGCTGCAACTCTGCCATCAATTCCTCAGCATCTTTACCGTACTGTACGGAAACGTCCTGAAGAGAGAATACGCCATTTTTAAGTCCAGTAATCGCCGCACTAATCTCTTTAACTGGATCGACCCAGCTCCACGCTCGGCCTCGGAAAGAGGATGCGTAATAAAACTTGTCAAACGTCTTTGATGGCAAGCTTAAATATCCCATCTCCATCGCAGACATCAGCCATGATTCATAAATAGGCATTACGCAGTGTTCAATCATAAATCCTTGAACTGTGCGGTACATATCACGCTCCTGAAGAGCGCCCTGCCGAATCGAGCTGTAGCTTGTAGACTCAAGATCGTTGCTTAGGGCTGTATAACTAACGCCAAATCCTGACGCAATACCCTTTAGTACAGACTTATGGAAGCCGTGAAACTCATTGTTCGGGTATGTCGGATCAAATGAGCTAAACTCCATGCCTTTCGGAAGTTGCTGCATCAAACCAGGCTCTATTTCCATGATCGGAGTGTTGTTGTCATCCATGTCATCAGGCACATAACCATCACCGGCAGGCGAGGTGAAGAACCCCATCTTAGACGCGCCAATCCTAGCGTTAATCACAGCCGCCTCTCTGAACGCAGATAGCTGCTTCAGGGCAGGTAGAGCAGAAGTAATCCACGGGACGCCACGGGTCTGCCCAGAGCGCAATGGATCGTATACGTGGATTACGTTCTCTGCCAAAACTCTTGTGTACTTGGACGAGACCGTGATGCTAGTAAAGTCATTGTCGCCGGGGTGGTAATTCAAGAAGTAATAAGCAATAGGCTTTTTATATCTATCAACCTCAACGCCCATTCTTATTTCGTGACCATTTGGCAGCTTTTCAGACTTCTTCTCGTCTAATTGATCAGCCTCAAGAAGCTGCAATCCAAAAGAATGAACAAGTGACTTGCCTCTGTGCTTGATAATAAAGCACTCGCCATCACGGGCAACTGCCTCCATAGCTTGACGCTGCACATCCACGAAGCTGGATCGCCCGTCCAGAGTGCAATTGCCCTTCCTGCACCACTTGAACCAAGCCATTTCGATGTCTTGATTGCCCAACTGATCCAGTTTGCCTAGCGAATTAAGGGCTTTGACCTGAAGGCTCATGCCTTTGTCGCCAATTACGTTTGTTTTCATCAGGTCTAGATAGCACTTAACGTACTCGTTGTTTCTAGCCAGATCACGCGATCTTGACCGCATTCTCTTTAAAACATGGCTAATCTCGCTATCAGGAGACCTGTCTGATTCGCCAAAGTCTGAGAATAGTCTACTCGTGCTTGCCGCAGCGTAGGATCGCTTAAAATGCCTTGATGGGGTCTTTACGGGCTTCTTAGAGAAGAGATCAAAAATCCCCATTATGTAAACCTCACCTTGATAGTGGACGTTTTTACACCTATGCCAGCCACCGCTAACTCTTTCGCCACTTCGGACTTATACATATCTCTAACACTCATGAGTTCGGTAAAGCTCATTTTAGTCAGTGAGCGGCCTGCAACAGAATATGAAGAAACATCTGAGTCTGCCTTTCCCTGCAAGATAGATTCAATCTTACTAAACATTATTTGTGCGTGACTACGGGGATCCCCAGAGACATCTAGCGACTGCTTTACAACGAACTGGCCTCTTTTTACGACAACTCTCGCAGAGTCCGATGTTCTTATAACCTCTTGCTGCCACTGATAGGTTCCGTAAACCCATTTTGAGGAAATGTCAGATGAGACTTGGACTAAATAACCGTCAGAATTCTCTGTCGCAATTATTTCAATCTCACCACCACCATTATCGGCAGTTCTGGCAACATATTTAAGGGAGTATAGCGAGACAGGATAATCAAGAGCCAATTCTTTTTGCCACCACTGGACAAAATCACCAGCAACTATGACAGAAGGCTCCGTAACAGGGGCATTAGCTGAATCAAATATATTAGCCATTAGCTAAAGCTACCTCCATGAATTAACAAAACCTTTGCCAGTTTTAGGTACAAAAGAGCCTTTTTTACGTTCTGGCGTAGATTTAAGCTCTTTTTGTTCCTGATTCCGTTCATATTGTACACGATTTGCCATTGCATTAACATCTACGTTAAGAATCGCATAAGCTGCCATTGAGTATACAAAACAGTCCAAAGACTCGTTTCTAGGTCTAATTTTGACGTATGTTCTCTTCGCAAATCCCCTTGTGTACTTCAATACCACCTTTTCAGCAGTTAGCATCTTGAAATACTCTTCATTCAGCGTGTCGCTAAAGTGAACATACCCAGCTCCAGGCTCCGTCACCTTTAACCTTGCCATCAGCAAGTCCTTTGCGTTATCAACTCCTACTGGGAACAGAGGGCATTTAACCGAGTTGTTGCTGCTAGGCTTAGTGACCATAGGTCTATCTCCACCAACCCCCTTAATCGCGAACACCCTTCTACCCCCATTAGCCTTACAGTACTTGTAGACCGTCTGAGTGTGAGAGCCGCCTGAGTCGATGCAGATTGACCTTAACCCTAGCTGTCTTCCATCATGCGTCTCAAACACACTGAACAGATGAGAGGAAAGAGCTTCCCATGTAGATGGGACAGATGGGTCTCCATAGATTGTTTTATAATCTACAACATATGTCTCATCATCACTTGCCCAGCCTGTAACCTGCATCTCTAAGCGGTCTTGCTGTACGTCTACTCCGCAAGTCAGCAGCATTACCTCTTCGGGAACTAAATCACCGAAGTCCTCGCGCCTTTCTGCCAACGCCATGTCATCGATAACCTCACCCTGATCCTCCCATGTCTCAGCTAAATACGTGTTAATCCATACACGAAGCTGCTCTGGGGCTTTTCTCACAGCAAGGAACTCTCTTACGCCATCTGCTAGTGGCGTCCAAGGGCTATACAGAGCATTTATCCAGAATCCAGCTATCCCCCTAAGCTTTTCCTCTGCCCTCCACTCTCCGCGCTTAATAGACCACCTTCTGTCGTTTTCAGACCACAGAACATGGCAGCTATCGCATTCATACATAGCAGAGTCAGGCTCATCATCAGTCCACTTGACGTTGCCCCACCTTAGCAACTGGGATTCTTCGCAGTGCTTGCAAGGCACCCAGAACTTT
>Ga0129324_10001396_pt1 | contig 15610 bp, 15 predicted proteins | sample CPBDNA_7_FD_96879 | JGI IMG/M metagenome (GOLD analysis project Ga0129324, IMG submission 96879) | Freshwater to marine salinity gradient microbial communities from Chesapeake Bay, USA - CPBay_Spr_15_0.2_DNA | ecosystem: Environmental > Aquatic > Marine > Coastal | place: USA: Chesapeake Bay... | reverse complement strand
CTTTGCTGCTTCTTCTTTAAAGAAACCATAATTTGACAATAAGCTATCTGTGTTTATGTACACGATGGAACCATCGGGTATATTTGAGTTTGCCGAAGCAGTATTTGTAGCGGTTGAACCTTTGCTTGAACTGATGAATTTATCAACCAGGAGAAAGGCAACTGCTAAAATCAATAAGATGTTTACGATGGAAAATTCGTTTTTCATGGTGAGCTTGGTAAAAGTTTAAATAATATAATAAACAAAAGTGCTATTTTTTTTCTGCATCACAAAGGAAAAGTGTATCGTTATTTTCCTATATTGAGTAAAATAATCTTTAAATCGTCTGTTATGCTCTTTCTTTTTCCCTTTTTGCTTTCGATTTTATCTACTTCTTTGACAGATATTCTCCCATTTTTCCCTGCAAAAAATACGGATAATCCCAATATTATACTCATTTATATGGATGATCTTGGATACGGTGATCTTTCATGTAATGGAGCATTGGGATATACTACGCCAGCCATTGATAAATTAGCGGCTAAAGGTATGCGCTTTACTAATTTTTTAAGCGCTCAAGCTGTTTGCAGTGCCTCCCGTGCTGCGCTGTTGACAGGTTGTTACCCAAATAGGATGGGGGTTTCAGGGGCTTATTTCCCGGGTTCAAAACTTGGTCTCAGCCCTGATGAGGTTACCATAGCAGAACTGTTAAAACAAAAGAATTATAGGACAGCTGCTGTTGGAAAATGGCATTTAGGTGATCATCCTTCCTTTATGCCTTTGAATCAAGGTTTTGATTCCTTTTTTGGATTGCCTTATTCTAATGATATGTGGCCTGTCCATTATGATGGTTCTCCCTCTACCGGATGGAAAAAGTCGATTCCAACGCTTCCATTAATCTTAAATAAAGACACTTTTGCTTTGATAACCACCTTGCAGGAACAAGGTGATTTAACAAAACAATACACTGAAAGGGCCATTTCTTTTGTGGAATCCAATAAAAAAGCTCCTTTTTTCCTTTATTTGGCTCACTCCATGCCTCACGTCCCTATCGCTGTTTCCAACAGATTCAAAAATTATACGGGGAAAGGTTTATTTGCCGATCTGATGGCCGAAATTGATTGGTCTGTGGATACCATTGTCAGAACCCTCGATAGATTAGGGATTTCTAAAAATACAATGATTATTTTTACCAGTGATAATGGACCCTGGCTCAATTATGGTAATCATGCAGGAAGTGCAGGTGGATTCAGAGAGGGAAAAGGAACCACTTTCGAAGGTGGACACCGCGTGCCCGCCATCATTTGTTGGCCGTCGGTCATTCCCTCCGGTTCAATTTGTAATCAACTCACCGCTACGATAGATGTTTTTCCAACCCTCGCCGAAATATTAAATTTGCCCTTGCCAAAAGTTCAAATGGACGGCCTTTCTTTCTTACCTTTCTTAAAGGGAAATCTGAACCAGCCAATTAGGAGGGAATTCTTGTATTATTATCGGAAAAATGCACTGGAAGCCGTCAGATATGATCACTGGAAACTGGTTTTTCAACATCCGGGAAGGACTTACACCCAAAATCTACCCGGAAACGATGGGTTTCCAAGCCCCACACCTGAAGATTTCCCTTTTCCCGTCGCACTCTATAACCTAAGTCGGGATCCCACTGAATTATATGATGTTCAGAACGCTCATCCTGACATCATGGAAAAACTGACCCAACTCGCAAATAAAGCCAGGGCTGATTTGGGAGATGATCTTACCGGCGCAGCAGGTAGCGGACGTCGACCCGTGGGCACAATACATTGAAAACGGCCTTGTTTTTTAAAAACTAAGTCTTGGGTAACTCTCCCAACCATTCGTTTGCAATGTCTTCATCGGAAAATTCAGGGATGGCAGCATTAGGGTCAAATTTTTCCTGCACTCCAGATTCCTCGATCTGTATTTCATCGAGTTGGGAAACTCTTCTTTGAATGTTCAGCGGAATCAGTGAGGGTGTGTTTTTTAGATATTCGTATGCTTCCATGCTTACATTGGCTTTGGCAACCAGCGTATGGTGTCTTCGCGAATAAAAAGCAGCCTCTAGTTCAATTTTATTTTGATCGGCAAAAATAGCCCTGATTCCTATCACAATGGTATCTGGAAAATTTACAGCTGTCTGATATACAATGGTTTGCTGTTTTACCCTGAAGCCTGGTTCTTCATCATTGTCAATGATGTCAAGTCCTAATCGAATGAAATATTCTACTCTGGCAACCTCAAACCAACTGAAAAAGCGCGTACTGTTTACCTGTTGAGATATATCCATGTCACTCCACTGTACTTTGATATCAACCTTTACAGCATACTGATTTAATTCCTCCAACATACAAATATTTAATTCATGAAAATCAAAGCTAAAAGATAAAAGTTTATTTTAACCAAAATAATTACTATTTTTGTAAAATTACTGCCAGATTCATCTGATACAATCATTCTAACTAATTATGGGACTAATTATTTCGCTATTAAATCATAAAGGGGGTGTTGGAAAAACAACCAGCGCTATCAATATTGGTGCTGGTTTAGTCGAATTGGGTAAGCGAGTTTGTCTTTTAGATCTGGATCCGCAGGCTAACTTAACAATTTCTCTTGGTTTACCCAGATTCCCTAACACTATTTACGAGGCCTTAAGAGGGGAAAGCCCCTTGGTTCCTTATCCAGCCAAAGATAATCTGGATGTCATTATCTCTACCCTCGATCTCTCCGGAGCCGAAATGGAACTGATAAATGAGGCTGGAAGAGAATATATTCTTAAAGAATTATTAGACCAAATCAGAGATAATTATGATTTTATTATCATCGATTGTCCCCCTTCCTTGGGTTTGCTTACGCTGAACTCACTGACAAGCTCCGATTATGTCCTCATTCCACTGCAAACCGAATTTCTGGCCATGCAGGGGCTTGCTAAAATAAAACAGGTCATTCAAAAGGTTCAACTCAGGTTAAATAAAGATTTGCAAATTGCAGGGGTTGTAGCTACTATGTATGATCAAAGAAAAGTGCTAAACAGGGACGTAGTTGATACCATCAGAAAATATTTTGGAGAATTACTGTTTGAGACCCTAATAAGAGATAACGTAGCCCTCGCAGAAGCACCCGCTCAGCGAAAAGACATTTTTGCCTACAGTCCATCTAGCCCGGGGTCAGAAGATTATTTAGCACTTTGTAAAGAATTACTCACCAGAACAGAAGGAGCCTGAAAATGATTTCTGTTTTTTTGATTTAAAATGAAATGAGTAAAAAAAGATTCACATCGGGTATGGAGGACCTCCTTCATGAAGCTAGTCAGACTAGCCCTGTTTTTCATGCTGGAAGTCCAATAAATCAGCAGCCCCTTCTTCCAATGGAGGGAAACATAAGACCTATAGAAGGGATTTCTCTGCTTGGGGAACAACCCTCAGCTCCTCTCAGACGATCTCATGGTAAGAAGTTTAGTGATGATCTTCAAACGTTTCTTCAAGAGGCTTTCGATGATTCATTTGAAAAATATACCGATCCTAATTATATTCAGGATGACACAAGCAATAAGAAACGAACTTTAAAGCCTATGGCTGGCCTCGATGCTATCCTGAGAAGTACCGTTGATCCTAAATCTATGAGGCTTGGTCCTGGTAATACTCGCAGATTAACGCTTGTTTTTGATGAGAGTAAGTTGAAAAAACTCAAAGCTATAGCCAGAATGGAGCGTTCTTACCTCAAAGATATTATCGATGAAATTGTTGAAGGTTTCATAAAGGAGTACGAAGTTAAAAAGGGTGTCCTGGAATAATTTTTTCCTTCCTCTGCTAAACTTTTTATTAATTTTTAGCCTTTTTAAGTATAAAATTAATATGTTGTACGCAAGGTTACTACCAGTGTTTTTCCTTCTAAACCTCCTTTCCTGCAAAAATAATGATGCAGAGGTTCTTCATAACGAAATTATGGAGATTCATGATGAGGTTATGCCCAAAACAGGTGAAATAACTTACCTTTATATGGCCTTTAGAAAAAAAGTGGAAACTGATTCGACTATTTCCCCAGACAATAAAATCGAGCTCCTCAAACAAGCAAATGATTTGGAGAAAGCTGAAGATGAAATGATGGTCTGGATGAATGATTATATTCCACCACATATTATGAAGTCTTCAAAAAATAATAATCAAATAATAGATTATCTGCAGGAACAGAAAAAGATAATTTCCGATATCAAAGTGCATACCAATGCCAGCCTGGAATTAGGTAAAAAATGGAAGGAGAAGCTCTCCGTAAATAATTAATAAATGAATTTTACGAATATATTTTTGATTCTCTTCCTCCTATCCTTATCTCTCAGTTGCAATAAGGTCGAATCAGAGGTTCTTCCCATTTTGGGCAATAAGGAAACACTGGAAGATGGTACGATAAAATATCACACAATCCCCTCTTTTTCTTTTATTGACCAGGATAGTTTGCCTTTTACCGAAAAGTCGGTGGAGAATAAAATTTATGTGGTAGATTTCTTTTTTATAAGTTGTCCAAGTATCTGCCCAATGGTCAGCAGACAAATGCTAAGAGTCTATGAACAGTATTTGAAGGAAGATAAATTAATGTTCGTTTCTTTTTCTATCGACCCCAAGCGGGATACCGTGGAAAGATTAGCAAATTATGCAAGAAATCTTGGCGTAAATACCGAAAAATGGAAATTTGTAACGGGCAAAAAAGAAGCCATTTTCGATATTGCAAAAGACTATTTTAGTATTGCCATCGAGAATGAAGAGGCTCCGGGTGGGTTCGATCATAGCGGGCGGCTCATCTTAATTGATGATAAAAACCATATTAGAAGCTTCTGTGACGGAACGGATCCCTTATCGGTGGATGGCTTCATTCTAGATATCCAAAAATTATTAAAGGAAACAAAAGGAGAGATAAAAAAGTAGATTCATTCTACATTTTTTACCTCTCGCTTCTATCTATTTAGTTTTGGTTACCCAAAATTAAAGGTAAACCGTCCTTGCCGCTTCCTATAATAATTATTTTTGAATTAGGTGAATTAGCTAGCTTTAAGGTAGCTTCAATGCCTTTATCCTTTAATATCTTGTCTGATAAACTCGCTGTAAGTATTTGGTTAGATTCAGCTTTCGCTTTGGCTTCAATTATTTTACGCTCCGATTCCTGCTTCTCCTGATCAAGGATGTATTCAAATTTCAAGGATAATTGCTCAGCTTGTATTTTCTCCTCAATAGCTGTTCTTACCTTTTCAGGCAAGCTGATTTCCCTGATTAACGCAGCTCTTAACGTAATAAAGTTTTTAACCAGCGTTAATTCCAGATCTTTTTGAATAAGCGTCTGAACTTCCTCCCGACGCGTAGAATATAATTCCTCCGGGGTAAACCGGCCAATTATTTTTCTAACGGAACTCCTTACTTCCGGTCTGATTAATGACTCTATAAAATCTTTACCAAAAGTTTCGTGAAGTTCAGGGATTTTGTCAAACGATGGGTGCGCTCTAACAGTTACGTCAACTCTTATATTTAATCCGTTACTTGATAAAACCTCCATCTGCTCCTCCAGTTGTTGTTCTCTAACATTGTAAATGTACATGGAATTCCATGGTGCATATACATGAAATCCAGGACTGTAGATTTTTGTCTTTTCCAGACCTCCCGAGAATCTTCTGAATAAAACACCTCGCTCACCTGCATTAATGGTGATGAACGTCGCATTTGAAAAAATGATGACCACAATAGCAATTAATAAGATAACCCCTAAGGTTCCAAGAAATTTGCCAGAGGGAAATCCCAAGTTTGGTTGGCTCATATTATTTCGTTTTTTGATTGTTAATGTATAAAGATAAGGGATATTTAGTACATAATGGGTCGCATCAGTATATAAGGTCAATTGTTAATGATAAATTAATGGTTCGCACAAGTTTCGTTTTTATTTATTTTAACCTATTTTTGGAAACTAAAATCCAAACACATGAGAAATATTTTAATTTTCGCTGCCTTAATTAGCTCTATCCTCATGATGGGCGCTAAAATTTCAGTCAGTGAGTCAACGTCAAATAAACCCTCTGCGGTGGACGGTAAAAAGATTTATAAGCAATACTGTGTTACCTGCCATGGTATCTATGGCGATATGGGTGCCAGTGGTGCCGCTAATCTTACCGTTTCAAAACTTAAGTTGAACGAAAGAATTGAGGTGGTTACCAATGGCAGGAAAGCCATGGCTTCTTTTAAAGCTTTACTCGATAAAGAGAAAATTAAGGCCGTTGCCCAATATACTATGACCCTGAAGCCAGAGTAATTTTCTTTTAGCCTAATCATTAATTCCCTACATTGGAAAATAAAAATAAACGGATTCTGGTAACTGGCGGAACGGGTTTCCTCGGTTCTTATCTGTTAAGGTTTTTAGTCCAACAAGGCTATAATAATATTCGGGCTATTAAAAGAAAAAATAGTTCCCTCGATTTGGTTGGCGACATAGCCGGCCAAATCGATTGGGTAGAAGGCGAATTGACAGATTGGTTTTTTCTCTCCGATTGTTTCGAAGACGTCGATTGGGTTTTTCATGTCGCCGCCCTCGTTTCTTTCGATGCCAGAGATTATAAGGAAATGCAGCTGATAAACGTGAGAGTAACGGCTGACTTAGTGAACCTGTCTCTGGATAATGAAATTGAGAAATTTTGCTTCGTTAGTTCTATCGCCGCTTTGGGCAGGTCTAAAGCTGGCGAAACATTAGACGAAAACGCAGTTTGGAAACATAGCCCCTACAATTCCCGTTATGGTATGTCTAAATTCTTGGGCGAACAAGAAGTCTGGAGAGGTATGGCTGAGGGATTGTCGGCCGTTATTGTAAATCCAGGTATGATCCTTGGCAGCGGTCGCTGGACTGAAGGAACTTCCCGCTTCTTTTCTCTCATTGATAGTGGATTTCCATTTATTCCCGATGGAGCAGCTACCTGGGTGGACGTAAGAGATGTGGTAAAAGCTATGTACCATCTGATGTGTTCAGATGTACAGTCTCAGCGGTTCATTTTAGTAGCCGGCATTCAATCGTATAATGACTTTTTTACCACCGTCGCCGGCGCGTTGGAAAAAAAGATTAACTGGATTTCAATACCTTCCGTTATTCAATCGCTTATTCTTCCTTTCGCCTGGCTTATAGCCCGATTATCGGGTAAAAGACCCTTTATTACCAGAGAATCTTTGAGGCTTTCAAAAAATTCCTTCTTCTACAAAACTGATAAATCATTGACCATTCCCGGATTTAATAAATATTTACCTGTTCATCAGTCTATCTTAGATACGGTAAGCGCTTATCAACAGCAGAAAAGGAATAATTTTTTCTTCCCATTAAATTTTTAATAAACCAACCATTTCTATTTTTTATATCTCTTTTTTTTGTATATTCGTTTGATGTTAATAGTAATACTTTTTCATACAGTTAGTAAGTTGATAAACTAGTGAGTGTAGTCAGGATGATCCCTTCTTTGGGGATCATCTTTTTTTGTTTTTAATACCCTTATGTAATGGTAGTCACATTATTATTCAGCGCAATGGTCTAATATTGTGTATCTTCTGCACTTGATCAATGCATTTATATGTCTTTAAAAACATTTTTTCCCATTCTTGAATTATTGGAATCTTATTCAAAAGATGATTTTAAAAAAGATATTTATGCTGGGCTAATTGTCGGTATCATTCTTGTTCCTCAAGGGATGGCTTATGCTATGCTGGCCGGGCTGCCTCCCATTCATGGTTTATACGCAGTGACTATTCCTCTTCTCGTTTATGCTATTTTAGGAACATCCAGGCAATTAGCGGTAGGTCCTGTGGCCATGGATTCAATCCTTACAGCTTCAGCTATTCAGGCTTATGCCGTTTTAGGGTCCCACGCCTATGTGGAAGCAGCTTTGACCCTGGCTTTACTTGTCGGAATCATTCAATTTTTAATGGGGGTTTTTAGAATGGGTTTCTTAGTTAACTTCCTGTCTCAACCTGTTATTAGCGGATTTACCTCTGCTGCTGCTTTGATCATAATGAGTTCGCAGTTAAATCATTTAACGGGTATCAATTTTACTCAAAAGGGACATTTTTTAGTTTCCTTTTCGGAATGGTTTCATCGTTTCGGGGAGACCAATTTACCTACCTTCTTTTTGGCCATAGCGGGTGTGTTGTTGTTAATAGCTTTTAAGGAGTTCAAAATACGTATTCCAGGGGCTCTTGTTTTATTATTAGGAGGCATCTTAATTACAAAATGGGGAAACTTAGATGCCATGGGGGTTAAAATATTAGGAAAAATTCCCGAAGGCTTGCCGGAACTTTATTTACCAAAATTGAATTGGACCTTGTTTCAGGACTTACTTCCTGCCAGTTTTGCCATTTCTTTGGTTGGATTTTTAGAAAGTTTTTCTATCGCTAAAACCATGCAGAGAATTCATAATAACTATAAACTGAGGGCAAATCAGGAGTTAATCGCACTGGGTACCGTAAATATGATGGCCGCTTTCGTTCGGGCATTTCCCATTACCGGCGGGTTTTCCCGCACCGCCGTAAATCATCAGGCAGGGGCAAAATCGGGCGTGGCGTCCATCGTTTCTTCCCTTTTTATCATTGTCACCCTGCTCTTTTTGACACCGTATTTCTACTTTTTACCCAAGGCTATATTAGCTTCCATTATCCTGTTTGCTGTCTATACCCTTCTCGATATTAAAGAACCAAAGTTTTTATGGAAAAGTAATCGGCAAGATTTTTTTATGCTGCTGGCAACTTTTATTAGTACTTTATTTTTTGGCATAATACTCGGTATTGGTATTGGTGTGCTTTTATCACTCGCCCTCATGATCTTCAGAGCTTCAAGACCTCATTTTGCTATTTTAGGCAGAGTGCCGGATTCTGATGTTTTTAGGAATATCAATCGTTTCCAGGGGTTGGAAATTATTCCTGAAATTTTAATCGTTCGCTTCGATGCCGATCTTTTCTTTGCTAATATCTCTTTCTTCAGAGATAAATTAACAGATTGGATTCTTGAAAAAGGTCCAAAGCTTCAATGGCTTATTTTAAATATGGAAAGTGTAAATTATATTGATAGTACAGGATTGCAGCAGTTACTGGAACTGGTTAACGATTATAAAAAGAAAAATCTCTGTTTTTGCTTTACTTCAGTGAAAGGACCCGTCAGAGATTTATTGATAAAAGCCAACGTTGTACCTGAAATAGGTGAAAATCATTTTTTCCTTACCGTGACGGAAGCACAAAATTATGCCCTGCAAAACTTGTCTGGCTTTGAAATGAAAAACCCAAACACTTCATTAACTTTGCAGACTAATCATCCTTAATTATTTTCAATGTCTGTATCAAATTTTTTAAAAATGCCGGGTGTTTCCGTCGTCGATGTGCGGGAGCCTTGGGAATTTAGTGAGGGTCACTTTCCGAATTCTTTAAATATTCCACTAGGTGAAGTCCCCTCCAGGTTAGATGAGCTTATGGCTATGTCCAAACCGCTGATTTTAGTTTGTCGTTCAGGTAATAGAAGTGGTATGGCAACCACTATGCTTCAAAATAATGGAGCAACTGAAGTCTATAATGGAGGTTCCTGGGATTCCCTGGAGGCGTAATCACTAAGCTAATATCCCACTTAAACAGGCCTGCATTTTTTTTGTTGGCCTGTTTTTGTTTTAAAATACATGTTTTACATATTCAAAAAAAATATTATATTTGTAATCTATTTTTAGTTTGTCCGTTTTTTAAAATATGGAACAATATTTGAATTCTTACCGTTATTAAAGGTTAATGAATGCTGATGAGAATACACACTAATTTATTTTTTGTATCATTACTTTGGTTAGGCTTGCTTGCCCCTTTGAATGGTTTTGCCAAACAAACAGGGCTCCTGCCGCTTACCCATTATCCTCCTGTGCTTTTACAAAAAATGGATTCATGCAAGTTATCTTGTCAGGATATTAAGGTTTACGTAACCAACGATTGTATTTACGAAATTACACCGGCAGAAATCCTTGGGGAATGTTTTCCTCTCTTTCAAGGCTATGTTATCGTTTATGATGGCGTAAATATGACGCCCGTTCGAGGTGGAGTCATTAATCGTTTGGGTATTTTTCCTTTCTCTTTATTTAATTCAAAAGGCGGATTGGTTTGCCTCGGACAGGTTTTTGTCAGGGATACTATTGGCCCCGTTTTTAAAGACGATGCGGCTAAAAGAGATTGGGAAGGCAGAGATACCCTGATTCTTTCGGAAAATGATATTCCCTCTGTTCTTAATAATCAGCTCAATTGGACCCAATCAGATGCTCCTCTGTTTTTAGGTCTCCCCTTAGTGAAAGACGGTTGTAGCCCAAATTTTATTTCGAGAAATGTGAAGGATGAATTAATCCTCTTTCCCTGCGACACGATGATAAAATTTAAAAATGGTTCGGTTTTTCCTCACCTTATTTCGAAAATTAAACGAACTTTTACTTTTACAGATAATTCTAATAATGCCTCTGTTTTTGTTCAGGAAATCTTCTTTAGAAAAATTGGTAATCCCGCTTCCTGCGATGTAACGCCATCCCTTGCTTACGATTATGCTCCGGCAAGTCTGTATTCCTTCGGTCCCTTAGGTGATAATCCTAGAATTAAATCGCACCCACATTTTCCGTCAGGTAAAATTGATCAGAATAATTCTTTTTATAAATGTGAAGCACCTGATGATGTAAGATTTGATGTGTGCTCCATTTCAGATAGCATGGAATTAGATCGTTTGGTAAAATCTGTGTACAGCGCATTCTATACCTGGCCAAATGGTTTTAAGGACACTATCAGCCTTTTTGATAAACAAAATTTATGGAATGTTTCCTATAAATCGAGGGTTTACTCCGCTTGTAATGACGGTAAACGGGTTCGAATCGTAGTAACTATAGAAGATATTTGCCAAAAGAAAATCATTACAGATACTTTGTGGATTTATTTTTCGCGCACATCAGGCCCTTCCTTTCCTGCACTGACGGGTTCTGGGCAAAATACCGTTTTAGGAAGGGATGCTGCAAATCCAGTGTTTATTCAGCTACCAGGAAATGCATGTAAAAGCAATATTTTACTGCCTTTTACGCATGGAACCGATGAACGCGATCTTGGAAAATGGTTCAATTGGACCGTAAAAGATGATTGTACCCCACGGGCCAATTTGTTGCTTTCCTATCAGGTAGAATCTAAAGTTATCTCTGTTTCAGGGAAATTCAAAAGTTCTTCCGTTTGGAATAAGGTGAATTATCCTTTGGTTAATACCCCTTTAGGGTCGTCTATTGATGACTTGCCAGCCGGCGCGCATAGAATTATTGTGGCCGCAACCGCCGGAGAATGTGAAGCAATAAGCTATGATACGCTCTATTTTGTGCTGCAAGATCAGGTTTTCCCTAGGGTTCGCTGTAAACCGTCCGTAACAGTACCTTTATTGTTCAGTGCCAATTCAAATTGGTACACTAACGGTAGGACAAACAAGGTTTCAGCAAGAATCAGAACCGATATGGTCAATAATGGCTCAACAGATAATTGCTCGCTGGACACGCTCTATCTAAGAAGGGTGGTCTCCTCTTCCTGCATTTTAGATAACTTTTTGGGGAATCTCGATTATGATAAATATGGAAATAAGGATGGGAAAGTGACTATCGCTGACTTTGAAAGAATTAATGTTGGAAGAAATGCCGGCCTTTATTATACCCCTCGCTTTCTACCTTATATCGAATACTTTTGTTGCGATGCCGGCAAGGAAAATGTGGCTGAATTATGGGCAAGTGATATCGGCTTCGGTAATCTCACAAATAATAGTTATTGTGAATTTCAGGTTGTTTTACAAGATGTCATGAATCCCGTGGTCTTCTCCCCAAATCTAAATCAAGATCCAAACAAAAATGCAAAAAATTGGGTGAGTTGCACCGATACCGCAGCATTGAATGCTTTAAAAGACGAATTTAAGTCTAATGAATTGTTTGGTATGCCCGCAATTTATGGTTTGGATTGTACCGGAAAGGTTAATTATAGTACCGTTGATTATGTAAAATGCGGTTCAGGACATATTACCAGGCACTGGATGGTTGAAAAGTTAGTGGATAATAAATCCGTAATCGTTCGTGATTCTCAAATTATCCTGGTGCGTCCCTCTCATACTTTTACAATTAATATTCCTCCCGATACAACTGCTTTTTGTGGTTCAGATCCAGCCTTTTCCTTATCCGTCACCTCAAATGCTTGCGATTTATTGGCTATTTCTTTTGTTGACTCCCTTTCCAGCGATCAGGAGAAAGGGAGCAATGGGATAACCATTCAAAGAACTTATACCCTAATTAATTGGTGCGATGTACCCTCTGATGCCGTTTGTAAAGATATTACTTCAAATCCTTCAACATTTGCACGAACCATTCCCAGGAAGTTAAATGCTAATGGAAAGGCCATGCCCTTTTACCATTCCATGGCAAAATTAAATGCAGAAAAGGATAGATTACTGAATGAAAATACCTTGGTCACATTCGATCCCACGAGGATGGTGTCGGGATCAACACTTTCTACCTTGAGCCCGGTTTCACTGAATGATTATCCTAAAAATAATTCCTTAACCTGCGATAATGATCAAGTTTTTGCCTGGAAATATACCCAAATCCTAAACCTTACTGACACAATTAAGCCTGTTATTATAGTCCCGGATTCATCTTTGGTGATACAAACCAATGGTTCCTGCGGATTATCTATGTCTTTGACAGTTAAAATACTTGAGAATTGTCCCTTTTCCTCTGTTTCACTCGATTCCGTAGTTCTTTATGAGAAAAACACAAAAACAAGGATATCATGGGGAGGAAAGGTAGATAACGGAGTATATAAAAATGGGTTTCTTACCGCCCGTATCAATGCTATTCAACCAGGAAATTATGACCTGTGGATAGAGGTGTCTGATCATTGGAAGCAGAAATCAAGCGCTGTTTTACCTGTATCGGTTATCCCTTCCAGCCTTCAATCCTTAGATTGTGTACAAAAGCTGACTAAAAACTTTACGCCATTATCTTCTGGTGAAAGTGGTCTGGTTAAGATAAACGCAAGGGATGTTTTAAATAATAAAGAGTTGGTTTCCAACTTATCCACTTGTTTTCCCGGTTCATTTTTATCTCTTAAGAAAGTGTCAGATTTATCTGCAAGTTATATTCCGAACGATAAAGATTCTGTGTTGAGTTTCGATTGTTCTGCCTTAAAAAATATGGCTATCCCATTGAGGGTTTTCCTTACCGACGCTAAGGGAATCTCTGTTTCATGTGACGTTTCTCTCTATTTACCAGATTCTTTAAATACTTGTAGCCCGAAAGTCAAAATAACCGGGGCTATAAAAACGGCTACAGGAAAACCAGTAAATCAGGTAACTGTTGGTCTCTCTGGTTTCACCACTTCTTCTGGCCAGACCAATGAAAATGGATTGTTTGCCATTCAAAATATTTCAACGGGAGGTCCTTATATTTTAAAACCAGTGAGTCCCAATGATTATAAAAATGGCATTTCAACCCTTGATTTAGTGCTGCTTCAAAGACAGCTTCTTCAAGGGCAAACTTTAAAGTCACCCTTGCAACTTCTTGCTGCTGATATTGATAATTCTGGTAACATCAGTATTCGGGATTTGTTGGAACTGAGGAAATTGGTGATAAATCTTTCGTCAAAATTTGAAAAAAATACAAGCTGGCGATTTATTCCCACCCATTTTATATTTCCCGATTCATCGGATCCCTGGAAAACACCTTTTCCAGAGGAAATTATTTATTCTGACATTTCTAAAGATACCACAGGTTCCTTTACTGCGGTCAAAATTGGCGATCTTTCAGGAGATGCTCCATTAAATCAGGTGCCTGGTGTACAGTTCCGAAGAGAAGTTTCCCCCTGGCCATTATATTATTCCGTTACAGAAAATGCTGTCAATGGAGAGTTTCTGGTTTCTTTCTTCTTTAATGAGAAAAATAAACCAGAAGGCTTTCAATCGACGATACAGTGGAATCCTCGTTTTTCAAACAATATATCTTTCATTCCGGGTAGTTTAACGTCTGATTACGTAAATATCGTAGCCGAAAGAGGTTTATTGAACGTCAGTGCTGAAAAATTAACGGATGATGGCGTGCTGTTCTCCTTGCTCTTTTCTTCAAATAATCTGCCTTTTAATGACCTGTATTTAGCTAATAATGTGTTGTCGCCTGAAGCGTATAAGGAAACACAAATTTTCCCATTGAATCTGGTTAAAAGGCCTTTTGAAAAGGAAATATTCAGGGTGTACTCCGCTGTACCTAATCCGTTTAATAGCGAAACGGTCATTTCGTTTTATTTGCCGCAATCAACCTTTACGGAAATAATCATTAGTGATTTATCAGGAAGAATATTGAAAAAGTTGAGTGGAGAGGGTATGAAGGGTTTGAATAACTGGACGCTGAATCTCTCCGAACTTACCTCAGATCTTATTCTCTTTTGTAAAGTTAAAGCAGGGAAGGATGAAGGATTTCAGCAGATTATTAAAATAAAATAAGCATTTATTTTATTAACGTGATTCATATCACAGCTATGCCTTCCATTTTGAATTAGTTTTGCCTGACTAAACTAAAACAAATATGGCAATCAAGAAATCGTTTAATGATCTCATTCATTCAGAAATTCCCGTTTTAATTGATTTTTCAGCGGAATGGTGCGGTCCTTGCAAAGCTATGGCTCCTATTTTAAAGGAAGTAGCTGTAAGTGTAGGGGAGCATGCGAAAATCATTAAAATTGATATTGATAGGAATCCTGAAATAGCCCAGCAATTAAATATAACGGGGGTTCCAACGCTGGCTATTTATAAAAATGGAGAATTGAAATGGAGGGTTTCCGGCATGCAATCAGCATTTTCTTTGGTTTCACAACTAGAATTGTACAAAAATTCTTAAAGTAAATGTATTTTTGGGTAAAAAATGCTCGACGATTTAATTTACCCTTCCTGGCATTGGTCAATTTCTGGATTAGCCATTGCCTTTATTCTTTTTTTACTTACCATGGCAGGCCGGTCTTTCGGGGTTTCCACCACATTCAAAAATATTTGTGGGTTAGTAGGCGCGGGTAAGAAAAATGAGTTTTTTAAATTTGACTACAAAGAAGATAGTTGGAGACTATTCTTTATCGGAGGAGCCATAATAGGCGGATTCATTGCCGGGGTTATTTTCCCAAATCCTTTTGCCGTAAGCCTCGATACCGATACGATTTTTGCCTTAGAGAAACTTGGTATCGTTTATCCCACAGATGATTCTTTAGGTCGTGGCTTTTTTCCCGATGAATATTTTCGCTGGGATAGTCTCAAAGCCTGGATTATTGCGCTCGCAGGTGGTTTTCTTGTCGGTTTTGGATCCCGCTATGCCGACGGTTGTACCAGTGGTCATGCCATCACTGGGCTTTCTCATTTTCAACTACCTTCCTTGTTAACAGTCATCGGTTTCTTTATTGGAGGCCTGCTAATGACCCATTTTTTATTACCTTATATCCTATAAACTCTATCTAATATGAAAGGAATTATCTTTTTTCTCATAGGTATCTTTTTTGGCATTACTATGACCAAATCAGAAGCTATTTCCTGGTTTAGAATTTATGAAATGTTT
>Ga0129324_10001395_pt1 | contig 15616 bp, 17 predicted proteins | sample CPBDNA_7_FD_96879 | JGI IMG/M metagenome (GOLD analysis project Ga0129324, IMG submission 96879) | Freshwater to marine salinity gradient microbial communities from Chesapeake Bay, USA - CPBay_Spr_15_0.2_DNA | ecosystem: Environmental > Aquatic > Marine > Coastal | place: USA: Chesapeake Bay... | reverse complement strand
CATTCCTCCAGATTTCACAATGCGTCCGTCAATCATGATGTGAACAAAATCGGGTTGCAGTTCATCAAGCAAACGTTGGTAGTGGGTGATGAGCAGGATGCCCAGCTTTGGTCGTTCTTTGCGCACTTCGCGAATGCCCGAAGCAACAATGCGCAATGCATCAATATCGAGGCCCGAATCGGTTTCGTCCAGGATGGCAAGATCGGGCTCGAGGATGGCCATTTGCATAATCTCGTTGCGCTTTTTTTCGCCACCCGAAAAACCCTCGTTGAGATAACGGTCGACGAAGGACGAGTCCATACCAAGTCGCTTCATCCACGACATTGCAGAGAGGCGAAGTTCGAGAACGGAAAGATCGATTCCCTTGCGCGCAGAAAGTGCTTGACGCAAAAACTGGATAACTGAAACACCAGCGATTTCTTGTGGGTATTGGAAGCCAAGAAAGATTCCGGCTTTTGCTCGTGCATCTGTTGGCCACTCGGTGATTTCTTCACCGTGATAAAACATCTTGCCGGAGACAAGTTCGTATTCGGGGCTAGCGAGCAGTGTGTTGGCAAGGGTCGATTTGCCGCAGCCATTTGGGCCCATGATGGCGTGGATCTCACCCTCGTTGATGGTGAGTGAAAGGCCGCGAAGAATCTCGGCATCGCCCTCAACGGGCTTGGCATGAAGGTTGTCAACCCTGAACAGTTCGGTCACGGAAACCAGTGTATTCAGGGTGTTTGTAATTAGCACTACGGACGTAGTGGTAATTCGGCACGTTACGTGGCCGAACGGAGGGCCCGCCAGAGGGTGCGGTAATTGGGGTATTCGTAGTCGTCATTGACGTAACCCGATTTTCGCAATTCTGCGTGATACTTCGGTAACGAGCGGAACGGAATTCCCGCATCGGTGTGATGGGCGATGTGCCAGCCAAGATTGAACGGCACAAACAGAAAACTTGCAATCGGGTGTTGACGCACTGAGTGCGTTGTCACGCGACGATCATCGTCGGCCCGCAATCCACCGTGTTCGGCAATTGAGCGGAGTCGATTCATTACGCGCCACACCGTCAGTTGTGGAATAAGCCAAAAAACGATGTAGACGGCGGGATGCGAGACCGCAGAAATGGCGATGAAGAGAAGTGCGTGAACTGTCAATATCTTGAGCTGTGTTCGCTTGCCGAATCCATCCTTGCGCAATGGATGTCGAAATTGGTCGCGCAGCATTTTGAATCCCGTAATACCCAAAGCATCGCGGCGCATCTTGCGCCAGAAACTGTCTCGCATGATTGGATAGTTGGCATACAACGGAATATCAGGTTCGTTGGGTCCAAACTCTTCACGATGATGAGCCATGTGCACATACCGATATGCATCAGAGTTAACAAACGAAAAATAGCCAAGCAACCAACGCCCTGCGAAGTCATTGAACTTGCGGTGAGTAAACAGCAATCGGTGTACCGATTCGTGCATCATCGCTAAAATTTGTGCGTGTGCTCGCCCCATGAGTACGAAGGTGGCGATGTATAGCGCGGGATGGTGAATCTCGAGCGCGATCCACACGATGCCAATGTTTTGAGCGTAAATGCTGACAATGGAAATGGCGTTGCGAACATTTGGTATCCGCCGCAGTTCGGCGCGCAGATCGGGTTTTGGATGACCATTCGGCGTAATGCGCGCCGTGGGTAACACAGCGGTAAGCGCAGATGCGCCAGGAACCATTCCACCCAAACGAGGCGAAGCCGAAGTGCTCATCGTGAAATGTTTACCACCTGCGGTCGATCCATTCCTGAAGGTTGGGTCGTTCGGCGCCAATTGTGGTGTCGAGGCCATGGCCAGGCAGAACAATCGTGTCTGCCGGAAACGTGAAGAGCTTGGTGTCGATGGAGTGGATGATGGTGTCAAAGTCGCCGCCTTCTAATGCGGTGTTGCCGGGTCCACCGGGAAACAATGTGTCGCCGGTGAACAGCAGCGGGGTATTGGCTACCGCAAATGAAATGCTGCCTTCGGTGTGGCCAGGGTTATGAATGGCGTGCAAGCGAAGTGCGCCAACTTCGATTACCTCTGCGTCATCAATAAATACGTCATAACCAACATCTTTTAGGCGGGGTGCATCGGCTGCAGTGACGGCAACCTCGTAACCCGCTTCGCGCATCGCAGGGATTGCCTGAATGTGATCCCAGTGACCATGTGTTTCAAGCACACGGCGCACGCCTAGGCGCTTGCACAATTCCAGAAGTTGCTCGTGTTCATTTGCTGCATCAATGAGCACTGCTTCGCCTGTTGCTGTGCAACGAATAACAAACACGTTGTTGTCAAACGGGCCAACCACAACTTTGTGAACCTCAACATCGGTGTCTTTCCAGTGCAATGTTGTGCTCATGATGAAATGACCTCGAATCCAAGGGAAAGCGCGACAGGGATTTGTGCTGGATCAAATGTTACAAACGAAATGGGTAGAGGCAAGCGTTGGGCCGCAGCCAAGTGCAACGCGTCGCTGATATGCAGCGGTTGCTGGCGAACCAGATGTGCGGCATCATCAAGGCACCGCTGATCAACAGGAACAATCGTGATGTAATCCCACGTGTGGCGAATGGCGTCTTCTAAGTCTGATCGCAATATTGGTTCTTCTGTAAGGCGATCGATTACCGCAATTGCTTCGGTGAGAGCAAGTGCGCTTGCACACCACTGTCGGTCTTGCTGCATTGCATTGTGTGTAATTGCACGCGCTTGTCCCGAGATGTGCAGCGCAACAAGGGCGCTGGTGTCGAGAACGACAGTCATCCGCGAACCTCACGGAGCAACTGGTCGATGCGCGCACCACTGTGCACGGTGACGGCATCATGCAGAGAAAACGAATCGCGTCGTCGAGCAGCAGTGACAGCGCCCTTGGCAACAAGTTCGGTAATCGTCACGTTGGTTGACGATGAGAGCAGAGGGCCGAGCAAGGCAACTGGCTCGCCACTTACGGTGACGACAATCTGCTCACCAGCACCAGCGCGCTGAACGTATTTTGCCGATTGTTCGCGGAGCTCGCGGATGCCGAGATGCCGAGAACGAGTGGGTTTTGCGGGCTTTGCCATGCCATCAGGTTAGGCCAGAAACAGCATTTTTGTGTACATCTGTGTACACATAACGATTGGCATTGTGAGGTGGCTACAGATAAGGATGAAGCCATGAACTTTGCATTCTCAGAAGAACAAGAAGAGCTCCGTAAAACAGTCCGCGCGTTTCTCGACTCGAAGTCGGCAGAAACAGCAGTGCGTGAACAGATGGAAACCGACAATGGTTTTGATCCAGCAATTTGGTCGCAGATGGGCGAGCAGATGGGACTACAAGGTCTCTCCATTCCAGAAGAGTTCGGTGGTTCAGGATTTAGCTTCATCGAGTTAGGCGTTGTACTTGAAGAGATGGGTCGCGCGTTGTTGTGCGCACCGTATTTCTCCACAGTTGTTCTTGCAGCAAATGCATTGTTGCTGAGTGGCGATGATGCAGCGAAGAAAAAGTATTTGCCAGGTATCGCGAGTGGCGAAACCATTGCAACACTTGCATCGACAGAGCCTTCGGGTAAGTGGGATGAAAAGGGAATCACCATGGAGGCCAAGGGCAGTGGAAGTGATTTCACGCTCACCGGCACCAAGATGTTCGTTCTTGATGGTCACACAGCAAGCTTGATCATCGTTGCTGCCCGCACGGGCAAGGGTGTTTCATTGTTCGCAGTTGAAGGTTCGGCAAAGGGCCTCACCCGCACCGCGCTTTCCACCATGGACCAAACCCGCAAGCAAGCAAAGTTGGAGTTCAATGCAACTCCTGCAACATTGATTGGCACAGAGGGCAAGGGCTGGGACGTATTGAGCAACGTATTTGATCTTGCCGCAGTTGCTCTTGCAGCAGAGCAAGTGGGTGGTGCTCAGAAAGTTCTTGAAATGGCAGTTGAGTACGCCAAGGTTCGCGTGCAGTTCGGTCGTCCGATTGGTTCTTTCCAGGCAATCAAGCACAAGTGTGCAGACATGTTGCTTGAAGTTGAATCAGCAAAGTCGGCTGCGTACTACGGCATGTGGTGTGCGGCAGAAATGAACGACGAACTTGCTTCGGTTGCTTCACTTGCCAAGGCGTATTGCTCGGAAGCATATTTCCATGCAGCCGCTGAAAACATTCAGATTCACGGTGGTATCGGCTTTACATGGGAACACCCAGCGCACTTGTACTTCAAGCGCGCAAAGTCGAGCGAGTTGCTGTTCGGTGATCCTACGTATCACCGCGAGTTGCTTGCCCAGCGCATTGGCATCTAAGTGAGCAGCGCAGCGTGTCTGCGGTAACCATTGTTTTTGCACTGCTTTCTGCAGTTTCAATTTTTGTGATTGCAGCCGTAGTGATTGGCCGTGAAGCTCGTCGTTTAGACGGTGTTGCTCCGCGCGCGGTATACGATCCGGATGAAGCAACACAGTTTGTTGCAGATCAGTTGCCGGAACAAACTCAGGCGCGTCTGACGTTTCCCGAGTTACACAATCTGCTGGCGTTGCACATGCGCTGGATGCAAGAAAAGGGATTGCAACCTGCCGATGTGGTTGACCGAAAGCAGGACATTCTTTCGACACTTGTTGTGGGTGAAGAGACGTTGACCGCCTATTTGTTAGGTATGGCCGAGGAAACCAAGATCAATGTGTTGGATGACGTCGACATTGTGCACGTTGTTCGTGCGCACTTGGCTTATTTTGAGGCGATCGGTGCTGTTGGTCCAAGCGCATCTTCTAATGACTTGTGACCGATGACGTTTTCTTTCCAAATCGACATGTAGCGCTCGAGGTGAGGGTTGAAATAAGGATCGTCGTCTAGCGCATCGCGCCACCGTTTGCCAATGTGGGCAACTTCGAAAGGCTGCAGTTTTGGTGATCGTGTCTTCGACTCAAAGTGGTACATCTGAGCGTGAGGTGTCCAGATAATGCGGTACCCCGCATCACGTAGCTTGAGTCCAAAATCAACGTCGTTGTAATTGGATGGAAACAGGGTGCAGAGTCCACCAACTTCCATGAATGCACTGCGCTTAATCAACACACATGCAGCAATCACGCCTGAAACTTCACGTTGTACACGTAACAGATTCTGTGCGCCAACGTGTTGAGGCGAGCGATGTCGATACAGGTCGTATGGGATGGGGTTGAGAATGTGGCCAGCACTTTGGATGAGTCCGTCCTCGTACAACAGCATTGGGCCAGACATGGCAACTTCTGGGTCCTCAAGTAATCCCATCAGGGTTTCGATGGTGTCTGATGAAATGAATTCTGTGTCGTCGTTGAGCAGCAATAAATAATCACCGTCGCTATTGACAACTCCAAGGTTGACCTTTTCTGCAAAGTTGAACTCTTGGTCGTACTCGACAACCTTGAGAGCAGGTCCGCCTGCAGAAACGATTTGACTGCGCGATTCGTCCGGCGTTTCCTTGTCGAGAACCGCAATGATTTCGAGTTTGAGGTAGTTGCATGTGCTTCGCAGTGATGTCAACGCATGCGCGGCCATCACGACTGACTGCCCTCTAATGGTTTGCACCGTTCCACGAGTAGGCAGGATCACGCTGATTTTTGGTTTGCGCGAAACATGGCGCTGCACACGAACTGCAGCGACCTGGAGGTCGAGTGAGCAATCGGCGTTAATTCCGGTGCGTTGGCAATGTTCCTGCACTGCAACGAGTGAGGCAGTTGGCTCTGTGCATTGTTGCGTCGATAGGTGCAGAACCTCAGAAATTCGATGTGCTCGCTTGCTTGCCTCAGAAAGCCGAAGATTTCGATCGTGGCTATGCAATCGCGAAAGCATTGTGGCGCCACCAGCTAGAGCCGCGACCCGAGCACGAACAGCAACAAATTCGCCGATGTAGTTATGCGAGCGAAGGCGCTCTGGCGACCAGCCCGGTCGGCGCACAATCGATGCATCTTCGAAGCGTGAAGCACCCCGATGGGATGAATCGCCGTAAATAAAATCAATTCCCGGTTGTTCGGTAAGCTTAAGATTAATCAATTCGAGTGCTTGTGGGTGTAGCCGGTCGCCAGCAGGTAAAAAAACAACAACAGCATTTTCAATCACCACAATGTTGTTTCGGGCGATCACGATCGAACTTGTTCGCATTTTTCGGGTTCGTGTGACTCGTTCGTGCGCAAGGGTCGAATCGCTGATGATCCAATGATTTGGGGTTACATGGCTTGCCAACAAAGAGTTGGCTGTCCGTCGAAGGTCGCGTACTGCGCAGTCTTGTCCTGCAGTAACAATGATGAACGAGTGCTTCACGAAGCAACTTTCTTTACGGCAAAGCGAACCCAACGTGGTGCGTGCCGAAACGCGAAGCGCAGTGGTCGTAACCATGGCTGATGAACCCAGTCAATTTGTTGAGACGCTTGCGCATCACGGGCGAAGGATTGGCTGAAGTGGTAACCATCCATCGATGTGTTTTCGCCATATTTTGCCTGCACTCTCATTTCGGCACGAGCACCAAACTCGGCATCTCGAAGCCGAAGTTCTTCCAGTATTGCGTTCACGATTGGGTCATGTGAAAGCACCATGTCTATCAGCCTAATGAGGCCGAAAAGGCCTAGATCATCATGTTCAGTTGCGAAGCAATGAGTTGCGCAAGTTTGGCATCGCCAGAACTTGTCCAGACTGTTTCGGCGTCTGTTTTTCTGCCTGTGGCAAGAGCAGTGAATACCGTGCTTGCCATTGTGATCTCACAAACCATCGTTGCAGGGGTGGCATCAACAATTTTGGCTCGTCCATCAACAACAGTGATGAAGACATCTCGCTGAACATCGCCGGTGATTCGGATTGCAACGGAGTTTCCTTCGGGGGTTGCGGCGCGTTTTCCGACAACGATTGGCAGTGTGCGGATCAGTCGATCAATGGTGTGTTCGGCGCACGGTCCACCATGATTACCGTCAAGGCTGAGCGCACGCCTGATGTCTTGGTCATGAATCCAAATATCAAGGATGCGTATGTCAAGAAAGTCGCCAAGGGTTCCTGGTCCTGTTGGCATCATTATCGGCTGGGCAAAGTAGTCGTCATCAGCCGTGAGAAGTTGGTTGGTTCGCTCGGCCACCACAGATTTCCACTCGGCAAACACTTCGCTTCCGGGTAACGAGCGTCGCGCATCAATCTCGTGTTCGTTGTGTTCGCCAATTGGGTTTTTGATGTAGTCAAACTTTGGGGCTTTGTGTGTCGTTGCATCTTTGCCCAACAACATGCGCTCAATGCCGACAAGATGTGAAATGTTGTCTTGAACCGACCAACCAGGGCAGTCAGTTGGTTGTTTCCACTGATCTTCGGTGAGTGGTTCGCACAATGCGGTGATGGCGTTGAGCGCCTCAACTGTTAGGGATACTTTCTGTTCAATGCTCATGTCACCTCACAATGCTGGGTTCTGGACAGTATTCCATTCGCGCGCGCGCAGATACGGGCTGAACACGTTGCCAATGTGGGCAAGGTCTGCCTGCGTTTTTGGGGTCTTGATTTCATAGAGGCCAGGGAAGTGGGCGTATGCAATGGTCATGCTCCACAGTTCAAGCGCTTGGTCACCATCTGGTGCGGGAACAACTACAGGGCCAAACACGGCACGACCTGTTGCGAATTTGAGAATCGGCACGCCGAATCCTCCGAGTTCGTTCACAGCGAATTCGTGATCTGCACGCACGTCGTCGTGTGTTGTGCGATCGGCTAACGCATCTTCCCATGCAGTAGCAGGTGCTCCGATTGCAGCGAGTAGTTGGCGAGCGGTTTCTTCTTCGTATGGACGAATACCTTCAATGTGCAACGCATTGCCAATTGCTTCGTACCACTTGTCGCATAGATCCATATCGATTCGACGCAGCCATGCACCGATGCGCATCGGAGTCCAGCCAAAGGAAATCTCGCGTTCCCAAGGATGCTTCTTGCCGTCAACACGGTTGGTTTCTTCAAGGCTAAAAAACTTCCAATTAATCGTGATGCCGTTGAGAGCACGAACATTGCGTACCCACAGCGAAGTCTGGTGGGCCCATGGGCACATTGGATCGAAGTAGAAATCCACGGCAGATACCGAAGGTGTGGTGTGCTGGGAGAGTGTCATGCTCTCAGACTAGATTTATCGGGTATGAAACGTCCTAGTCGGTTCGAGCACACACGATTCCTTGGCGATAAGCGCACCCAATTGGTGTACGACCTTGATGAATGGACCGACGAAGAGATTGTCAATGAAATCTCCGAAAGCGGCGTTGGCCTGAGCTTTGGTCCCGACACCCTGGCCGAGGCTCGCAACCGTGGTTATACCTTGGCAAAGCCCGGTGTAACTCGCCGTCATCTCAAGCCGCGCGCTTAGATCGTGGGCGCCGCAGACAGCGCTTCTTCAATGAACGGTTCGTTCCTCTCGGGCGGACTCAATCTGCCGCGATATCTCGCACAGCCGACAGGCAAGTCAGGTGCGTTGCCAGCGATGGTGTTGTGTCACGGATATCCCAGCGGTGGTATTGATGCGCGTCATTCTGCTGGCTCATTTCCCGAGTTGTGTGATCGGGTAGCAAACGAACTTGGCTGGACAGCAATGACGTTTACATTTCGTGGATGTGCATCGAGCGAAGGTGATTTTTCGATGCAGGGCTGGATTGACGACATTCGTGCAGCCATCACCCATGTTGTGGCAGAAACCTCGCCGAGCGGTATTTGGTTGGTTGGCAACAACACGGGAGGCTCTCTCGCGTTATGCGTCGCAGCAGATGACCCCCGTGTCAATGGATGTGCGTTGTTGGGTGCGCGGGCAGATTTTGATGACTGGGCAGAACAACCGCGACGATTCCTCGAGCACTCTCGTGAAATTGGAACGATTCGTCGACCAAATTTCCCACCGTCTATTGAAGAGTGGGGTCGAGAACTACGCCGATTCCGCCCAGCAGATGCCGCACGACGGTTTGCGCCACGGCCGCTGTTTTTGATGCACGGTCAAGATGATGACGTAGTGCCTACCGCAGACTCGCGAGTACTTGCACAGGCACATGGTGCTGCAGAGTTACAGATTATTCCTGGTGCAGGGCATCGATTGCGTCATGATCCACGGGCAATGGCCGTGCTGCTTGGTTGGCTAGATCGTCAGCGCACGCTGGCGGCAATGTAACCGCTAAACGTTTTCGATTTTGCTGTGCCAGTTCCATGCACTCGTGATGATGTCGCGTAAGTCGCGGGTTGCTTTCCATCCAAGTAGTGCTCGCACCAGCGTTGGGTCGGCATACACCGAAGTTGGGTCTCCTGCGCGGCGACTGGTAATAACGTGAGGAACTTTGCGCCCACTAACTTGTTCTGCAATATCGATTACCTCAAGCACTGAAGTGCCTCTACCGGTTCCCACATTGCAGGCAAGACTTGCACCACCTTGCTCGAGGTAATCAAGTGCTTTGACGTGCGCATCGGCGAGATCTTCAACATGGATGTAATCGCGGATACAGGTTCCGTCTGGAGTTGGGTAATCGTTGCCAAACACATTGAGCGGTCCACTGAAACCAAGGATGGCCTTCATCACAAGGGGCACAAGGTTTTGTGACATCGACCAGTCTTCGCCGATTGAGGAATCTGCGCTTGCACCAGCGGCATTGAAGTAACGAAGGCTGACAGAGCGCATTCCAATTGCATCGCAACTTGCCAAGAATCGTTCCATCACTGCTTTGGTTTCGGCGTAGACGCTCTCGGGAAGTAGCGGTGAATCCTCGGTGACGGGCACGGATGCAGGGTTTCCGTAGACGGCTGCGCTAGATGAAAACACCATGCGCTCCACACCGTTGGCAAGCAGTGCGCGCACCAAATCGATGGTGCCCCCAACATTGTTGTTGTAATACCTCAGTGGTTGTTCCATCGATTCGCCAACTGCCTTGTAGGCAGCGAAGTGAATTACCTCAGTGATGTCGTGCTTCTTGCAGATCTTTTCAATGAGGCGTTCGTCGGAGATGTTTCCTTGGAAGAAAGGCACCGTGTCGATGCGGCTCTTTGTTCCAAGTTCGAGTGAATCAAGGACAACAACGTCTCGCTGTTGTTGAGTGAGCAGGGCAACGGTGTGCGAACCGATATACCCAGCACCGCCCGTTACTAAAACTGCCATGTACCAACCCTAACGACTAAACGCTCAACGCTTAGGGCGATCTTTCTTGTCTAGATCTTGTGCTCGTTGCATTTGCTTGTATGCGCGAACTTTTAACAGGCTTGTAGCCGAATAGATATCTGCAACCGATCGTGGTTGTCCATCGCTGAACTCTCCCGCTTTTTCTTTCCAGCCTTTTGGTCGAATGCCAAAACGCTTGCCAAGAAGTGCAATAAAAATTTCAGTTTTTTCTTCGCCATACCCGGGCAGTTTGCGCAATCGCTTACGCAACTCTTCGGCATCGACAACATCTTTCCAAATGTTTTCAGCCTTGCCTTTGTATTCGGCAGCGATGATTGTTGACATGTCGTAGATGCGTTTGGCCATGCTTGCGGGAAATCGGTGTATCGCAGGTTTCGTGCAGCAGATTGTCACGAACTCGTCCGCGTCCATCGCCGCAATCTTTTTTGCATCACAATGTCCGAGTCGTTGTTTGATGGTGTAAGCGCCAGTAAATGCCCACTCCATCGGAACCTGCTGATCAAGCAGCATTCCGATCATCAAGGCAAGGCCATTCGTATGAAGCAGTTTGTCGGCATCGGGTTTGCCGGTGATGTAGAGAGGACGAGGTGTAGTGGAGCTAGTTGCCATGCAATAAGTATCGCTTATGCGAACAGCGAACTGAGAGACTCAGCATCAATGCCATAACGAGTAATTGCATCGGCAACAACTGACTTGTCTATCGCTCCTGTTGCCGCCAAGTCGTTGAGCACCGCGACAACGATGTGTGGCATGTCAACTTCGAAGTGCGCACGCAATGCTTCTCGGGTGTCGCTACGCCCCATACCGTCGGTTCCAAGTGGGGTGAAAGAGCGGCTGCCCACATAGCGGACGATCTGTTCGGGGACTGCTCGAACAAAGTCGGAGACGGCAACAATCGGGCCCTGTGACTGATCGAGCAACTGGGTCACCCGTGGTGCACGTGGCGTTTGCGTTGGGTGCAGTCGATTCCAGCGTTCGGTCTCGACAGCCTCTTCGCGCAACGACTTGTATGAGGTGGCCGACCACAGTTCGGCACCAACGTCATAGTTATTCGCAAGCTCGGTTGCAGCCAGCCGTGCTGCGCTATGTGCAGAGCCTGAGAACAAGATCGTTGCGTGATGTGTGTGTTGTGGGGCGTCTTGCCACTTGTACAAACCATTCATAATGTCTTGTTCGATGGTGGGACTATCTGGCCGAGCAGGCATTGGGTAGTTCTCGTTGTACAGCGTGAGGTAATAGAAAATGTCTTCGGGTGTTTCGCCGTACATGCGATTGATGCCGTTTTTAATAATTGCGGCAACTTCGTAGGCAAACGAAGGGTCATACACATGGCAGAACGGAATGGTGCTGGCAAGCACCAAACTGTGACCGTCTTGATGCTGCAAGCCTTCGCCAAGCAACGTGGTGCGTCCGGCAGTCGCACCGAGCAAGAAGCCTCGTGTGCGTGAGTCGGCTGCCTGCCAAATAAGGTCGCCAACGCGTTGAAAACCAAACATTGAATAGAAGGTGTAGAACGGCACCATTGGCACACCACGGGTGGCATAACTTGTGCCAGCCGCAATGAAACTGGCCATGCTTCCCGCCTCGGTAATTCCTTCTTCAAGAATTTGACCCGACGATGACTCGGTGTAACTCAGGAGCAATTTGTGGTCAACAGGCTCGTACTTTTGGCCCTGCGACGCATAGATCTTTAGCTCGGGAAACAACGAGTCCATTCCAAACGTGCGGCCTTCATCCGGGATGATCGGAACAACTCGTGAACCAAACTCTTTATCTCGAGCAAGATTACGAAGCAATCGGGTGAACCCCATGGTGGTGCTCACTGCTTGCTGACCGCTTCCACCATCAAACTCGGCAAATGCCTGCGGATCGGGAAGATGTAGTTGTTTGCGGATTGTTGTGGAGCGACGCGGTACCGATCCGCCAAGCGTGCGGCGACGTTCCATCATGTATTGGTATTCAACGCTGTCGTGTGGCGGGCGGTAGTACGGAGGTTCGTCTGCAAGTAACGCGCTGTCGGGAATTTCTTCCTCAAGGTGCAATGTGTTGCGCAATGTACGCAGTTGGTCGTCTGTCATTTTTTTAATTTGGTGAGTTGCGTTACGACCTTCGATGTCGTGGCCAAGTGTCCAGCCCTTCACCGTCTTACATAAAATTGCAGTGGGTCGTCCCGAACCAAGGTTTTCGGTTGCTGCCTTAAACGCAGCGTATAACTTGCGGTAGTCGTGTCCACCACGTGGCAATGTGCGCAGTTGTTCGTCGGATAAGTGCGACACCATCTCGCGCAAACGTGGATCGGGGCCAAAGAAGTTTTCGCGGATGTAATTGCCGTCTTCGACGATGTATCGCTGAAACTGCCCGTCAACTGTTGCGTTCATTTTGTTGAGCAACACGCTTTCGTGGTCATTGGCAAGGAGGTCATCCCATTTTGTGCCCCAGATGACTTTGATGACATTCCAACCAGCACCACGGAACGTTGCTTCAAGTTCTTGGATGATTTTGCCATTGCCGCGAACGGGCCCATCAAGGCGTTGCAAGTTGCAATTGACGACGAATGTGAGGTTGTCGAGTTGTTCACGAGCGGCCAATGAAATTGAACCAAGCGTTTCTGGTTCGTCGCATTCGCCATCACCAATAAAGGCCCACACTCGGCTCTGCGATGTGTCATCAAGTTGGCGATTATGCAGGTAGCGATTGAATCGTGCTTGATACAACGCGGTGATTGGTCCGAGTCCCATAGAGACTGTCGGAAACTCCCAAAACTCTGGCATCAATCGAGGGTGCGGATAACTCGATAGCCCTTTTCCATCTCGTCCAAGTTCACGACGGAAGTGATCAAGATCGTGTTCGTCTAAACGGCCCTCAAGGAACGCTCGTGCATAAATGCCAGGAGCAGCGTGACCTTGGAAATAAATGTGATCGCCAGGTGTGCCATGGTCTTTGCCCCGAAAAAAGTGGTTAAAGCCAACTTCATACAACGATGCAGACGATGCATAACTGGAAAGGTGGCCACCAATTCCATCGGCATTCGAGTTTGCGCGAACCACCATTACCGCTGCGTTCCATCGAATGTACGCGCGGATTCTGCGCTCGATGTGTTCATCACCTGGGAACCAAGGCTCATGTTCTTGGGCGATGCTGTTGACATAAGGCGTCGACACGGTGGCCGGAAAGCTAACTTGTGCTTCTCGAGCGCGCTCAAGAAGTCGCGACAACAAGTAGCGCGCCCGATTCTTGCCGTGTGTTTCCACTACGGCATCGAGCGAGTCAAGCCATTCCGAAGTTTCAATCGGGTCAGAATCTGGCAGCTGGTGCACGGATCCGTCAAAGAGCATGGTCCTATTCTCGCAGAGTTACCAATGAGTACCTATTCGCCGATGGGTACCCATGCTGAGGCATGAATTCGGCAATGATCTAACCCGTGATTGTGATCTATACCGATGGGGCATGTTCGGGTAATCCGGGACCCGGTGGTTGGGCGTGGGCGACTGCGCCAACGGGCGAGCCATCTGACACTGGAGGCGAGAAACATACGACCAATCAGCGAATGGAAATCATGGCAGCGATGCAAGCACTGCGTGCACATGTTGATCATGAAGGCCCAATCGAAATTCGTTCCGACTCCACCTATGTTGTGCATTGCTTCCGCGATTCGTGGCATGTTGGTTGGAAGAAGCGAGGCTGGAAAAACTCGCAGCGCCAGCCGGTAGCCAACCGCGATTTATGGGAACCATTTATCGAGATGGTGCTTGCTCGTGGGGACGTCACGTTTACATGGGTCAAGGCCCATAGCGGTGAAGCGATGAATGAGTTGGTTGATGCATTGGCTGTTGCCGCCTCAACGGCATATATCACGAAGTAGTTCGGTTTCATTTCGCAATCGTTCGTTGCGTAGGCTTGGCGCATGGATCTCAATGGAGCAAGCGCAATCGTCACAGGTGGAGCATCGGGAATTGGGGAAGCGTGCGTACGTTTGCTTGCCAAGCGTGGTGCAAAAGTTGTAATCGCCGACATTCAAGAAGAAAAGGGCAATGCACTAGCCAAAGAAGTTGGTGGTGCGTATTGCAAGGTTGATGTCACGAATACTCAAGACATCATCAACGCAACTGAAATGGCTAAGTCGATGGGACCGATTCGCGCGTTAGTTAATTCGGCAGGAATCGGCTGGGCACAGCGCACGGTCGGAAAAGACGGCACGTACGAATCGGCAGCCAACTTGGATGCGTTCAAGAAAGTTGTTGCAATCAACCTGGTCGGAACATTTGACTGCATCCGCATTGTTGGCACGGCGATGAGCACCAACGAGCCATTGGAAAATGGAGAGCGTGGAGCAATTTGCAACATGGCATCGGTCGCTGCATTTGATGGCCAGATTGGTCAAGCGTCGTACTCTGCTTCCAAGGGCGGAGTTGTCGGTATGACGCTCCCGATCGCACGCGATCTTTCAGCAATTGGAATTCGTGTCAACACGGTTGCTCCTGGACTCATCGATACTCCGATTTACGGTCAGGGTGAGAACAGCGAATTGTTCAAGCAGAATCTGCAAAAGGGTGTGCTGTTCCCGCAGCGTTTGGGATACCCAGAAGAGCTTGCCTCAATGGTTGTTGAAACCATTACCAATAGCTACATGAATGCCGAGACGATTCGCGTCGATGGTGGCATTCGTATGCCGCCTAAATGAATTAGCGAGGCACGTGGCAATGACCCACGTTTTACATCAGCATCCCTTCACTCCGTTTGATCACGCTCCAGAAGGCGATGTCTCTCATTTTCGTGCATTGCCAATTCCGGTTGACATATTGCCCAACGAAGTCGGCACTCAATTTCGACACCGTGTGGGAACAAGAGCGCTTGAAACCACACAATGGCTCCCAAGCGACGAAGAATCCGAACCAACCATTGAAATGAAGCACGAGTTGCTTCGTCTTCGCCGGGATGAAGTTGTTGGTTTCGTGGAAGAGGGTGGTGATAGTGCGCAAGAGGCCGCATCACTTGTTGGTGATTTCTGTGGCGTACCTATCCGATCCACCGGGATTGATGCATTGGTTGAGGCAGCGTTGCTTGTCGCTGACGACTTGGTGGTGATGAAGCAGATAGATGTTGACGGGGTAGAACCGCAATTAGTTGTTGTTGCCGGAGTGGTGTGTTCGCCAAGCCGTTGGAGTATTGGAACAAAGCTGAACAAGGCAATGATGGCTGTTCACCAACCGGTTTCGCAATACGCGGAACATGTTGGGAAGGCTGTTGATACAACAATGACCCGATTGCGTGCAGATCAGCCGATGGTTCGATCAAATTGGACCATTGAAGACCATTGCGCATTGTTTCAACCCTTTGCGCCACGTCAACCGTTGGTGAGTGATCCATCACAGTTGTGGATCCGAATGGAACGACAAACGCTTCGAGCGTTGCCTCAAACCGGGGGATCAATGTTCACCATCCGCACCTATCAACAACCAATCACGGAGTATGTGCAACGCGGAACAGATGTTGCTGCCACGTTGTACTCGCTGGT
>Ga0129324_10001394_pt1 | contig 15618 bp, 11 predicted proteins | sample CPBDNA_7_FD_96879 | JGI IMG/M metagenome (GOLD analysis project Ga0129324, IMG submission 96879) | Freshwater to marine salinity gradient microbial communities from Chesapeake Bay, USA - CPBay_Spr_15_0.2_DNA | ecosystem: Environmental > Aquatic > Marine > Coastal | place: USA: Chesapeake Bay... | reverse complement strand
GTGAAACCGAGCGCCAACAGTCCCGTGGCAACGAGTACAAGTGGCCAACTCTTGTTTCTCGAGTACGAATCAACAGCGAGGATCGCTCCCAGTACAAAAGCAGTTGCGGCAAACTCGATAAGGCTCGCGCTGGCCCACTGCGCAGCGAATGGCGTAACTTGGAAAAGAATCAATGCGATCAGTGAAGCTTTAGCACCAAACCAACGCTGGATCAGAACCGCAAGCAGTATCCCTGTTCCAATGAACATGAGCAGCCCTGTAACTCGACCGGCGGTATCTGCCGAAAGGCCTAAAGCCTGGCCAATTACCGCAGCGATCCCCTGAAATAACGGAAATTCGTAAGGATTGGTCCAAGGGGGGCCCAAAGTTGGCAAAGGGGTGTCAATAGACCAATTTCCAGCCATGTATTCGCGGATAGTAAAAGCAGTCTGTGTCTGCCGAAAGGCGTAAAGATCAACAAGATTCGGTCGTAAAACCAACAACTGAACTACGAAACTGATCAGAGAGACAAAGCCAGTTAGGATCAGCCAAGCATGCGAGCGGATCCAAGTGCCGCTGTCTGAATTCATATAATGATGTTAGCGGGTCACGGCTCCTCAACAGGAGAACGAGAAACTAATAAACAGAAACCGCTAGGGGGATTGATGTCAAGAACGAAGTTGGCTGCGCTTTCTGCCGTGGCTTTCATGCTCTTGGGTGTGGTTTGGGCATTCGCTTCACCCCGAGGTTCCTCAGCTGATGAAGACTTTCACCTAGTGAACATCTGGTGCGCACGGGGAGACTCTGAGATTTGCCAATTAAATCCTGAAGTTCCAGGAGTTGCCTTAGTTCCCGAATCCTTAGTTTATTCTTGGTGTTACTCTCGTTGGCCCGCCCAGATCAGCGCGGGATGCTTGAATAATTTAACAACGGAACCCGTAGAGACTAGTCGCCTCTCAACTGATGGCTTGAGTTACTCAATCGCGTTCTTCGACACTATGCGATTAATGGCGGGGACGAATCTTGAACTTTCAGTTCAGGTGATGCGAATCTTCAACGTCATCGTTGCTTCACTATTTTTTTTCTGGGCACTCAAATCAGCAAACTGGGCGATTTCACGCGCACTCTCCCTCACCTGGGGTGTCGCTATGGTCCCATTGGGCGTATTTTTTGTCGCCTCAGTCAACCCAAGTTCATGGACCATTATTGGTGTCGGTACCTATTGGGCTTTCTTGGCGTCATTGGTGAGCAAGTCCCCCAAAAATCGTGGCAGAAAAATAAGTCTAGCCGTCGGTACTGCTGCCTCTGCTCTCTTAGCACTCATGGCGCGCTCGGACTCTGGAATCTATTTGGCACTTACCACCGTCGCGATACTTCTTTGGCGCTGGAAATTTATTTCCACTCATTTGTCCAAAACCTCAAAGTTATCGCTAGCAACAGGCGTATCTATTATTTTGCTACTTACCGCATGGATTGAAATTCGTAGATATCAAGTTTTCCCTTTCTCATTTCCTGGAGCCAACACTTCAAGTGATCAACCAGTTCCTGCAATTAAGACACTCCTCGAGGTTCCATCTTTTATTTATGGGCTTTTTGGTGGACAATCAGCACGAACGGCTCTTCGAGACTCGCTTGGCGCCCAAAGCCTTGAGGGCTACCGACCTGTGGGTTTCATTCAAGGGCTTGGATGGACAGACACCCAGGTTCCATCTATCGTCTCCTTAACCGTTGGTGCAGCAGTTTTGGCAATGATGCTCATGGGTTGGCGAACGTATGAGAGGACGCGAGTACTGGCTTTTCTATTGCTGGTAGTTGCGTTCTTTGCTCAAATACTGCTCATGAGAGCCTACGTTGATTTTACGGGCACCGTATTCATTCAACCCAGGTACTTGTTCCCGCCCGCACTAGTCGTCATTGGTGTGGCACTTTCCCTCAGAACCAGACACCGTTTCCTGAACAAGTTCCAAGCCCTCGGCGTCACTATCTTGCTAGTCACAGCAGGATCAGTTGCCTGGCTGGCGGTGTCAACGCGGTATGCGATAGGACCTGAGGCAGCCTACACAAATTTTGGGCAACCGATTGAATGGTGGTGGTCGGTAGGGCCTGGAAGGCTTTTGTCTTTTCTAATTGTTGTCCTAGTGACAAGTATTTGGTTAATCGTAAGTGTGTATTTGACTTCGATTAATCAAACTAGATGCATATATCTGAAACCTGCTTCAAGAGGAGACACAAGTCTGAAATAATTTTCCTGTCATTTACAAACCGCGGGTCAGATGCAGTAAGCGTTACCGACAGGGAGAGTTTTCGTCGAGAACTTTGGATGCGTGAGAGGTCGCTAATCGTATTTCTATTTAGGACTTGCCCGAATGCATATGCTGATGCAATTTGAATCAGTGTGATACTTCACCAAGGAAAGGGTTTAGTGGGCAAACTATCTGAGTTCAATAGGTTGATCCAAGAATCTTTGAAATCGGCCTACATCCTACGCCAAGAGGCACCCGAACTAATTTGAGTGTTTTGTTCCGTGATGACCTAGGAACGCTAATTTACCGAGCTGTAGCTACGTACCCTTTTTGTTCGGCTATATCCCTGTCAATTTAAGAAATGATTTCGACTGGGCGCGACACTTTCCCGAGCACTGGTCTTGAATTCCGAGGTCAGTGTGCTTAGTCAGTCACTTCCATCAAACAAATCATTGCGCTCGCCGATGAATTTGGCCAGTCATAGTCATTGCATGCGAGTGGGCCCAGGTTCAGTACTTTGGACAAGGACTTGGCATATTGCTCAAGGTTGCTCATGTTGACACCAAAGAGAGCAATCACTGTAGGTTTGGTTGCTCTGATTCGGTCGAGGTCCTCGGGTCTAAATGTTGCGTCGACTCCAGAGCGGTTCTCACCCCAAAATTGCATCGCCGCGGCGACATATAGATCGCGGTCACCTTCAAGCCAGTTACCGTCCACATAGGTGAGGATTTGGTCGGTGGGTTCTGTGTTGTTAATTAACCATTGTTGGGCTTTGAGGCTGTTGGCAAGTTTGAGTTTGATTGGATTGTCTTGATAGGCCCACGCAAAAGGGCTGGAGTAGTATAGGCCAATTTGATCACGTGAGTTATTAATCAGTTGGCCGGTTGATAAGAAAAGGATTAGTGCGGAGATAAGCAGTGTGTTGCTTTTGGTAGTGGAGAGGAAGGCTGTGGTGATAATTGCGAGTGTGGCGGCAATATATCCGTTAAAGTCAACTGCTTGAAAACCTGTGGCCATCAGGATTGCGATAGCAATCGGGGTGATCCAGATGGGTGCTGTGATGCGCTCGGCAAAAGTGATTGCAAGGGCAATAGATGCTGGTATCCAGAGCATTGAAGTATAAATAGTGGCTTCGAGGGTGATACCGGCCATGGCTGGCAGGAATGTGAGGGTGAAGCCCAGGGTTGTAAGGGAAATAGTGAGAGCGACTTGGGTTGCGGGAGTTCTGAATCGCCACCAATAAGTTGCTACGACAACAAGTATTGCCAATGGGACCAGCAGGGAAGGATCGGTCAACCAAACCGGTGACTTACTGGCGAAGTCGGCGTAGTCGAGTTTGGCATTCCACTCTAGATAGGTGGTGAACCAATTCATGCCGGGAAAAAGTTGGGTGCCAATGAGAAGAAACGCGCTAAAGGTGATTGCGGCACTAGCTGCGGCGAAAATGAATCTTGTGAAGAGTTGAGTGATTTTCGTGCTGGGTTTATGTGCGAAGTGATGTTGGATTGATATTGCTAGCCAGATTGAACCGGCAAGGAGAGCGGCATATGGGTTGATCATGGCGAGCCAGCCCAGAGTTATACCACTGGTGATCGTGGCTTTCTTGCTGGTGAATAGTGCTGATGTTGTTGTAATTGCAATTGCAGCGAATGCTGTTCCGGTGACGTATGGGTTGCCGAGGTAGCTCAAGATCACGGTGCTGGTAGCAAGTGACCCGGCAAGCAAAGCACTGGTATTGCGGGTTGAATTGAATTTTCTTGTTGCAACATAAATGGCGGCGATGATTGTTGCCAGGAGAAGCAAACGCCAGATGAAGTAGCCGATCCACGGTCCAAATAGTTGGGTCAGGGCATATGTTGGTGCAATTACCCCCAGTCGAGTCCAGTAGTAGGAATCAATGGGAGCACGATCGGTTACTTCGGAGCCGAAGTTGGCCAAAGAGAAATAGAAACTAGAGTCGGGCGTGTCCAGACCTGTCCACTGCTGCGCGATTAATCCAATAACCAGCGTTATTGCTGTGATAATCGCGGTGTCGGGGCCCCATTTGCGTACTAGTTTCATGTGACCTCTCTCTTGGGAGTTGTGAATGCGGTGGCTAGCCAGAGCGCAGCGATACCGGAGAGCAGGATTAAGAGACTTGTGTCACCCACTACCAGTGCTGGGGTAGGCCAGATCAAGCCATTTGGGGTGGGAATCATTGGTGCGGAAGTTATCGCCGTGATGCCAGCGCAGACTGCCAAGAACGTGCCCGCAATAGGGTGCCGTGCACTCAGTAGGGCCGCCCCAGCGGCAAGGGGAATGAGGAACATTAACCGGTAGTCATGATTGTTTCCCAGTAGATACGGGAACAGCAGGACGCCACCACTGCCCAGTGTGAGGGTCCAGGGGAGTTGTTCGCGTTCACTCGTCTGCTTGTTGTGAGTTCTCCCCCCCCGCGTTCGTGTGGAGATCAGAATCGCAATCCAAATCATTGTTGCAACAATGAAAAGAACGTAGCTAGCAATAGTGATTGTTTTCCAATTGTTGATTACTTCATTGCTTGCTTCATAAAAAAGATTTTCACCGGAAAATGCCGTTGCGAGAAGTGTTGTTACCCCAAATGCTGACTTCGTTGTTTTGGGATCATGCGCGCCGCTGGTTTCCGTTGCTTGCAAAACACTTGGCAGTGAAACCAACACAAAAATAGCGCTGAGTGCCAAACCGATAAATACTGCGGGGTTCTTCTTGGCAAACATGTTGCGGTGAATGAAGGGTAGAAACATTCCAATAGATAGGTACTTGGTTGCAGTGGCAAGAAAGGAAGCAAGTGAGCCCAAATATGAAAAAGGTGCGAAACGAGACTGCGATGAGGTGCTTAACGTGATCAGTGCAAGTACAACCAAAGCAAGCGTAAGTTGTTCGATCTGGCCGCGTTCGATAGCTAACATGCTTGCCGGTGAGATTGCGATCAGGGCGATTAATGACTGTGATGCGGTGAGGGTTATCGTTGTCTTTTTCCACGTGAAGGCGAGAGTGATACTCACAAGGATGATTGTTAAAAAAAAGATTAGGGCAAGCACTATACCGATTACTCCAGTGCTGTTGGTTCCCAAGTTCGCAGCGTTGAGTAATTGAGCGGGGAGTTCCACATAGGGTTGAAACGGGCGACCGTAGGGGTCGCAAGTCTCAATGGGGACTTGGTTGGCCAGACAATCGACGGTCGCGGTGATATTTGCCAGGTCACCGAAGGACACTGTGGCCGGGGTCATCGCGGGAAGGGCCTCGACCCCCCACGCTGCCCAGTTGTTGGAGAGCAGCAGCGAAATGGCGACGGTGGCGAAAGAGAAAGGCGCGATCGCAGCGGTGGCAAGCCTCATGCGTGAAATCACCTACCAAGACTAATAGAAGTGGCTTAACCATTCCACTAGAGTTGATAGGTGGCAAAGGTGATTCAGCGAGTTCCAGTTGCCGTTCCTGGACTGGTCATTTACCTGGGGCTGTGGTTACTCGTGCTGCTCCAATTTGATTACGCCAGCGCCACAACCAATTCGATTAACACTCTGTGGCAGAGCCTAGGCATTGACTACCTGTCCACCGACCCGATCGCCAGTCTTTCTGTCCTACACATTCAGCCTTGGGGAGTGAATGCTCTCTACGCCGTTGATTTAGCTCTTTCTCCCAACTCACACCTTTTCCTGCTTCTGCTCTTTCTAGCTGCGGGAGCTGGAACGATTGCCCTGCTCGGTGCCACGCTGGTGCGGGTTGGGCTGGCCCGAGGTTGGGCAGTGGGTGCATGTGTTGTTTTGGCACTGCTGCCCGGAACCGTGCTCTATACCTTCTGGCCCTATAACGTGACACTCATTTCATTTCTCGCGATAGCGGCGGTATGGGGATTGGCCCGCATGCGCACTCAGCCGGTTCTCGGCGCAGTGGTGAGTGCCAGTGCGGTACTGGGATTGCAGTTACTGCGTTCAACTTTTGTGTGGGTATTCGTGCTTGCGTGGTGCGTGTTTCTATTTGTATTACTGGTTCGGGCGCGATCAGGTCGCCGATTAGTAATCAGCACTTTGCCAGTATTTATTGTTCTGGTGTTGAGTTTAATAGCACAGGGGTATTACTGGGCTAATTACCAAATACCAGCCATGAGTTCCTGGAGCGGCCAAAACGTTGCTAAAGCTTTGCTCACCTCCGGCCAACTGAGCGTGACTGATTCAGCGCGATTAGAGATTTCGGCTGACCCGTGCCTAACCTCACTGTTGGTGGCTTATGAATCCCAAACATTGAACGTGTGGGATCCAGGCGGCTTGGTGCAATTACCCGGTTGTCAGTCTTTGCTGCTTGCAACTGAGCGGGGTATTCCCGCGTGGGATCAGGATTACCGCGAGAGTGGCGAGTTGAATTACAACTCTCGTTTAGCCTTGGCGGCATCGGGTGAGTGGAATCGGCTGATGACAATCATCGTGACAAAGGATCCAATGCAACTTATGCGAATGGCAATTACCACCGATACCGGCCCTCGGGGATCAGGGATCGGTATTTATCTCGACCCATCGGATGAATTCCCTTGGCTGGATCAAACTCGATCCGTTCTGCCGCTGGGATCCATAAGCGGCCTGTTGAGCATTGTGTTCGCCCCTGCCCTAGTGGTGTTGATCCTGATTGGAATTGGTCAAGCGATTTTTGTTCGCGATTCTTTCCTTCGACGTAGTACCGTGTATTGGGGGGCTCTGGGAATTGTGGTTTTCCATGCAACGGCCAGCACGTTGGCGGAGTACGCCGAAAACATGCGTTTTCGAGCAGAGATCGATCCCTTATTACTTCTGCTTGGAGTGATCTCGCTGTATGCGATTACGAATTCATCCCGTGAAACGCACACATCCACTGAGCAAGAGTGATATCGATGTTGCTCATGGAGTTTATAACTGTTCTGCTTGCGGTGATGTGCGTATTTCTGCTGGGAGCGCCGATTGCACTATGGCAGGTGAAAGACTTCGGCCCAGCAATGATCCGTGTATCACTTTGGTACGGAATGGCGATTTTTATCGTGATCACGGTTGTTACCAATCTCTTCTTACCGTTGCGATCACCGGGTGCGATAGCAATTGTCCTCGCTTTTATAGCGCTGACAGTGCTTACGACCCTATTGATCCGCTCACGTACTATCTTGGTGGCACCAAACTCAAGCTGGAAACCACCACGGGGAATCTGCTTGCTCCTGATTGTTGTTATGGCTGTGGTACTGGGCTGGATGCTGATTGCCTCGAGTCGAGCACCAACAAATTACGATTCGGGTTTGTACCACATCCCCGCTATTTGGTACGCGGCTGATTACCAAACTATCCCTGGACTGACAAATCTTTATCACAGCTATGGATTCTCGAACTCCCTCACCACCATTGCAGCCTGGATGTCCAATGGACCCATGGGCTTTGAGTCCTATCGAGTTGTCAATAGCGTGTTTTTCTTCATTTTGTTTATTGACATTGCATTGAGACTTACCAGTGACCGAAGAAAGTCAGTAGGTACAAAAATTCTGCTCGCTTCACTGGCAATTTTTGTGGCACCCATGGTCTGGATGGTTGACTACTGGGTAACGAGCCCAACATTTGATACACCTGTTGCGATTCTAATTTTCATTAGCGTGGCGGCGTTGGCCGACTCTCTCACCGCACGGCGGGTTCAATCCGCAGACATCACGATTGCCCTGTTGTCACTCGGTATTGCGGCGAGCATGCGACAGCACTACTGGTTCCTTTTTGCATTCACCGCCGGGACATTGCTATGGGTGGTCTATCGCAGACGTGGCGGCAGAGTGCGCCTGCTGTACTGGATCGGAATAGCTTTCGCGGCCGCCATTTTTGTCGTAATGATTGCTCGAGATTACATTTTGAGCGGTTGGGTCATGTATCCCTACAAGACCGTTTCCTTCAATGTGGAATGGATCGCCCCCGATCCAGCAGCGCTGATTAGTTCAACAAAGTTGTGGGCGAGGTCGCCAACACCGGCCTACCAACAGGCTGGTGACGGTTGGGGTTGGATCAGGCCTTGGTTAGGTGCGAATCTGACCAGTTGGGTATTTATCGGGATGCTGTTAGCTCTCGTTGCTGCCTCGGTAATTCTGTTGATTTCCCGCAAATTTTGGCGCCCTCGATCATTGATCGCTTTGCTAGTTCCGCAATTACTGTTTCTGGCTACTTGGTTCTTTGCGGGTGCACCCCATGTGCGCTATGTCTGGGCGCCCCTGTTGCTGTTGGGAATCCTGCCGCTGGCATGGGCCTGGCAAAGTCTGGGAACCGGGGGAAAACTCTCCGAGACGTTGAGTCGTATTGCAAATCTTTCCATTTCGGCAGAACTGATGGCAGTGGTAGTTTTCGCGGCCCTAGTCGTGTGGCCACGCCTTGCCGCGGATTTACCGGACATTCAGGTTGCCACGGTTCCGTTGAACTCAACCATTGATCTACTCGTCCCGCAAGGAACAGATCAGTGCTGGGGGAACTTTCCAATTTGCTCTGGAATGCCTTCAGAAGGATTGACCCCTCGAGGCAGTGAAATCACCGACGGGTTCACACACCAGCGGTAATTTAAATATTCCCCTGCTTAATTGCCTCTTCAATCCAGGGAATTACTTCGTCAAGCATCAGGTCAAGGGTTGTCGTGGCTTCAAAACCCAAGACCTCTTTTGCTTTTGTTACATCAGGAATTCGCTTTTGAACGTCGTGCTCGAAGGGTATGTCGCAGGTGTAATTGAAGGGGACACCGGGCTTGACCTTGTTCCAGATCACTTCTGCAAGTTCGAGCACGGTATGGGACTCAGCTGTGGAAAGGTTGAAGTCGTTATTGGTTGCCTCGGGAGACAACATCGCCGCCACAATCCCCTTGGCCAAGTCGCCACCATAGGTGTAGTGACGCACTTGTTGGCCGTCACCCAGCAGGTGCAGCGGGTCTTGGCCCTTAATGACTTTCTGAACAAGGTCAGGGACCACATGGCTCATGGCGAGTTCAATGTTGCCCGACATTACTTCAATGTCACCGAGTGCCTTACGTTCACCAATTCCCACACAATTAAATGGGCGACAGATGGTAAAAGGAACTCTGTATTGGTCCCAGGCTGCGCGGGCAAAGTACTCGACGGCGAGCTTTTGAAAACCATAGCTGGACAGGGGTGGGGGAACAATTAGTTCGTCACCCTCCTTGGACGGCCAACGGTCTGTTGACTCAAAAACCATGGAACTCGAAAGGTAGGTGACTTTTTTCAAAGACCCCTCGTTTTTGATTGTCTGGATTGCCGCATCACAGGTTGAAGCAATAATTCGTTCGTTCTGGGCCAGCAGGTCATAGGCGTACGTGTGGAAGTAGGAGATTCCCCCAATGAGTGCCGCGCCAGCAATAACGTGATCAACGTCAGACATCAGGTCAATCATGAGTTTGGTCTCTTCAACGTCACCACGCACGAAGTGATAACTTGCGCTGGCGTCAAATGAGCGAGTCACTTCACCGTATTTGGAGAGGTTGTCAACCCCGACAACTTCCATTCCTTGGTCCAGCAGCTCCTGGACGATGTACCCTCCAATAAAGCCAGCACTACCGGTGACGAGAACCTTCACTGTTTTCCTTCTTCCTGCTTTGACTTTAATTGATCAACGGTTAGTTCCGGACCATAAGCGAACCGGTACCACTTCAGATATTTGGGAATCCACTTTTTCAACATGAATCGCGACTCCCCAGCGTCCCGATCCAACCAAATTGTGGGGACTTCCGCGATCGGGCGACGTAGTCTGCGAGCCTTAGCCACAAGTTCAAGGGCTATTTCAAAGCCGGCATCACTTTCAATACCGACCTCTTCCACGAATGAGCGGCTATAAGCCTTGTAAGAATTTGTGGCATCAGAGGTAGTAACCCCGGCGAAAATCCTGAGTGATTTACCTGCTGAGCGTGAAAGGAATGCTTTAAAACGTGGCCCACCGATCTGTTGGCCACCGGGCATGTAGCGAGAGGCGGCAGCAATTACGCAACCGCGATCAACAAGTTCCACGAGGGTCTCAATTGATGCGGGGTCATCGGAGCCGTCAGCCATGGTCACAATCACTACGGGTGCGATTGCTTTGGTGAAACCAAATTTAATTGCCTCAGCCGGCCCGCGGGAGTCTTGGATTTCCACGCGCACCTGGGGCATTTCATTTTGGATTTCTTGAATCACCGGAATTGTGGTGTCTTCTGCTGAGTCAACAATCACGATCACTTCAAATGGCAAACTGACATTTCGCGCAATCCTCGCGATCGAGGATTGAATCGTCGCGGACTCGTTATAAGCGGGAATAACAATGCTCACTGCTGGTGTCACGTGCATCAGGCGGTGCCAGCAATTTTCCAAATATCAAACAGTGGTTTGGTCGTAGTAAGCGTCTTGTAGGCCGAGTGGGGAGCACCAATCACCACAACGTCACACTTCTCGAGAAGTTCCTCTTGGGTAACAAAACTCGGATCGTTAAACATGTGGGGGTCCGAGCAAAGGACTTCTTGGGCGCGGAATCGCAAGATTCGGCGGAGCTTGTAACTCAAACTCGAACGAGGGTCATCAGAGTCACCCTTGAATGCCATTCCAAGAATTCCAACGGTCAGTGTTGAGAGATCGTGCTCCTTTTCAATTTGCTCAACGAGGAACAGAGGCAATCCCTCATTGACCAACATTGCACTGTGCCCGAGGTGAAAGGCATTATTACTAAAGGCAGCTAATTGCATTGTGTCTTTGAGTAGGCACGGTCCAGCAGCGAAGCCTGCTCGGGGAAGGTCTTTAGCGCGCGGATAATTGTGAGTGATTGCATGTCTGACATTTTCATAGTCGACGCCGGCATTAGTGGCCATTACATAAAACTGATTTGCGATAGCAAACTTGATGTAACGCCACGAGTTGGTGAATAGTTTTGCCAATTCAGCTTCTTCAGGGGTGACGCGAACCGGCTCAGCGCCGAGTTGGGCAAAGAGCGCCTCCGAACGAATGAAAGCTGACTCTGTTCTCGCACCGATTACTTGAGGCAAACTGGACAGTTCCTCGAGTGCGAAACCCTCGGCAATGCGTTCAGGGCAGAACGAAAGATCCAGCTTCTTGCCTGACTTTGCCAAGTGTTTTTCAATCTTTTTGGCTACCCCGGGAAAAATTGTGCTGCGCAAAATCATCAGTTGCCCATCACGCATGAAAGGCAAGCAGTCGTCAATGGCGTGAACTACGGCGTCGGGTTCTGGGTTCAAGTGTTCGTCTACTGGAGTGCCAATCACAACAATGATCGTGTCAGCACCTGTGATGCTGTTGGTGTCGGTCGTCGCGGTGAAATTTCCACGAGCCAACACTTTGGCGAGTAGATCCTCGGTCCCAGGCTCAAGAAACGGCATATGACCCGTCATGACCTCAAGAACCTTAGCCGCGTCAATGTCCAGCGAAATTGTTTTCACCCCGGAGCCAGCAAGGGCTAACGCAAGAGGTAATCCAACATGGCCGCAGCCCCCCACAACAACGACAGACATACTTCCCCTCCGATAAATTAACTAGTAGCCCGCAGACTATTACAGCGTTTGGCGCCTCAGGATGCTGGTACTCGTCAAAGCTTGCCAAGGTCTATGAATTGAATCGCAGAAATCATAAATATCTTTGTTCCGAAACCCCCTTTAAGGATGTGAAATTAGGGTCCCTAATTGTGATCGGACTCCAACATGCTATCGACTCGTATGGCTAAGGCTCGTATTGCTAAGGATTGCGATTTTCTTAGGCTTAGACAGCCAACTTTATCCCTGACTTGCAAGTAGTTCCTTGATCCTTCCTTGAGTGACAATTTTTGAAGTCAACAGATCCGAACCTTCAAAGTTGACGTGATTTGAGTCCGCAAATTGAATGGCGTTGTCTCGGAGCATTGAGCATTTGGTTTCGGTGCAGAAAAGATCACTAGTCCGGATGAATATTGCACCTAGGGTCTTGGCGGTCGCCTCAATAATTATTGGTGCGTACTTAGCCCGCTCGGCTTCGAAAATTGCACGATCTTGATCACACAGGGGTTGCAGTGAGGAATCTTTACCGATCGCGCAGCGCTCGGGACCGAATTCAAAGCTAGGAATATCGTCCGTGATTATTGGAACTTTCCCACTGGCAACGAGTGAGTCAAGAGTGCCTTTAATCCCCTGAGCATCGATACCTCGCAGGGCCCAAAAAGCACTGAGAACAACAACTTGGATACTTGGCTGTGAATTAATGAAGGTGAGAAGTGGTCCCACGTTCGGATTGCTCAGGTCGGTTGCACCTTTGGTGTCAAATCAGGCAACGTTCTTCCCTGGAAACTCTCGAATAAACCCTGGGTAGAGAGCTAGTGCATGGCTGTCACCAATAATTGCAAGGTCTATACCCGCCTCAGGTTGAGATTGTAGACAAGTGACGCGCTCTTCACTTTGACCGGGAAGTGCGGGGATAGGAAAAGGGCCACAGGCATTTCGATATTCCAGAAGCGTGGATTCCAATGAAGCAAAACCGATTTCACCCCCATACAACTGTTCGGTTGAGGCACGACCGGGATTGGGGATCCACAGAAATGTTCCTGACAGGATCAATGCGGACGCGAGGAAGCCGGGAATGACCCATGTGGGAACGACGATCCGGAGTGCGCTCTTCTGTAGTGCTGAGTCCTTGACTTTGAAGCGTTGTTCAACGAGGTAGTAACTCGCCACGGCTGGAGCGAGTGAGAGCAGTGCGGCAATGATTGGTATATACCAAACACTGGGCCAGATATAGATAGCGAAAACGATGAATGGCCAGTGCCATAGGTAGAGCGAATATGACTAGTCACCGACTCTCACCATGGGTCGAACACTCAGTGCCCTGCTGAATATGTTCGCATGCAACCCGGCCACAAGGAGCAGTGCGGTAGCAGCGACCGGAATAATTGTCCACACACCCGGAAACGGTGTTTGATCTGAGATCAAAGTGAAACCGATAACTCCAGCAACCACCCCTGTTGCGCTGAGGAATATCGCCATTGATTTATTCGGCTTGATTAATGGGATTACAAGGGCGATCAGTGCACCTGCGCCGAATTCCCAAACACGCGTGAACGGACTATAAAAACCCAAAAGCCATGAGGTGTTCTCGGAGGCTTGCTCGACACCAGAGGAGCCAAATACTGCCAAGGCAAAAGACAGTACGGAAACCAGAAGAATGAAAACAAAAATTACAACCCGACTTGAACGGGCCTTTCTAAATGCCCAACCGACTAGGAGAATGGCCGGGAAGACAAAATAAAACTGCTCTTCCACTGAGAGTGACCAGGTGTGTAAGAGCGGGTTTGCTTCTGCGGGTGCATCAAAATAGTTGCTTGTTGTCATTGCAATCACAACGTTGGCACCGAAGAACATCGCACCTAAACCTGTCTGCGCTGTAAGCTCCTGTGAACTTTGACTGGTGTAAATGAACCAGCCAGCGATGACAGTTACGCTAACTAGGACTGCAAGTGCAGGCATAAGTCTGCGGAAGCGTCTTATATAAAACAAACGAAGTTTAATCGTTCCAGTTGTAATTTTTTCTCGGAACAGCATTTCGGTGATGACAAAACCAGAGATCACGAAAAAAATGTCAACACCGGTAAACCCGCCAAGGATTTGCAGGCCGGCGTGATACGCGATTACCGCGATTACTGCAATTGCGCGCAGACCTTGAATATCTGCTCGGCGCCATGATGCTGAACTAACTTCGCTATTCGCATCCATCACTACGTTGCGTGCCACCGGGGTGCTTTCGTTTAAGGCCAGGTTGATGTGGCGGTCATACTAGGGCACCGTGAGGGAAACCGGTTTTACTTGGTGGGGTTTCAGTCAGGTTGCCTGCTCCTCAAGCGACTCGAAATTCAAGGTGAAATTGGTACAGATGCCTTCGAGTTTGTGGGGTTTCGGGCAGTTGCAACCGGAATAGTTAGCCCAGCCACGATGGCGAAAAGAACCCAAGGTGCTTGGTGCCGTGCGAGTTCAATTCCATCGCTTGCCCAAGTGAAGTAAATCAGGACCGCGAAACTACCGGCCATGACCAACGTGGAGATGATTGTTAGGCGCGTTGGTCTGCTCCGATAGCTAGCGATAAACGTCAAGCCGATCCCAATCAGCCACGCGACGGCGAGCCACATCCACGCAGGGATCTCAGGAAGGATGAGTGAACTCGCTGCAGGGGGGGTAGCAGTCATAGGGCTGTAGGGGGAAATGATCATGTCTGACATCGCTGCGGTCATGGCACTCATCGACTCGCCTGGATATTGAGTGGTCCAATCGATCACACCGACAGGGCCGTTCTTCAGCCACAGAAATGATTCCGGACACAGACTGATGAGTTGGTCGCGGATTGCAGCCATGTCGGTCCACGGTGAGGGACCGTTCATAGCGGCTGTTAAGGGTTCACAGGATGGCATGCGCTCGTTGGCATAGGCCCGAAAAGTTGATGCTTTGTCAACGTAGTTGTGCATCGTGTAGATAAAGGCATAATCTATATCACCCATCAGACTGAGTAACCGCCAAAGTGAGAAGACAATAGCCGGAATCACTCCTGCGATTACCCCAATGAGCACGGCATGTGAGCGAGTCCGCCGTGAAAGGGCAAAACCCATGAGCAAGGAAGCAGGAAGTACGAGAACAACGAACTGTGGTCGGGTTAAAAGTAGAAGGGTTGCTCTAACACTCAGCGCCGTGATCACAACGGCAGGCCGCAGTTCACTATTAAAGGACCGAATCACGGCGGCTAACCACAACATCGAGAAACTAAGAGTGAGTCCTTCGGTAGCGAGAAGTGTTTGCCAAGACCAAAAAGGTGTCGTCATAGAAACGAGAAGTACGAGTGCGCTCGCGATAATTCCTACGGGCCGCCACTTCGTTTGAATCAGCACCGCCCATACGAGAAGCAGGAATGCCCATGCTGCTAGCACAACTTGAATCAAGGTAATTATTCGTGGGTTTTGAACACTTTGATAGAGAAAACTTGTCGTTATGCCGGGGTTCTGTGGATCAAAAATCAGAAACCCGAAGTACCTGTAGGTGTCCCCCATCTCAGCTGGTACGGACACGTACCAAGCGACCAGATTCCACAGTGAATAGACGACGGCGACCGCACCTGCGATGGGCGCGCGAAGCGACCTAGACCGATTCACGTTTCTTCTGCAGGGAGTATTTTAACAAGCACCGCATGGCTGAGACCCCGTCTTTCCAGTTGATCTTCTTGCCTTCTTCGTAGGTGCGCCCGGAGTAGGAGATACCGACCTCGTAGATTCTTACTTTGCGTTTCGCAAGTTTGACGGTGATTTCTGGTTCGAAACCGAAGCGGTTTTCCTCGATCGGGATCGATTGAATCAGTTCACGTCGGAATACTTTGTAGCAGGTTTCCATATCGGTGAGGTTGATGTTT
>Ga0129324_10001387_pt1 | contig 15688 bp, 14 predicted proteins | sample CPBDNA_7_FD_96879 | JGI IMG/M metagenome (GOLD analysis project Ga0129324, IMG submission 96879) | Freshwater to marine salinity gradient microbial communities from Chesapeake Bay, USA - CPBay_Spr_15_0.2_DNA | ecosystem: Environmental > Aquatic > Marine > Coastal | place: USA: Chesapeake Bay... | reverse complement strand
TCGAATTAAAGTTGGTTATACCTCCACGGCTATCTGTGGTAACCGCAGTTAAACGTATATATTTATCCACTAAGCTCTGGTCTGATGGTATAATATAACTTGCACCAGTTGCGCCATTTATAGTGTTCCACACACTATCATCACCTGAAACTTGCCACTGATAGGTGAATGTAATTGTTCCATCTACATCATTGATTGTATGTGAATATGTTGCAGAGCCACCTTCAATGGTTCCTGTTATGGTTAATGTTCCAATTGCTGGGTCATCCACATTAATAACTGGAGATGAATTCGAATTAAAGTTGGTTATACCTCCACGGCTATCTGTGGTAACTGCGGTTATACGAATATATTTATCAACTAAGCTCTGGTCTGATGGTATAATATAACTTGCTTCTGTAGCACCATCTATGTTATCCCACACACTATCATCACCTGAAACTTGCCACTGATAGGCGAATGTAACTGTTCCATCTACATCACTGATATTAGATGAGTATGATACTGTTCCACCTTCTTCCACCGTTCCAGTCATTGTTAGTGTTCCAGTTGCTAAGTCATCCACATTTGTTACCGTAATACTTGCGTTAGCTGTATTACTTACCACTCCATAATTATCTTTTACATAATAAGAAAATGAGTCAGAACCAAAATAATTTTCAGAAGGAGTATATTTGATTTGCTTATTCATCAAATCGGTATTTGTTAAAACATCCAATACACCATATTGTGGGGCTGTTTCAATTACATATTGAATATAATTCTTACTGGTCTCATTTATATCAACATCATAACCATTTAATTCTAATATATTTTGAATACTATCCTCACTCACAGTATAGTTTATATTGGATGCTATCGGTGCATGGTTTTCAGCAATAATAATACTACTTAATGTAATGACGGTTTCAGATGTAGGCATTGTGACAAAATCTCCTGCGTTTTTGGTTTCTACTGCTCCGCCATTGATAGATACATTAAATACATCCTTTGTTACTTGTTCTATTGTTAGTGTATCGCTTGATAAATTAACGATTACTTTATTACCAGGGGTAGTATTGACATACATAGCTGAATTTTCAATATTATCGGCCAGGTTTACACTTAAAGGGTTATCGGTGGTGGATGTTGAACCATCTACTATTCTGACCTTGTCTATATTAGATGCTAATTGTGGAAATGGGAGAGCATCAATTGGTATATATAAATCGACCACAGTATCATCTTGAGAAGTAGTAATATATTTGTTTACGATAGAACTTATGTTAGACTTCACATTGTCACGTTTTTCTTCTTCAGTTGCCTTATCCGGTTCATCAATCAGAATATTTATGTGTGTATTGTCTAATTGCGTAATTAAAGTTGATCCGTCGTCCATTACAACAGGTTCAGGTAAACTTGGTGGTAATTCGTTTATAGTTATATTATAATCAATATTATTTGGTAATATTACTATTGAAAATGTGGTAACCGCAAATTCATTGTAATTATCATATGCTTTTAACGTGATAACCGAAGACCCTGAAATATTACTATATGTGAGTGTTAACATATATCCATTTACGTTTGTACTTTCTACTAACCCTGGATTATCTGAAACAGCTGTAATACGTAGGGTATCACCGTTTACATCAAAAAATGTATTTGACAAGTTAATTGTAGACTGATTTGTACCAAAATTAATAATTAATGGATTTACTATATTTGATACTACTGGTGGTTGTTGGAATGGAATAAAAAATGTTTTGGAAAATTTATATTTTCCATCATCAGTTGTTATACGTACAGAATGACCGTCAAAATTCGTTCTATCCGTAAATACAGTATTCGTTTTTAGTTTATCACCGTCAGTATAGAATAGGGAGTTATCAGTCACAGTATATACAAATGAGAATGAATTCACATCCTTACTACTAATACGAGCAATTTCGGTTCCTATAGGTACATTCACAAATAATTTATATAATGATAAGAATATGTCGGTCGGACCAAATGTATTTGCAAGAGTTCTATTTACACTTAGTTTTGACGACCGTGAAAGCTGTGATAATCTGGTACTTTTTGTTATCATTTTGTTATTACTTGAACTTGATATTTTGGAATTATCAGTTCTAGATACGCGGGGATTCGCACTAAACATTTTTGGCATTTTAATTAGCCCCTATTATAGAATGATTAGAAAATTGAAAAGACTTAATATGTAACTGTAATAAACAAATACTCATATACTCAGTATAGTAATAATGTCTTCCAGTGCCAGTAATCTTGCAGTCCAATATCAACGTAAAACTGATAAACAACATATTCTGGATAATCCAGATACGTATATCGGTTCGGTTGAAAATGTAGATTCGCAGATGTGGGTCTACGATGACGAAACAAATAAAATCATTTTACGTGACATTGAATATATCCCAGGTCTTTACAAATTATTTGATGAAGGGATTGTAAATTGTCGAGACCACGTCATTCGTATGATTCATTCACCACTCCTTGATAAAAAATTTGTAACGTATATTGAAACCAACATTGATGATGATGGAACTATTACTATGACAAATGATGGTAATGGAATTGATATTGCTAAACATCCGGAGTATAATCTCTGGATTCCAGAAATGGTTTTCGGTCACTTGCGTACTTCAACAAACTATAACAAAGATGAAAAACGTATTGTTGGTGGTAAGAATGGATTTGGTTTCAAATTAGTTTTGATTTGGTCTCTATATGGACGTGTTGAAACTATCGACCATACACGTGGGTTGAAGTACGTCCAAGAATATAGTGATAATCTTGATACCATCTCAGAACCGGTAATTACAAAAGTTCCAAAGACAACAAAACCCTACACAAAGGTTTCATTCCGTCCAGATTATGCTCGGTTAGGAGTTCAAGGTTTAACTCATGATATGCTTATGCTTTTGAAGAAACGCGTGTATGATATTGGTGCGGTAACCGATCATTCCGTCAAGAAAATCAAAGTAATGTGTAACAACGATGTTATTCCAGTTAAGAACTTTCAACAATATATTGATTTATACATTGGTGGTAAGGACAATTCTAAACGTGTGTATGAAAGTAAAGATGAACGTTGGGAATACGCAGTAGCACTTTCACCGACACATGAGTTTACACACGTTTCCTTTGTAAATGGTATTTGTACTTTCAAAGGTGGTAAACATGTGGATTACATTACCGGTCAGATTACACGTAAACTATGTGATTACATTGAAAAGAAAAAGAAGATTAAAGTAAATCAGTCCGCCATCAAGGAACAGTTGATGTTATTTGTTCGTTGCGATATTGTAAACCCCTCATTCGATAGTCAAACAAAAGACTACATGAATACACCATTCGCCAAGTTCGGTTCATCTTGTACGGTATCCGATGGATTTATTGAACGTGTAGCTAAGATGGGTGTTATGGATACCGCTTGTTCGCTCACCGAAGCAAAAGACAATAAACTCGCTAAGAGAACCGACGGGTCAAAGACAAAATCAGTACGTGGTATTGCGAATTTCATTGATGCTAACTTTGGTGGAACCGCACAATCTAAAGACTGTGTTCTTATTTTATGCGAGGGACTTAGTGCTATGTCCGGTATTGTATCCGGGTTGTCAGCAGAAGACCGAAACACGATTGGGATTTACCCATTGAAAGGTAAGTTGTTGAATGTTCGCGGAGAGCAAATTAAGAAAATTAGTGAAAATAAGGAAATAAATGATATTAAAAAGGTTCTTGGTTTGGAAACCGGTAAGGAATACGAAACAATCGACGATGTAAATAAGTATTTACGATATGGTAAAATTATGTATATGACAGATCAAGATTTGGATGGGTCACATATTAAAGGACTTTGTATTAATCTCTTTCATAGTGAGTGGGCGTCATTGGTGAAGATTCCCGGCTTTATTTCATTCATGAATACCCCCATTCTTCGTGCCAAAAAGGGGACGCAAGTCAAATTGTTTTACAATGATGGTGAATATAACCGGTGGAAAGAGTCATTTGAAAACGGAGTTCCTACCGGATGGACTGTAAAGTATTTTAAGGGGCTTGGTACATCTACATCAGCAGAGTTCAAAGAATATTTTGCTAACAAGAAGATTGTTGACTTTGTTTATTCCGGACAACATAGTGATGATACCATTGATAAGATTTTCAATAAAAAGAGAGCGGATGACCGAAAGACGTGGTTAGAGCAATATGATAAAGATTCTTATCTGGATACAAGCACCCCTTCCGTTCAATACGAGCAGTTTATCGACAAAGAGATGATTCATTTCAGTACGTATGATTGTGCTCGTTCTATACCAAACATGGTAGATGGCTTGAAAATCTCACTGAGAAAAATTCTATTCTCGGCATTCAAGCGTAAGTTAACTTCGGAAATTAAAGTAGCACAGTTTTCAGGATATGTATCAGAACATAGCGCATATCATCATGGTGAAGCCAGTTTGAATGGAGCTATTGTCAACATGGCACAAAACTTCGTAGGCTCTAATAATATCAATCTCCTTGAACCAAACGGTCAATTTGGTACCAGATTACATGGGGGTGATGATAGTGCTTCAGAGAGATATATATTCACTATGTTAAATTCACTCACACGTTCACTCTTTCCAGACGCAGATGACTCTGTGTTGAATTATCAAAATGATGATGGTACAATTGTAGAACCTGATTACTATGTCCCTATTATTCCATTCGCACTAATCAATGGTATTTCAGGTATTGGCACAGGTTTCTCTTGTAGTATTGCTCCTTACAATCCCAGCACTATCATTGAGTATTTAAAGGGGAAGCTTACTAATAAGGATGTTAGTTCGATTGAATTCCTACCCTACTATGAAGGATTTAAAGGAACTGTTAGCAAAATCGCAGACCAAAAATACCTAATTAAGGGGGTATATGAGAAGATTGCCGATGACAAGGTTCGTATTACAGAACTACCTGTAGGAACTTGGACTATGCCATATACATCATTCCTCGAATCACTTGTTGATGGTGTTACTGATAAAAATGGTAAGAAATCCAGTCCATTGCTTCGTGATTTCACCTCGATTTCAACAGAAGTAACTGTTGACTTTACCGTTGTATTCCCACGCGGTAAGTTAGCAGAATTGGAAGGAGAGATTGATGCCAATAATTGTAATGGTGTAGAAAAGTTATTGAAATTATCTACTACAGTAAGCACCACCAATATGCATATGTTTAATTCAGATTGTAAGCTTCATAAGTACGCATCCCCAGAAGAGATTATTGATGATTTCTACGGAGTTCGCATTGGTATCTATCATAAGCGAAAGGCTTATCTAATCGCTGAGATGGAAAAGAAACTGGTGCGTCTATCTAATAGGGCGAAGTATATCCAAGAAACGTTGGCTGGAACAGTTGATTTGAGACGTAAGAAATCCGACCAAGTCACAGAACTTCTAACACAGAAACAATACGCGACTATTGATGGCGATTTCAAATATCTCATTAAGATGCCTATGGATTCAGTGACTGAGGAAAATGTTACAAACATCATGAAAGAAAAGGATACAACTGAAACTGAATTAGATACTCTCCAGAAAACTACTGTTGAAAAGATGTGGGTTGGTGAACTAAATACATTAGAAAAGGAATACGCTAAGTACAAGACAAAGCGTGAAAAAATCCAAATTGGCGAAGGTACAAAAACAAAATCACAAGCAGCTGCAAAGAGCAATGTTGTTATCAGAAAGAAAAAATAGATAGTATCTCAACTAATTCGGTGAAAACATAAAAAATATATTGTAAATAATATATTTTTTATTTGGAGTATAGTCTTACTATAACATTGTTGTTTCAAATATTTTACTGGTTACCAGATATGGGTCACAATTAGAACTTGGGCGTCTGTCTTCAAAATATCCCTTCTTATTTTTTACATTCGCGTTACCGATTCTTATAGACGCACCTCTATTAGCCGTTCCAGATGTAAATTTATCATATGATGCGGTTTCATGTTCTCCTGTCATTCTTTTTTCATTTCCACTACCATATACTTCCATATGTTCCTTATGTTTTTCTGATAATTTTTCAATAGCATCATTGATATAATGTAATCCATTGTTTTCGGATGTACCTTCTCGCATTTGTTTTGTACTATAATTAGTGTGACACCCAGAACCATTCCAATCTCCAGTTAATGGTTTTGGTTCTATATTTATAATTACATTATGAGATTCAGCGATTTTCTGTAAAATGTATCTGGCTATCCATAAATTATCGCCCATTTCAATACCTTCACATGGTCCTATTTGATATTCCCATTGTCCTGGAGCCACTTCCGCATTAATACCCGATATGTTAACACCATAATATATACATTCCAATAAATGTTCTTCCGCTATTTTACGACCAAATGCGTTTTCAGCACCTACACTACAATAATATTGACCTTGGGTTTTCTTTTCATCATATCCTAATGGCTTATTTGTTTGGGGGTCTATTATAAAATATTCCTGTTCCATACCAAACCATGGTTTAGCTTCTAAATTTTTATTAAATATTTCGTTTGCGTTATAACGATGGTTTGTTTCCAATATTTCACCCTTTGGGGTATAGGTATCGCATATTACTAATATATGAAATGGGTCTTTTTTTGATGAAAACATCCTTTGCGGTTTGATAATTACTTCTGAATCTTCTCCCGAACTTTGATTTGTTGAACTACCATCATAATTCCATTCAGGAATATTACTTATACTATCAATATTTTCATTGTATATTACCTTTATTTTTGAACGTAAGTTATAATTATTATCTATCCACACATATTCTAATCGTGTACTCAACATGAATATATAATATAAATTTGTTTGTTTATGTTTTTTTCGTAACTATAGAAAATTGATATATTATTAGTAATTGCTATTTATATAACATATTTCAAAATGGAAGAATTGTTAATTAATGGCTTCCTTTATAAGTTTACATTATCAGCAAATAGGGAATTTACGGGAAGATTTGACAAAATCGCATCTCCAACTCAAACATTAATCGTTACAGAATATACTGATGAAAATGGGTGTGTTCCAGGAACCAGAACATTACCATTTAAGTGGGTAAAAAAAATAGAACTGATTGAAGAAGAAGACAATAATGAAATTGAAACTATATCAATAGATATGGTTCCCATCAAAAAGAAACGTAAGCGAACTAAATCACCTAAGATGGTGAATAATTTTATGGATTTACAAAAATAATATCAATATAGTATAAATATTATGTTTTCCGTACAAAAGAGAACACTCCTTTTTTTACTCGCATGTATACCCGCCAGAATTATATTGGCAGCATTACCTTTCTACATAGAGCCATCCTATTTACCATATTATGGACTGTTGTTATTATTACCAACTTTAGGATTTCTCTATCTATATTTCAATCATTTACGATTAGACGCGATTGAATCTGGGGGACATACGTGGTGGGCTGATTATCGTTTGATACATGGTCTTCTATATTTATGTGCTTCTATATATGCTCTTCAAGAAAAAATACTCGCATGGGTTCCCTTAACAATTGACGTTATCTTGGGGCTTGTACTTTTTGTAATTCGTTATTTGTTTTGATTTTTTAGTTTGATGATTCGGTTGTTTTAACAAACCCGTGTTCTACATAAAACACAACAATCTCCTGTATGTTTGTTGTGTTTGATATTATTTGTAAAACAAACCGCACATACTTTGTGTCCGCATCTGGGAATAACATAATTGGTTTCTTCGAATACACATAGACATACAGGGCAGGTATCTGGCTCAGGTTCATTTTCAGACATTACTTTAATTGTGTCGTTACATTTTAATATGCTTCTATTTAGGTCGTGTGTAACTGCGTTACAATAGTTCACATTGTATGGAACGATATTTTCTATGTCTTCATCCATCGCTGGATATTGTTTTTTTAACTTACTTATTTCATTATACGATGTTTTCTTGAAATAGCTCGGATACTGGTTATGTAGAATGAAATTATCTATATCATTCTTCATTTGTAACTCGTTAAAGAACTTGTCGAATTCTTCGTCAAACATTTTTAATTATGCTATCATAAGCATTTAATAGGTTATCATTTATTTATAACGGTAAAAAGATTTCAATTTTATCTCATACTATTACATAACATGGTACGTAGTAGTCAATTGTCAAGTTATATCAATGGTGATTTTGGTGGAGGTCCAATCAAGGCTGGATTACCTTATATGGTAGGTAGAACATCCGCGGTTAGTTATGCGTTTAGACAGACTTCACAAAATCTTACGATTTTGAAAGGACATAAATATATGCTGAATAAGGCTTTACAATTAGCAATTACAGCCCTCGCGGCTAAACAACTTATTGCTGATGCTGCTGTAATTACTTTAACTAACGCAGATAGTACGTTAAGCGGTAAATATAATAGGGCGATTGATTTATATGGCGATGGAGCGCAATTCGATGATAATACTGATATTAACACAGAATTAGCAGGTCTAACCAGCCCAGCTGACGATGCTAAAATTGCTGCTCTTAATGATATACTCACCGCAAGAGATGCAAAAAATAATGCTGTTACCGCATTAAATCAAGCGAATCAAGAGTTAGGTATAGTACAATCCGAAAAAGACGCAGCACAAACAGCCTATGATAACGCATAAATATCATTGATTTTACTAAAAAATACACTATGTACATTGTATTTTTCTAATGTTTTTTCACCTTATTAGCAACTGATTCGCCTTGTACGAACATTCTTTTTTAAGAACTTATAAATTATTAGATGGTCGTAATTTATAAGTTTATTATCAATCTCATTGAAACACCCTTTACAAATTACCATTGTTGTATTGTACTTATATGGAAATGAGAATTGACAATTTTTCTGTTTACATACTCCATTTCCACATTTATCACATTCATATGATATATCATTAGTGTTACACTCATTACATGTGTCTTTGTCGGCGATGTGTTCTAACGACTTACTACGTTGGGTTATTAAATTAATTTTATAGCTCATATTGGCTGTGTGTTGTTGTATTACTTTGTATGTGAATAATAATTCAATTTTATAAGTTGATAGTATTAACATGCGAAGAAATCAACCAAATACAAAATGTAGTCAAACTAATATATATAATATATATAAGGATGTCTCGTAAAACCCCAGTGAAGAGAAATTTAAGAAAAACTCGTTCCAAAAAGCAAGGAGGCGCGAAAATGCCTTATGTAGGACGTTATTATGAAAACCCCAACGCGAAATTATGGGACGGCGTTTATAAAAATAATTATAAAAAGGTTGAAGAAGCATTTAAGGAAGGTGCTGATGTAAATATGAAAAACGACAATGGAGTGTGGTTTTTATTAGTTGCATCAGGACATGGAAATGCAAGAATGGTTAATTTATTGCTTGAAAAAGGTATTGATGTAAATATAACAGACGAAAACGATAATACGGCTCTTTCAACAGCAGTGATGAATGCAAAATATGATGTCGTTGAATTATTACTTGAAAAGGGCGCTGATATAAACAAAGAGAATAACAATGGTGATACACCACTTATGCACGCAATTAGATTTGAAGATTACGACATGGTTGAATTCTTATTAGAACACCCAGATATTGATATTGAACTTGATGTTGTTACAAACAAAGAACTTCGTCTGGCAGAAGAACTGACACCAGAGGATGAAGAACAAAATGGTATTCCTTATTTGATAGAAGACCACATATTAACGAAAAATGAAATAAAAAAGCAAAAAGACGATAATATAAAAGAATTATCAAATTATAAACGACGCAATATACCATCACTTTCTACTTTGGCATATCAGCAAACTCCGTCTGCTGTAAATGAATATCTAAATCAAGGTACTATAGATATACCTTATGGAAAACTTGGCGGAAAAAGAAGAACATTAAAGTTCAAAAGACCCAAAAAAACAAATAAAACTCGGACAAGGAGTTCAAAGAAACATCGGACAAGGAGTTCAAAGAAACATCGGACAAGGGTGTAAATAAACCTCGGAGGATGTTTAGGGTTTTTTACATCATTATTTTTCATCCGTTGAATATTCAAAATAGGACAAAATCCTATTTTGAATTGGAACTGCTAATAATCATTTTTATCAAAAAACAATGTTTGCCAAATATCATTTTCGTAATTAGATTGTTCTATTTTTATTGCGGTTTCAGGTCGTATATTTTGTAGTATTTGTATGTTTTCAGTTTTTGTCTTATATTTTTTTATAGTATAATTAAATTCCTTAAAAACACTAAGAAGACATTTTAATATTGGCATACCTCCAGCTATAACCACTTTTATCAAGTTTGTTTTTTTTCGCATTTCATTTTTTATTATTGTTTGTTCTACAAGTGCTTTACATAACTTACGACCACGATATTTGTCATCTATGTAAACTGAAACTAATAGCAAATAATCAATATTATCTTCTTTTTCATGCGCGACTAGCGTACTTCCTACGATTTCATTTTTATGCCGTAAAAAAATACCCCAATAATTCTTCTTCTTTTTTATTACCTCATAATCATGTAAAATATGTGGGTTTATTATATTTGTTTTTACATCCTTATCCAATGTTCTACTGCTTACATAATGAAATTCAACATCCATGACTATATATACTATTTATATATTATTTTGTCCCATTTTACAGTTATAGATTATTTTATATTACATATTTTAGTATATAAATATAACTACATATAACTACATATAAGATGCCTAAGGTTGATATTGATTATTCAAATACGATATTCTACAAAATATATTGTAAAGATTCAGCTATAGATGACCTATATATAGGACATACTACCAATTTCGTTCAGAGGAAACACGCACATAAACAAGGTTGCAAAAATAATAAATCATCTAATTATAATTGCAAATTATACAAGACTATACGCGATAATATGGGATGGGATAATTGGATTATGGAAATAATTGCGTTTCATAATTGTGATGATTTATACGCAGCTAAAAAACTGGAACAATCCTATTTTGAAGATTATAACGCTACTCTTAATAGCGTAGAACCTTTACCGAAACCAAAACCGAAACTGATGAAATATACGTCTCCAAAAGAACGCCCTCATTGTGAGGTATGTGATGTTTATTTTGGTTCTAACAATCTATTGGATATACATAACACTACTAACAAACATCGTACAAATGTTATCAAACGGGAATCTATGAATAGAGAAACTATACCCAAATCTCGCACTATACCTAAATCCTATAAATGTGAAACATGTGATTATATATGCTGTAAACATAGCGATTATATCAAACATTGTAAGACTGTAAAACATAATAATCGAGTTACAACTGGTATACAACCAAAAAAGTCTCCAATTATTTATGATTGCTCTTGTGGAAAAGAATATAATCATCGTGCTTCATTATGGAATCATAAACAAAAATGTGATGGAGTAGAACAAGAACCAGTCCAAGTAGAACCCCCAGTGGATTCATCATTGGTAATAGAGTTACTTAAACAGAACCAAGAATTCAAGGAGATGATGATAGAGCAAAATAGGAGAATGTCCGAACAACAAGATACAATTATAGAGTTATCCAAGATTATTGGAACACATACTACTATTAATACTAATTCTTAAATTAAATAGTTTTACGCTAAAAAAGTACAAAAAAGAAATGGCTACGATTTGAAAAAATGGACATTTATTTTATGTCCATTTTTAATATGTTCGAGATAGTTTTGTTTTAATACTTTTCTAAAATGGCGTTTGTGACGATATAGCAGTATTTTTGAAATTTATGGTGAAATATTTATTAGCATAAATTTTTAGGTATATTAATGCGGAGGATATTTAGGAACTTTATCTCTTCTAAATTTATAGATTATTTAGAATGAATAAGGTTCATAAAAGTTCATCTAATTATGAATGTAAAATATGTGAGTATTCAACGTCACGTGAAAGTCAATATAAACGACATTTATCTACCACAAAACATAAAATTAGAACAAACCGAACTAATAGAACAGATTTAGTTCATATCAATAAGTTTGAATGCGAATGTGGTAAAATATATACAGCACGTAATAGTTTTTGGTACCACAAACAGAAGTGTAAAGGAGTAGTACAAGAACAACCCCAAGTCCCACCCCCAGTAGATTCCTCATTGGTAATAGAGTTACTGAAGCAGAATCAAGAATTCAAGGAATTGATGATAGAGCAACATAAGCGAATGACGGAACAGCAAGATACAATCATAGAGTTATCAAAGAACGCAGGAAATACAACCATTAATAACAATAATACCAACAATACAAACAATACAATGAATAACAAGTTCAATCTGAATGTATTCTTGAACGAGACGTGTAAGGATGCTATAAATCTAAACGATTTCATTCAATCAATCGAACTGTCTGTAAATGATTTTATTAATACAGGAGAAGTAGGTTATGTGAGGGGAATATCAGACATCATGTTGGAACGTATCCGCGAGATGCATCCACACGTGAGACCCATTCACTGTACGGATTTAAAACGAGAAACGGTCTATGTAAAAGATTCTGATGTATGGGCGAAGGAAGATGAAACAAAAAAGCATTTAAGAAAAGCAGTTCGTATAGTAGCAAATAAGAACAAAGCCCAAGTACATCCTTGGATAGCCGAAAATCCCAAATACGATATATTGGATACACCAGAATGCGATAAATTCTTTGAATATTCGAAGGCATCATTAGGTGGGTATGGTAAGGAAGAAGACGAAAAGTTTGATAAGAAAATAATCAACAATATCCTAAAGGAAACGATGATAGATAAAAATCAAATAACGAATCAGTAAAATATAATATGAATGAGAACAAATTATATTTTGGTAAATTTACATGAACTTCCTTTGTTCGAGTTGCTTGAAATCACGGTCATGATTGCGAGGTAATTCAAGTGGAACAACAAGTGTGCTCTGGTCTTGGCAATATTTCATATAGCTTATAGTAGAACTGTATACGGAAGGTATAGCATAATCTAAAACGAGTTTATTTAGTCGTTCCACTTGTCCGGTAATGTCATCTTCGCGGTGTTCTGAATGTTGTAAATAAATACTACGCATAATAATTTTAAGTGTATCTATATTTTGAGGAGCAATAACAAATTTATTTTGAGAGGCTTTATATACACCAGCTCTGAGTCCGTTTTGTATAATTTGAATATTACCAGCAGAAAAATATACTTGAGCGAGAACATTGTCTTCAATATCTCCTCCGAGTGCTTCACGATATTCAGTAGATGCGTTTTTAATGGCTATTTTTTCTTGCATTTTGAATACAGCATCTGGTGAAGGAGGTTCAGCAATGTTTATTCGTCCATTGTATCTATTTGCATTAAGATTTTTATCAACTTTAATGATACTATCGGGAGTTAAATTATAATCCATCTTTGTTTTATATAATTGGTATATATTTTCATGGATAAAATAAACGGCATTGAGAACCAACTCACTAAATATATTTAGTGAGCCATAAACAAAATGTATAGAATAGTATATACAACGATGGATAATTTTTACATGACAGTTATAATAGTAGCAATAATAGCATTAATAATAGTGCTAACTTATGTTGGCATGGTAATGTCGTATGGCGAAGGTACTGAAGTATACCCTCCCCAAAGCACAACATGCCCTGATTATTGGGTAATAGATGAGGATAAAAAATGTATAATCCCTGATGATGGCGATAAGAACGCCGGTTCATTATATGAAAGTGGATTGCTAAGTGATAGTGCGAAACAAACTATCGGCTTAGATGAAGCAAACTCAACAGTGGATTTTGCGCATGATGATTGGAAAGCATCCGGTCAACCGATTTGTGCTAAACATAATTGGGCTAAGACACATGGTGTAGTATGGGATGGTGTATCAAATTATAATGATTGTTAATAGACAAACGTTTTATTTCATATTGTATTATGAAATAAATTATACAGTGAAATTGATAACACGTTGTTGTTCCATAGAGGAATAATCCAGGTTATCTAAAGAAACTGCGTTTTGATATAAAGTGTTTATTGGGAACGTTTTTTTGGTAGGTTGTGATACAATTTCCATAATACCGTATTTCAATCGTCGTATAGTAGACAATTCGCGTTTGATTTCATTACCTCTTAAATCCATTGCGGTCTTTAAGAACTCTCTATTATTCGTTTTTTTATATTCATCTATAAATTGTTTACTTTTTTCAATGTATGTAAATAATTTTTCCTGAGCGGTTATTAATGCTTTCTTGGTTGTTGGATTATTATACAATTCGTTATGCTTTTCAAGATATGATTTATATGTTTTTTCGTTTTCAATGTATAATTCCAGTGATTTCTTATATAATTCAACATTATCCTCACTTGAAACATAATCAAACAGGTCATTCAGCTTTTCCATATCTATAATTCCCCTGGTTTTCTCAAAATCCTCCGTTGTTAAATCAAACATCTCTTTGAAATGTAATAAAAATCCAGTAAATATTTCAACATTGAGATTGCATGGGTTTCGTGTATCTCCACAAATCGCTTTGTATATGTTCTCGTCTCTGGTAAAAATAGTTCCGACTTTTCTTTTACATTTGATACATTCAGGCGTGTATTGTTGAATAAGTCGTTTTGCCATTTTTTTATTGGGTTCTTTCTCGTATATTTGTTTCTTCTTGTTATGGATTTTAGTTCCATATTCATTTTTCATACGAAAATATAGGTTAAGAGCGTCTTTGTAGTTAGTATTAACTTCATTACCATCATTATTGTCGCCTCCTACTTGTTCTACATCTGAATTCCGATAAGTTATACTTGGGTTATTCTCATTTATAATGTGTGTATTTGCGTCAAGGTTCTCAATAAGAGTAATATTATTGTTAGAAATATTGAGTGTTTTGAGTTTAGCAAGGTCTTGTAAGTTTAATTGTGATAGGTTATTAAAATCACACAACAATTCTTCTAAATGAGTAGGAAGGTTCTCCAATTGTGTGAGTTTATTATGCGAAACGACGAATGTTTTAAGGTTATTTAATCCAGACACAACGATATTTTCTAAAAGATTTCCAGAAACATTAATATGTGTTAGAGAACTTGGTAAATTATCAATATTTTTAATAAGGTTCTCAATACATGTAAACGAAACAATGCCTTTTGGTATATTTACAATTTTCGTAATTTCACCTTTTCCGATAGTTATCGTGTCAACTAATCCAAATCCCATTTCTCTGAGGGGAGAAAAGTCAACATCTCCATGTAATTGTTCTTGTATTGTTAAATGTGAAGACTCTCTGGAGTAGTTTTCTAATATATCTATTAATCTATTTTGAGCGGTATTATTTTCAGTGATAATAGTTTCGCGATTTTGGTCTGTAATACTCATACTAATTTATAAAATAGGCATATAATAAATTTGTATATTATCCGGATATGAAAGGCAAGTTAGAAATACTGGAAATCTGGGTTTCTTCGTCGTTTTTCCTTTGGTCTTGGTAATAACGAATCTTTGACATGACATATTCTTGGTCTTTCACAATTCTTTGTTGTCTATCATATTCGTTGGGTTTTTGTGTGTAACAATAATATAAGGTTGCGACAACAATAGACCCAAATATAACGAGAACCCCAATATTAAGCACGTAAAAATAGATGTCTACCCGTT
>Ga0129324_10001385_pt1 | contig 15702 bp, 12 predicted proteins | sample CPBDNA_7_FD_96879 | JGI IMG/M metagenome (GOLD analysis project Ga0129324, IMG submission 96879) | Freshwater to marine salinity gradient microbial communities from Chesapeake Bay, USA - CPBay_Spr_15_0.2_DNA | ecosystem: Environmental > Aquatic > Marine > Coastal | place: USA: Chesapeake Bay... | reverse complement strand
GGAAAAGAAACCATTGACTATAATGGAGCAGAGGTGGGTGGCAGGATGGCTGCACAACTCAATTTGCCTTTTATTTCTTTTGCTTCTCATTTAGATATAGTAACTGAAAACGAAGCTATTGTAAAGAGAGATATGGAAGGGGGAACGGAGACCATTCAAGTGAATACTCCTTTTGTTATCAGTGCGGCAAAGGGTATGGCTGAACAGCGCATTCCAAATATGAAGGGAATTATGACGGCAAAAAGTAAGCCTTTAAACGTTGTTACCCCTCAGGAATATTCACCAAAAATAAGCATTGTGTCTCATGAACTTCCACCTGCTAAAAAGGCTGTTCAGTATATTGATCCCAAGAATATGGCTGAATTGGCCAGATTGTTAAGGGAAGAGGCTAAAGTTATTTAATTCCATTTTAAATTGTATCATCATGGTTTTAGTTTTTGTAGAAACAGAAAATGGTAAAGTTCGTAAAGCTGCCCTGGAAGCGGTTTATTACGGTTATCTGACCGCCCAAAAGTTGGGGACTTCTTGTCAGGCGCTTCTTTTGGGAAATGCAGAGGATGCCACTTCACTTGGTTTATACGGTGCAACACTTGTTCATCAAAATGATTCAATAAGTTTTAATTTTTTTGACAATCAGGTTTATAGTGCTGCAATTGCTCAGGCGGCTAAAAAGTTAGAGGCGTCTGTTGTAATACTTAGTCATTCCTCCAATGGAAAATCTTTAATTGGCAATATTGCCTATCTTTTGGATGCTGGCTCCGTAAGTGCTGCCATAGATATTCCGGAAACGGATAAGGGTTTTTCTGTTCGAAAGGGGGTGTATTCAAGTAAAGCGCTGGTGAATATTGAAATTAATACGCCAGTAAAGGTAGTATCAGTACTTGGTAATTCTTTGCAAATTAGTGTGGTAGGTGCAAATGTGGAGGTTCAGCCGATAGCCTTAGACGTTCTTCAACCTGGAATTAAAGTTCTTTCAGTCGATAAATTACAAAGCAATGTAACGCCACTTCCGGAAGCTGAGAGAGTTGTTTCAGGTGGGAGAGGATTAAAAGGTCCCGAAAATTGGGGAATTGTAGAAGAATTAGCTGATGTCCTTCATGCTACCACGGCTTGTTCAAGGCCAGTATCCGATGCAGATTGGCGGCCGCACCATGAGCATGTAGGTCAAACAGGTATCGCCATTCGTCCAAACCTGTATATTGCTATTGGTATATCTGGAGCAATCCAGCATTTAGCTGGCGTGAATAACTCTAAAACGATTGTAGTTATTAATAAAGATCCGGAAGCACCCTTTTTTAAATCGGCTAATTATGGTGTAGTTGGTGATCTTTTTGACATAGTGCCAAAACTGACCGCAGCAATAAAAAATTTGAACGCTTAAAATTAATTGGAATTATTAATAATTAATCCTTACTTTTGCGGCGCTGTAAATGATTTATATGATCACTAACGGTTAAAATAAGAACATGGGAATTTATTTAACAAAAGAAAAAAAAGCAGACATCTTTCAGACGCATGGAGGATCAGCTACAAACAGTGGTTCCATAGAGGGACAGGCAGCATTGTTCACTTTCAGAGTGCAGGAATTATCTAAGCACCTCCAAAAAAATCCAAAAGATCACTCTTGCAGAAGAACTCTTTTAGCGTTGGTTGGAAAAAGAAAGCAATTGCTTCATTATTTGGCACAAAAAGATATCACGAAGTATCGGGAACTTATTGAAAAACTCGGTATTCGTAAGTAATTTTTTTCGATGCGTGTTATTTATAACACAAGTTGTCAAAGTTTTAAAATTGGCTCGAGTATTCTAAATACTCAGCCTCTTTTAGTTTTAGTTGGACAGAGTGACTATAATTTTATAAAGCGTTTTAAACTAGTTAACAAATGGGACAACAGATTCCAATCTCATCGTCCTTTAATTTACCGGATGGTCGACAAGTAACCCTAGAAACTGGAAAATTAGCTTCCTTAGCTGATGGTTCTGTTGTAGTTCGTATCGGTGATACGATGTTATTTGCTACCGTTGTTTCCTCTAAGGAAGCTAAAGCTGGGCAAGATTTCTTTCCCCTCTCGGTTGATTATCAGGAAAAATTTGCTTCCGCAGGTAGAATACCAGGGAACTTTTTTCGTCGTGAAACCAAAATTTCAGATTATGAGGTGCTCATTTCACGCTTAGTGGATAGAGCTATTCGTCCTCTCTTTCCAGACGGTTATATGAATGAAACACAAGTTATCATTCATCAGATTTCTGGAGATAAAGAAAATTTACCCGACGCTTATGCTGCATTGGCAGCTTCAACAGCTTTAGCTGTCTCAGATATAAATTTCCACGATTTGATTTCTGAAGTCCGTGTGGCTAGAATTAACGGTGTATTTCATATTAATCCATTGCGCGATGCGCTGAAAGAGGCAGATATGGACTTTATCGTCGCCGCGACAATGGACAATGTCATGATGGTTGAAGGTGAAGCCAAAGAATGTTCGGAAATAGATTTGATTGACGCAATTAAATTAGCGCACGAAGCTATTAAAGTTCAAATCCTTGCTCAACAAGAGCTGGCAAATAAAGTAGGGGAAAAAGCCCTGAATAAAAGAAGCCTGGCTGAAATTCCTCAAAACGAAGAAGTCAAAAATCTTGTTACCCTTAAATGCAAAGATAAAATTGCTGTTATCGCACGCGCTGCCTCTGATAAGGCTACACGGAAAGCTGCGTTGGATAGTGTTAAGAAGGATTTAAAGGAAAATTTACTAGCAGAAATGGGTGAGGAGTGGTTCACCCAAAATCAATCTTTCATTTCCTCTTATTATGATAAGGTCAAAAAGGAAACCATTAGAGGAATTGTTCTTAGCGAAAAAGTTAGACTCGATGGTCGTGGCTTAAAGGATATTCGTTCTATATGGTGCGAAGTTGATTATTTACCTTCTACTCATGGTTCTGCTATTTTTACTAGAGGTGAAACCCAATCGCTGACTTCCCTTACGCTGGGTACCAAGTCCGATGAAATGATGGTGGATATTGCCCATGCTCTTGGATATGAAAAATTTATCCTTCATTATAATTTCCCAGGTTATTCAGTAGGTGAAGTAAAACCAAACAGAGGTCCGGGTAGAAGGGAAGTTGGGCATGCAAATTTGGCACAACGTTCTTTGAGACAAGTGATGCCCGATGTTTTTCCTTATACCTTACGTATTGTTTCTGATATTTTAGAATCAAATGGTTCTTCTTCTATGGCTACCGTTTGTGCGGGTACTTTGGCGCTTATGGATGCTGGAGTTCAAATTAAAGCACCTGTTTCTGGTATTGCTATGGGTCTGATTACAGATGGTTCGAATTATGCCATTTTATCAGATATTCTCGGTGATGAAGATGCTTTGGGTGATATGGACTTTAAAGTAACGGGTACTGACAAAGGTATTACCGCTTGTCAAATGGACATTAAGGTCGATGGTCTTCCTTATGAAGTTATGGAAAATGCCCTAATTCAAGCTAAAGAAGGTCGTATTCATATACTTGGGGAAATGCTAAAAACAATAGCTGCTCCAAGGGAAGATTATAAGCCTCATGCGCCTAGAATTGTTGAACTAACGATTGAAAAAGGTTTTATTGGTGCCGTAATTGGACCTGGTGGTAAGATCATTCAAGAAATTCAAGAGCAAACCGGTACCCATATTTCTATTACCGAAGTAGGTGATAAAGGTATCGTGGCAGTGTCAAGTTCCGACAAAGCTGGTATTGAACTTGCCTTAGATAGAATACGCCGTATTACTTTCATGCCCGCAGAAGGTGATATTTTCGTCGGTATAGTGAAGACAGTTATGCCTTATGGCGCTTTTGTTGACTTCCATGGCAAAAGTGGTCTCCTTCACGTATCTGAAATTTCGCATAGTCGCATTGAAAATGTCGAGGATGTGCTCAAAGAAGGGGATGAAATCAAAATTCAAATTGTTGAAATTGACAAAAAGACAGGTAAAATGAGATTGTCAAGAAAATCTATTATGCCTCGTCCAAATAAAAATCAAGAGGGAGATGCTAATTAATTAAAATCTTCATTCTTATAAATTTTAAAGGGAGGCTGTCTAAAAAGATAGTCTCTCTTTTTTTCAATAAACAAGCTATTCATTTTTTAACGAGGTTTACAGTTTACTTTTAAAATATAAATGAGTATGCCTTCAAATAAACGAATTTTTATCATCGGTGGTGGCCTAAGTGGTCTGACGCTGGCTTATTTGCTTTCGACATCTAAGTATAGTGTTACTATTTTAGAGGCTTCTCGTAGATTAGGTGGAAGAATTCAAACTAAAAGGGGTAAGTTAGAGACGCCTTTAGAATTAGGGGCAACCTGGTTTTCCGATATTCATCAAAATTTATTAGCCTTGCTGGATGAGTTGGGTATAAATCGTTTTTTTCAATTTTCAAAGGGTATTTCCCTCTTTCAAACCAAATCTTTTGAGCCTGCCCAATCATTTTATGTGCCGGAATCTGAAAGTCCTTCTTATAGAATAGCAGGTGGTACCCAAAATATTATTAAGACCTTATTAAAAAAATTGGATGATGTTGAGATTCATTTAAATGCCAGCGTTTCGCAGGTCAAAGACCTTGGAAGTGAAATATTGATTGAAACCAAAGACGGTAAGAAATGGTCTGCTGATAAAGTTGTTTTATGTATGCCTCCCCATTTGGTTGGCGTTAAAATATCGTTTTTACCTGATTTACCTAAGGATATTTGCCAATTATTACCAACAGTTCATACCTGGATGGCTGGATCTGTAAAATTTGTATTGGAATATGAAAAGGCTTTTTGGCGTGAAAATGGTTATTCAGGGATGCTTTACAGCCATGTTGGCATAGTCACAGAAATGTATGATCACACAAATGTTGAGGAATCAAAATTTGGTTTTACCGGTTTTCTCAATAGCGGTATTTCTTCCTATTCTCAGGGAGTAAGAAAGGAATTGGTTTTAAAGCAATTAGCATCACTTTTGGGAAATCAAATCCTCAACTTCATTGCTTATGATGATAAAGTGTGGACAGATGAGTATATATCAGGAGGTCCTCAAATAATTCAAAGGCCACACCAAAATAATGGTCACCCGCTCTTGCAAGAAAGCTATATGAATGGTAAATTATATTTTTCTGGCACAGAAACAGCCACTCAATTTGAGGGTTATATGGAAGGTGCTATTATTTCCGCAATCAATGTGGCAGAAAAAATTAAATCCATTGTTTAAAGTCCCTTTTTACCTTAATCCTGCATTTATAGTGGCTAAAGCACCATTACCAGGGCATAAATCTTCCTTTTTAAGGGTGTTTAATGGTCGGTCACAGGTGGAAACCAGCTCATGTAAATCCATAGCGACCTGGTTTAAATATAAAAGACCTGTTATGATTTCATTCTTTTCTCTTGCCTGATGAACCGCTTTCATGGCAGAAAAGCGATCTAAAGGATCCCAATCACTATCTAATTTGTTGAATTGTAAAAAAGAACCATCGTGTAATTTTATGGCATGTCTTTCACCAGATTCATAGTTGGTTGTTATTTCCTCCATTTCTGGTACGAAATCAAAAGTACCTGTGGCTTCCAAATGATCTCTTACGAAATCATACGATTTTGTAGATCCTTTATTATTGTTAAAAGTTACACAAGGGGAAATGACGTTAATAAATGCAAATCCATTGTGCGCCATTGCCGCTTTTATTAAAGGTATGAGTTGCTTTTTATCGCCTGAAAAACTTTGTGCAACAAAAGTGGCACCTAGTTCAATGGCTAATCCACATAAATCAATGGCTTGGAATTGATTGACAATGCCCGTTTTACTTATTGATCCATTGTCAGCTGTGGCGGAATCTTGCCCTTTTGTTAATCCATAACAACCGTTATTCATTACAATGTAAATCATTTTTAGATTTCTACGGATAACATGGACAAATTGACCCATACCAATAGAGGCAGTATCACCATCACCGGAAACTCCCAGATAAAGTAGTTCTTTATTTGCCATATTTGCTCCAGTGGCGACAGAAGGCATTCTGCCATGTACACTATTAAATCCATGTGAATTACCAAGAAAATAAGTTGGCGTTTTTGATGAACATCCAATACCTGATAATTTGGCCAGCTTGTGAGGCTCAATATTCATTTCAAAAGCTGATTGTATGATGGCTGCACTGATTGAATCATGCCCACAACCTGCACATAAGGTCGATAAAGCACCTTCGTAATAGGAGAGGGTGTAACCTAATTTATTCTTAGGTAAATCAGGATGTCTGAATTTTGGTTTGATGAAGGTCATACAGTGGTATATTTTTCTACTCTTTCTAATGAATGAGTAATCTGATGAACAATATTCGTGGCTGTTATAGGTAATCCATCGTAATTTAAAACGGAAATGAGCTTTTCAGAGGATATTCCCAGTTCAATCATAATAAGGCTTTTCATTTGAGCATCTCTATTTTGCTCTACAATGAAAATGTATCTATGATTTTGAAGAAAATCAATAGCTAGCTGGTCAAAGGGGAATGATTTTATGCGAAGGCCATCGATTTTATGATGGTTCTCTTTTAAGTCATCCATTGCTTCTTCGGCTGAATACTGGGAAGTGCCAAAAAACAATATACCGTATTCCGACGAATGTTGGTTTTGGTAAAGTTGAGAAGAAGGTACATAATCTCTGGCTGTAATCCATTTTTTGACCAATCGATCCATATTTCTTTGATATGCAGGACTATTTTCCGTGTAGGCAGCATATTCATCCCTTGAAGTTCCTCTTGTAAAGAAAGATCCTTTTGTTGGGTGAGTGCCTGGTATTGTTCTATAGGTGATTCCATCATTATCAACATCCAAATATCTGCCAAATCGCTGAATTTCTTCTAAATCATCATAATCAAGGACTTTTCCTCTTTGGTATTCTTTAGAATCATCCCATGAAAATGGGGGTGAAACATGATCGTTCATACCTAAATCCAAATCTGTCATGAGAATAACGGGCGTTTGCAATTGCTCTGAAAGATCAAATGCGGTTGCTGTAAAGTCAAAACATTCTTTTGGTGTGGATGGGAATAATAAAATATGTTTGGTATCTCCATGAGAAGCATACGCTGCTTCTAAAATATCGGACTGTTGGGTTCTCGTTGGCATACCTGTTGATGGCCCCGTTCGTTGCACATCAATGAGTACTAAAGGAATTTCAGCAAAATAAGCCAAACCAAGGAATTCATTCATTAGGGATAAACCGGGACCACTTGTTGCGGTAAAGGCTCTGGCTCCATTCCAATTGGCACCAATCACCATGCCAATGGCAGCTAATTCATCTTCTGCCTGTATAATGGCAACTTTTCGTTTGCCCGTTTCCTTTTCTTCTCTAAATTCATCGGCATATTCCATAAAAGCTTCAACTACCGAGGTAGAAGGTGTTATCGGGTACCAGGCCGCAAAAGTTGCACCTCCATAAATAGCTCCCAATCCACAGGCACTATTTCCATCCGTCATAATGGCATCCTTGAGTAAATCTCTTCTTTCAACTTTTAAATCAAAAGTGCTCTTGTAATTTGCTTTTATAAAATCTGAACCTAATTTCAGGGCATTTAAATTGGGTGCAATTAACTTTTCCTTTCCTTTGAATTGGTCTCCCAATAAAGATTCAAACACAGAAAAATCAAATTGCATCAATTCTGCCAAGGCTCCAACATAGATGATATTTTTAAATAATAATCTGAGTCTGGCATCAGTATAGGTTTCATTACAAATCTCCATAAGAGGAATGGGAATAAAATGTATATCATCCCTTCTATAATGATCTGGTAATTTTTTACTGCTATCATATAGTAAATAACCCCCTGGACGAACACTTTTTATATCGGCCTCCATACTTTGTGCATTAACTGCAACCATTAGATCAATACCATCCCGTCGGCCTAAATATCCTTTTTCACTAACCCTTACCTCGTACCAGGTTGGTAAACCTTGTATATTAGAAGGAAAAATATTTTTTGGCGTAACGGGTATACCCATTCTAAAAATGGCCTTGCAAAAAAGTAAATTGGCACTGGCTGACCCTGTTCCATTCACATTGGCGAATCTGACAACAAAGTCATTTATTTTTAATTTATCTGACATACTCTGAAATTATCCTGCTTTAGTCACTTTGTATAAAAATTTATGCATGTCCCATGCTGAGGTAGGGCATCTTTCTGCACATAAACCGCAATGAAGACAAACATCCTCGTCTTTAACCATGACTCTTTTAGTTTTAAGCGGTGCAGAAACATATAAGTCCTGAGAGGTATTTAAGGCTGGCATATTCAATAATTGTCTCAATGCATCTTCTTCTGCATTGTCAATGAAGGTGATACAAGTGGTTGGACAAATATCAACACAGGCATCACATTCAATACATTTATCTTCAACGAAAACGGTTTGGATATCACAATTCAAACATCTTTCTGCTTCTTTACAACCTTCATGTTTAGTAAATCCCAGCTCAACTTCTGTTTTTCGATTACTTAAGGTGATTTTTTTATCAGCCTGAGCTACAGTGTACCTTACATCATTAACTACATCACTCTCATAAGCCCACTCATGTAAGCCCATTTTTTGACTTACTAAATTAACAAAAGGGGAGGGTCTTTGAGTTAAGGGTAAATTTCTGCAAAACAAATCTATTGAAATAGCTGCCTGATGACCATGTGCAACGGCAGTTATAACATTTTTAGGTCCCCATGCAGCATCACCACCGAAGAATACTTTTGGATGAGATGTTGCGTGTGTTAAAGTATCCACAACAGGCATACCCCATTTGTCAAAGTCAATGCCAGCACTCCTTTCAATCCATGGGAAACTATTTTCCTGACCAATAGCAATTAAAACATCATCAGCTTCAATAAAAACAAGAGGTTCACCAGTTGGCACTAGTTTTCTCTTTCCATTTTCAATAATGGGCGTTACTTTCTCAAAATTCATTCCTTTCAAGACGCCATCTTCCACGACAAATTCAATGGGAACATGATTATCTACAATGGGAATATCCTCATGCATAGCATCTTCCTTTTCCCAGGGAGAGGCTTTCATTTCGGTATATGGGCTCCTTACTACTACTTTTACAGATTCTCCGCCAAGTCTTCTTGACGTCCTGCAGCAATCCATGGCTGTATTTCCTCCACCGAGCACAATGACCTTTTTTCCAATGTTGGTAGTATGTTCAAAAGCAACATTTGCCAACCAGTTAATGCCAATATGAATATTTTTTGCACCTTCATTTCGCCCGGGCAAATCGGGTAAATCCCTTCCTTTTGGAGCGCCAGTTCCCACAAATACTGCATCATATTCTTGTGACAATAGCTCCTCCAGACTATGTACAAAATGGTTAAAATGAGTGTGAATACCAAGATCAAGGATATAATTTACTTCTTCATCTAGTACCGATTCAGGTAATCGAAAGGAAGGAATTTGACTCCTCATGAATCCTCCTCCTTTAAATTGCTCATCGAATAAATGGATTTCATAACCTAAAGGAGCAAGATCTCTGGCTACGGTTAAAGAGGCAGGCCCACCGCCAACTAAAGCGATTTTCTTACCATTGAAAGAAAAAGGTCCCTGAGGCATAAATGGTTTCACTTCACCTTTATTATCGGCTGCCACTCTTTTTAAACGACAAATAGCCACCGGTTCCTCCTCAATTCTACCTCTTCTGCAAGCTGGTTCGCAGGGTCTGTCGCAGGTCCTTCCTAAAACGCCGGGGAATACATTGGATTCCCAGTTAATCATGTAAGCCTCGGTGTATTTTTCTTGCGAAATAAGGCGAATATATTCTGGAACTGGGGTATGTGCAGGACAGGCATACTGGCAATCTACTACTTTGTGAAAGTATTCCGGGTCTTTAATGTCGGTTGGTTGCATGAATCTATTTTGACAGGTGTTTTTGTAAATGTAAGTTTTTTTACCTTTTTTACAATAAAAATCTTACAAAACCGCCTATTTTAAAATTAGATTCTTTAAAAATAAGAAAAAACCATTAGTAATTACCTGATTTTACACAGCGAAATCCAGTATGTTCTGAACCTGTATCTGGACTTGATTTCATTCTGGCTGCTACTCTGTAACCTGCGCAGTAAGAATCATTGCAAAGAAAGGAACCGCCGCGCATTGTTTTTTGTGCTGTATTTGGAAAAGAAGGATCAAAACTTTTGGACGGACCACTTGGGTTTTCCAATAATTCACTTTCGGAATCACATGTATAGGCATACCAATGATACCAATCGTTACACCATTCCCATACATTTCCGCTCATATCATATAATCCATACTCATTGGGTTTGAATGTTCCAACTGGACTGGTTTTCAGGTACCCGTCTTCCCCTGTATTTTTATTAGGAAAGACCCCCTGCCAATAATTTCCCTGTGATTTCTCCTGACCTGGTGCACTATTCCCCCAGGCATATAATGCTGACTCACTTCCGCCCCTTCCTGCATATTCCCATTCAGACTCAGTTGGTAACCTTTTACCCGACCATTTACAATAGGCCATGGCGTCATACCAACTCACATGAACCACAGGATGATCTGCTTTGTACATGCTACCAGGCCCTTGTGGATGTTTCCAGTTGGCTCCTGCTGTAAATGTCCACCATTCTGAAAAATGATTTTCCTCTGGAGAGACTTCCTTAAAAACCAATGATCCTGGTTTTAATGTTTCAGGATCAGGTAGGGGAGTGCCAGGTGGCATTTGTTTAGCTATTTCATTAATATCAATGGGTCTTTCTGCAATGGTTATCCATCCAGTGGCCTTGACAAATTTTTCAAACTCTTTGTTTGTGACCTCATGAGCGTCCATATAAAATGAGGGTATGTTAATTTTATTGAGAGGATACTCATCCTTTCTGGGCAAACTTCCTTCGGTTTGATTTCTTTCTGCTGGGTATTCGGTAGCCCCTCTGGTATAGGTTCCTTCGGGAATGAATACCATCCCGTCGGTTTCCTTTGCCATTTTTGCATCAGGTTTTATCTCATTTATTTCTTCCATCCATTTTTTTTGTATGGCTTCTTCCCCTGGAATACCTTGATGGCACATGGGTAATGCTGTCGATACAGTTTCTTTTTCAATAGTTTCTTTTGTGTCATTTTTACATTGAAATAAAACCAAACAAAGAAGTAAAAGCGCAATATTTTTCATGGATGTCTTAATAATTATGGATTAATTGTATCTCCCAATCGGCTAATTCTGAATTTTTTATTTTCAGATTCTACGTGTTGAGAAATAATAATTTTATTCAATTCAGAAACCTTTTCCGGAAATTGTTGGCTTAAGTCAATGGCTTCTTTTGGGTCATTTGCCAGGTTATAAAGAGCTGGTTTACCATCTTCCTTGTGTAATTTAAGTCGAATCATTTTCCAATCACCCTGGCGTATGGCCTGTTGTCCTCCATACTCGGGAAATTCCCAATATAGCCAGGGATGCGCTCTTTGTTTGCCCTTATTCGTTAAGGTTGGTAAAATGGAGATGCCATCTGTATTGGCTGGGGTTTTTGTACCTACCAGTTCGGAAAATGTGGGAAAAATATCTGGAAAATACCCAATGTGTTCTGAAATTACGCCTGCTTTAATTTTTGTAGGCCAATGAGCGATGAATGGTACACGAATACCTCCCTCAAAGACAGATCCTTTTATTCGATCAGGATGTTCCAGGAATGGTCCTGCTGAATTAAAATAGGCGGCATCAACTCCTCCGGCGTAGGTTGGGCCATTGTCGCTGGTGAAGATGATTAATGTGTTTTCATATAATCCCAATGCTTTTAAGGTGGTTACCAAAGTACCGACTTGTTCGTCCAGATAGGAAATCATGGCAGCATAGGTGGCTTTAGGAGCGTAGGCTGGAACATATCCTTTGTTGCCTAAATAGGGATCCTCCTTTCCGAGTTTTTTCTGATAATAATCAATCCAACGCTTTGGTGCCTGTAACCCTGCATGAGGTATAGGTGAAGCAAAATAAAGAAAAAATGGGTTGTTTTTATTGGTCTCTATATATTGAACAGCCTCCTTTAACATTGATTCAGGAGCATATTCCAGCCCAACAAAAGGAGCATAATTTTCTTCTCTGGTTGAATCAACACCAACTTTCCATTTTTGTGCAGCCAGCATTAAAGGATTACCAAGGGAAACTCTTTTTTCGTTTTTCCACAAAAAAGGAGGATAGTACGTATGTGCCCATCGTTGGCAATTGTAGCCATAGAAAAAATCAAAACCTTGTCTGGTTGGTAAACCTTCCGTTTCCGGCGCACCTAAGCCCCATTTCCCAACAGCAGCAGAGGTATATCCCTTACTTTTTAGCATTTCAGGTATAGTAAAAGTACTATCCGGTATAGGATATTGACCCTCAAGCCTTGGATTTTCCAGCATGGAGGCAAAACTCCATACATCTCCTCTTGAACCCCATTCATCATTCCCCCTAATAAAAGAATGGCCGGTATGCTTTCCTGTCAATAGGGTGTATCTCGCGGGTGCACAAACTGGGGCACCAGAATAAAACTGATTAAATTTTAAGCCTCCTTTAGCCAGCGAGTCTATATTAGGCGTCTCAATTAATTCTTGTCCATAAACACCCAGATCGCCATAACCTAAATCATCTGCTAAAATGAATATGATATTTGGTTGTTTTTGCTTTTGAGCAGAAAGGTCATTAAAAATGAACGATAAAATAATAAGGGTAATATATCTCATTCCTATTTCCGTTTTGGTTATTTAAATATAAAGAAAACGAAAATAGGAATTTAATATATCTTATTTTAATTATTTGGTGAACCAGCATTAATCCAACAGATAAATTTTTCTAATTGTTCCGCCGTATGATTAGTCTGACCATTTGAATTTTTGGGAGGCATAGATTTATTTGTTAATACTTCTTTTTTAAATTCACCATTCGTCGCTTCTTTTGCTAGTCCTGCATAAGAGGTATAATTGCCTAGTCCTGTCCCGGAAACTTGACACGATTTTATAGCACACGTTTGGTTGATGCTAGGCGTTATGTCTGTTTTGAATGTAACAGTTGAACACGCGTTAGTTGGTGTCACTATCGGATCGTCTATTCCTTTTGTACAGGAAATAATAACGGCAACTAATAATAAGAATAAAAACAAAGGACTTTTCATGGTTTAATTTTTATGAATTAAAGGAGGATTTTTAATGCAGGTTTCCTTAGTTTATGGAGTATCCTTTAATAATTATAAAAAATATTTTGAAAATTGTAAAAATAATGTATTTTTGCAGCCTAAATGGTTCCGTAGCTCAGCTGGATAGAGCAACTGACTTCTAATCCGTAGGTCACAGGTTCGAATCCTGTCGGAATCACTCCTAAGAGAGGTTGTCTATTAAGACAGCCTCTTTTTTTTATGATACTGCCTATATTTGGTTAACAGGACTTTCTGATGGCAAAGGATTAAGTATAGATAATTTTCTAAAATTATACCTGATAGACATTATATTTTTTAAGATAGGTTTTATAGGTGAAATTTACCTCTAACATTCGGTTTTAATCACGGATTTTAAGGATTACATGATCTCACGAATTATATAAAGCATTTATTTTCATATTATTTTACATAAGTAAATCCCCGACATTTTCTTTTTTTTATATTAGAATCTTTTACTAATAACTCGCTTCATTTTGCCTTAACTCATTTTTAAACTGACTCAGGTTCCCCATTTCTTTATGAATTAAAGCGAGTTCTATACCTGCTATTTCTGCAAAATCCTGTAAAGTCCTGGTGCTTATATTTTGACTATACACCGTGTGATGAGCTCCACCTGCCAGTAACCAGGCAGCACAAGCAGTTTCCATATCAGGTTGAGGTTTCCATAAAACCCTGGCAACAGGGAGTTTAGGTAAAATATGAAGGGGAGTTACGGCTTCCACTTCATTAACTAAAAGACGGAATCTATGACCAAGATCTATCAGGGAGGCATTCAGCGCTTTTCCTCCCCGAACATTGAAAACCAGTCTGACTGGATCAGATTTTCCACCAATGCCTAAAGGATGAATTTCACAGGAGGGTTTATCTTGAGCAATGCTTGGACAAATTTCCAACATGTGTGCTCCTAATACCATTTCATTGTTGGGCTCAAAATGATAAGTGTAATCTTCCATGAAAGAATTCCCACCTGATAATCCAATACTCATGGTTTTCATTGCTCTTAACAAGGCTGCCGTTTTCCAATCTCCTTCAGCACCAAATCCGAATCCTTTTTGCATTAAACGCTGAACGGAAATGCCTGGCAATTGCTTCAATCCATGTAAATCCTCAAAAGTGGTGGTAAATCCCTTATACTGTCCCTTTGTTAAAAAATCTGTTAATCCTAACTCTATTTTTGCAGCCTCTCTTAATGATTTATAGTGAGTGCCGTTTCTTGATAATGAAGATGTTAAATGATATTCTTGATTATAAACCTCACATAAATCATCTATCTCCGATACTTTAACTTGTTCAATTTCTGAAACCAAATCACCAATTCCATGGGTATTTACTTGAAAACCAAATGTTATCTGAGCCTCTACTTTGTCTCCTTCGGTAACAGCCACTTGCCTCATATTATCACCAAAACGGACAAATTTGGCGTTATGAAGGTCATGCCAACCTAATATCGCTCTGGTCCAATCATTTAATTGACTGGATACGCGTTCATTCTGCCAATGTCCAACAATTACCTTTCGGGGAATTTTCATTCGTGACAGGATATATCCAAATTCACGGTCACCATGGGCAGATTGATTCAGATTCATAAAATCCATGTCAATGTCATTCCATGGGATATCGCGATTGAATTGTGTATGGAGGTGACATAAAGGCTTTTGTAAAATCTTCAAGCCGTTAATCCACATTTTTGAAGGCGAAAAGGTATGCATCCAGGTGACAATGCCAATACAATCAGTGTTATAATTGGCATCGAGGATGAGTTGGTAGATTTCTTCCGATGACTTTAATACAGGTTTGAAAATCAAATGAATGGTTAGGTTATTTTTAAGATAATGCACAATGTGCTGTGCATTATCTGCTACTTTATTTAGTGTTTCCTGCCCATATAAATGTTGGCTTCCCGTTAGGAACCAAATTTCAAGTTTTTTAAAAGAATCCATTATCAATGATTTATTGTTGTCCATAATAGGCATCAGGACCATGCTTCCTTTCAAAATGCTTTTTAATCAAAGCATCTTTAAGCAATGGCGCTTGCGGATTTATCTGTTCTGTTAACCAGGCCATTCGGGCAATCTCTTCCAAAACGGCAGCATTATAAAGGGCTTTTTGGCTATTTTTTCCCCAGGTGAATGGCGCATGATTTCCAACGAGGATCATTTCAATTTCTTGATAATCTAGTTTTTTTTCAAGAAAATGTTGAATAATCTGTTGTCCTGTTTCCATTTCATAATCGCCTTGTATCATTTCATCGCTCATAGGTGGAGCGCAAGGCACTGCCTGTGTTAAATGATCGGCATGGGTTGTTCCATAAATAGGAATTTCTCGTTGAGCTTGTGCCCAGGCCGTTGCATACGTAGAATGAGTATGGACTATACTGTTTATCTGGTCCCAGTTCTTGTAAAGGAAAGCGTGGGTTTTTGTATCTGAAGATGGTCTAAGTTTTCCATCTATCACGCGACCATCAAAATCGACAATAACCATCTTTTGTGGGGTGAGTTCACTATACGGAACACCGCTTGGTTTT
>Ga0129324_10001383_pt1 | contig 15707 bp, 13 predicted proteins | sample CPBDNA_7_FD_96879 | JGI IMG/M metagenome (GOLD analysis project Ga0129324, IMG submission 96879) | Freshwater to marine salinity gradient microbial communities from Chesapeake Bay, USA - CPBay_Spr_15_0.2_DNA | ecosystem: Environmental > Aquatic > Marine > Coastal | place: USA: Chesapeake Bay... | reverse complement strand
CACATTCCTGTTCGAGTGATCTCAAACATGCTCGGAGTACCACTCGACATGGAAGACAAGTTCACGGGTTGGGTGCGTGGAGTGCTGGAGAACATGCATGATGTGGAACTGCGTAAGCGCAGTCGCCTTGCCATCATCGAGTACTTCTTGGCTCAGGTAGAAGATCGCAAAAAGAACCCACGCGAAAACGACTTGATTTCGGAGTTGATGAATACTGAAGTTGACGGAAAGAAAGTGCCCATTGAGTACGTGCTCGGTGTGTGCAACTTGATGTTGGTGGCAGGAATTGACACCACATGGTCGGCAATCGGTTCAGTGATGTGGCATATGGCCCAACATCCTGAGCACCGCAAGCAGTTGCGTGAAAATGACGATCTGTGGCCAACGGCGATTGAAGAACTATTGCGCGTGTACGCCCCGGTAACGATGGCTCGCATTGTCGATCGCGATACCGAGTTTCAGGGTTGTCCAATGAAGGCGGGCGACAGAGTGCTGATGGCGTTTCCCGCAGCAAACCGCGACCCACGGCAATTTGAAAATCCTGATGAGGTCATCCTTGATCGTGAGCACAATCGCCACGTTGCATTTGGCTCTGGTATTCATCGCTGTGCCGGCAGCAACCTTGCACGACTAGAAGTACGCGTTGCATTGCAAACATGGCTTGCCCGAATTCCCGAATTCGAACTTGTTGATCCTGCAACGGTCACGTGGGCTGGTGGCCAAGTCCATGGTCCACGCAGTTGCATGGTGAAGTTTTAACTAACAGATTTTTCTTCGTGCACCACGTGGTGTCCTTCGACATCAATCTTTGGTAGCACGCGATTAATCCAGGCAGGTAACCACCAGTTGCGATCGCCAAGTAATTCCATGGTTGCAGGCACCAACACCATGCGCACCAATGTGGCATCAAGGAATACTGCAAGTGCCAAACCTAAGCCAAACAGTTTCAGCTGCCGGTCGTGCCCAAGCACGAAGGCTGCAAAGACACACACCATGATCAATGCGGCAGCGGTGATGACGCGCGCTGTGGCTGTGAGTCCATCTGCGACTGCTGAAGCGTTGTCGCCGGTGCGGTCGTATTCCTCTTTAATGCGAGAAAGCAAGAACACTTCGTAGTCCATTGACAGTCCGAACACGATGGCAAACAGCATCATCGGAGCCCAGCTTTCAATTGGACCAGCCTTGTCCACTCCGATCAAGTTCATTCCCCATCCCCATTGGAAGATGGCGACAACGACACCGTATGCGGCACCAATTGACAACAAGTTCATGATCACTGCTTTAAGCGGAACAAGCAAGCTTCTAAACACGGCCATGAGTAACAAAAACGACAGTGACAGAACGCCAATGAATAAGTACGGCATGCGGCTACCAATCGATTCGGCGAAGTCGACTCCGGCTGCAGTAAAGCCACCAACTTTTGCATCAACACCGGTTTGCGGAATGACCGTTGATCTCAAATCATGAATCAATTGTTCGGTCTTGATGTCTTGAGGCGAAGTAGTGGGGTAGGCCATCACGAGCGACAGGCTTCCATCTTGTGAAGCTGGCATGCCTTGTGCGTAAGCAATGCCGTCGGTGTTGTTGAGCGTGTCAACAAAACCTTGTAATGCTTCGGGTGATTGCGCTGTTTTACCTTGCACCGTGATGAATAGTGGTCCATTGAAACCAGGACCAAAGCCCGCTGCCAACATGTCGTACGCGCGACGTACGGTGGTGGATTCGGGAGCGTTTCCATTGTCGCCAAAACCTAAACGAATTGAGGCAAGCGGTGAGGCGAGAATGAGCAGAACTGCTGAAGCGCTGAGTGCTGCAGTCCATGGCCGTCGTTGAATAAAGCGACTCCAGCGATACCAGAACGTGAGTTCTTTTGCTTTTGGTATGCGGTGTGGGATGTGTCGGCGCATGGGCTTGACAACAAAACTCACAGCAGTAATTGATAATGCTGCGCCAACTGCGAAGAGCAAGTAGATCAGTTCTTCGTTGATGACCGCAAAGAGTGCTCCCACGATAAATGCACCAAGCGCAGCAATTGCCGACCACGTGGTGACACCGATTTTGTGTTTGACCATTGCAAGGAGCGATGGAAGCAGTGTCACCGATGCAATCATCATCACCAAAACACCAACAACGGCACCAATTGCTAGACCGCGAGCAAATGCAAGCCCCATTACGAAAAGGCCAAGAAGCGAAATGATTACGGTGATGCCCGCAAAAATCACAGCACGACCGGATGTATCAACTGCATCAACAACTGCTTCTTCGACGGTAAGGCCCTCTGCAAGCCCTTCGCGGTATCGGGTGACGATAAATAATGCATAGTCAATTCCGACACCAAGTCCGATCATTGCAACAAGCGATGTGGTGAAGTCGGGCATGGGGACAATGTGGCTGAGGATGATTGCAAGAAACGAGCCAACTCCGAGTCCGAGAAGTGCAGTGCCGATAGGAAGGCCCATTGCAAGCACTGAACCAAAAGCAAGAACCAAAATGATCATTGCCGCAAGCAAGCCGTAAGCCTCAGATGCCGGTAATTCGAATTCGGCAAAGATGTTGCCGCCGTACTCAATGGTTAGTCCGTCAATGGATACTTGATTGCCTAAGTCTTGAATGTCTTCGGAAAGCGTGAGCAGTTCGGTCTGCGATCGCAACGACACATCAAGTGAAGCAAATCCTGTTGTTCCCGCCGGGTTGATTTGCCCTGCACCGGTCTCGACGAATGGGGATGTGAGTGTGATTCCTGGAAGCGCGTCTACTTGATTAAAAAATGGGGTGAGGATTGCAACGACGTCGTCTGAATTAACTCCATTGACCGAAGAGAACACAATCTCTCCAGAGAATCCAGCTTTTTCAGGGCTATTTGCTTCAAGCAGTTTTTGAACATCGTTTGCTTCGCTTTGTGGTAACTCGAAAGAGATGCTGAAGTTGCCACCCATTTGTCCCGCGAGAAGTCCGAGCACAGCGAGAAGAGGAATCCAGATTGCAAACACCATGATTCGGCGACGACGGACACTGAAACGAGCGAGTGCAACGAGCATGAGATGGTCTTTCTATGAAAGGCCGACAGGGGGTCAGCACAGGTAACGGCTAAATAGTAATTGCCGTAATTGGGGTGTATGTGATTGTGCGCGTGACCTTAGTTACGCCACTTCACGCCGGGCGGCCATTCTCCAATTCCGCCGTCTTCTACAAGGAAACCTGTGAGATCTTTGTTGGTGTGGCGTGAGCGCCAGGTCAACATCTCTTGCGCCATAGATAAGACACGTGTTGGATCAGTGAAGGTGGTTCGCCATGTTGGGTCGGCTGCAAGATCAAATGCCAACCACGTACCGTCGCCGAATTGCACGTATGCCTTGTCGGCATAACGGCGCACAGCAAGATGCTGTTGTTCAAGTCGTTGATCCCATGGCCAGTTACGTTCGCCCATGCGAATGAAATAATGTCGCCAGTCGTACTCATACGAAACTGCGTCGCGCCACTTGGACGGTGGGTTTCCTGAGAGAAACGGGTTAAGCGGAAGGCCGTCGCATTGTTTGGGCACAGGTTGTCCCAGCAGCTCTGCGATCGTTGGAATGATGTCAACATTTTCGGTAAATGCATCAACAGTTGTTCCGTGTTGCGCAGTGTGTTGAGGGTCGCGAATCAAACCAAGAATGTGGTAACTCTGATTAAAAAAGCCAAGCTTTTCTTTGAGTCCGTGGTCGCCAAGTTGTTCGCCATGATCAGCAGTGACAATGACGACGGTGTTTTCCCACATTCCAAGTTCAACTAGTTCATCCCAGACGCGTCCAAGTTGTTCGTCGACATCACCAATCATTCCGTAGTACTGCGCAATCATGTGACGAACTTCAGCCTCGTCTGTTGGAGCAGCAGCGCCAGGAATCTGCAATGCAAAATCATGGAATGGGTGGCGCTCATCGGATGGGGAGAGAGGCATGGGGACATCGGCTGGGTCATAAGCGGTAGACCATTTGCCTGCGGCCGAATACGGAGGATGTGGTCGCAGGTAACTGGCGTGAGCAAACCATGGGCCGTCTTGCTCACGTAGCCATGTGATGAAGTGGTCGGTGAGAAACGCTGAAAGACCAAACTCGGCCGGACGTGATGGCTCACTAAGTAGTGCTTCACGGGCATTCATTGGAACATCAAAACCGTGTGCACGGAGGTGTTCAATCCACAGTGTGTGTGGTTCGGGAATGAACAGTTTGCAATCAAAACCAGGAAGTACCTCTTCGTATGTGAAGAGCCGTGAGTCTTGTGGATCGGTTATCTCTCGAGGGTCCATCGCTTGGTCGGTGTAACCAAACAGCACAGGTGAATAGCCGGCTCGTTTGGCGAGCAACGCAACGTTGTCAAAACGTCGATCGAGCGGCGTTCCATTTGCAACGACGCGATGATTCATTTGATACATGCCCGTATACAAACTTGCTCGACCTGGGCTGCATGGTGCACATTGGCTGTAATGCTGCGTCAGTCGTACGCCCTGTTGTGCAAGACGATCAAGGTTCGGGGTTTTAACGAGTGGATGACCGGCAATAGATAAGCAATCAGCACGAAATTGATCCAAAGTTATGAGCAGAACGTTCGGCTTCATTACATGTGAAGCGTAGTGTGATTGCTATGAATCCCGCTGAGTACACCACAGTGATGGTGGATAGTGGAACTGGCGTGACATTGCGAACAGTGCGCTGGGGTAATCCTGGAGGAGCATCCTCTGCCCCCTTGGTACTGATCCATGGGCTGGCGTCGAATGCCATGTTGTGGGAGGGAGCAGCGCGTGAACTAGCTGCACTCGGCCATGCTGTCGTTGCAGTGGACTTGCGCGGACACGGCTTAAGTGAAAAACCAGACAATGGGTACGACATGCAAACGGTAACGAACGATGTTGCTGGCGTGTTGCGCGTACTCGCATCACAGGGCTACGAACGTCCTGTTGTTGCAGGTCAATCATGGGGTGGCAATGTTGTTGTCGAACTTGCTCATCTTCATCCTGGCCTCGTTCGTGGAGTCGTTGCGGTAGATGGTGGCTTCCTGGAACTGCAAGAACACTTTCCACAATGGGAACAATGTTCGCTTGCGCTTCGTCCCCCGAATTTGTTGGGTACTCCTGTGGCGCGTATGCGCGGATACATGGAAGGTGCTCATCCTGATTGGCCACAGACCGGGATAGACGGTTCGATGGCCAACTTTGAGCATTTGCCTGACGGAACCATTCGCCCATGGCTCACGTTGGAGCGCCACCTCATGGTGTTGCGTGGATTGTGGGAACACAAACCCACACACATTTATCGAGACATTTCGGTGCCGGTGATGTTTGTTCCCGCAGAAGGCCCAGGCGGCGTATTTTCAGATACGAAACGCCAGGCGGTTGAGCGCGCATTGCACAGTGTGCCCAAAGTTCGGGTTGAATGGTTTAGTCCTGCAGATCACGATCTGCATGCACAACACCCCGTGCGTTTTGCACAAGTGGTGCATACAGCAACAACAGATGGGTTCTTTTCATGACGCTTCCACGCATGTTGGTCATTATGGGTTCGGGTGAAACTGCACCGACAATGGTGCCAACGCACCGCATGATTTCTCGGTTGTTGCCAAACCCGGCGCGAGCAACACTGCTGGATACGCCGTACGGATTCCAAGAGAATGCTCCCGAACTTGCCTCAAAGGCGGTTGAGTACTTCAACACCAGTATCAACATGAAACTAGATGTTGCAGGACTTACTCAGTTGATTGATGCAGATGCATTGTCGGTTGAACGTGGCCTGCAGCTTGTCGCTGATGCTCATTATGTATTCGCGGGTCCGGGTTCGCCGACTTATGCATTGCGTCAATGGAGCGGAAGTCCGCTCGCTGGTTTATTAGTGAAAAAGCTGCGCGATGGAGGAGTAGTGACATTCGCATCTGCTGCTGCACTGACGCTTGGCAGATTTACGCTCCCTGTATACGAAATATATAAAGCAGGGGCAAACCCGTTTTGGTTAGATGGTTTGAACATCCTCGGCGAAATTGGCGTCAATGCTGTGGTTATCCCGCATTACAACAATGCTGAAGGAGGCCATCACGACACTCGTTTTTGTTACATGGGCGAGCGTCGCCTTTCGGTGATGGAGTCAGAGTTGCCAGAGGAAGTCTTTGTGCTGGGCGTAGATGAACACACGGGACTCGTGCTCGACCTTGAGGCGAATACGGCAACTGTTGTTGGCAAAGGTGTAGTGAGTATTCGCTTACGCGGTTCGACGACCGAGATATCGAGTGGCGAAGTATTCGCCATCGATCGCCTGCGAGATCCGTGGTCAGGCGCGTCAGCATCGGTTGCAGCTGTAATGCCACCACCGGCCAAAGCAGCTGAACAGGTTGTTGATAGCAATTTGCGTCAGGCAACTGATCGATTGAATGAAGCGTTTCAGGCTGCAATTGACAACGCGGATGCCGACGCAGCAGCGCGTGCGGCACTCGAGCTAGATGATGCAATTACTGGATGGTCGGCAGACACGTTGCAAGGTGATGATGTTGATTATGCGCGTGGCGTGCTGCGCAGCATGGTGACACGCCTTGCAGGTGCGGCTACCGGTGGGTTACGCGACCCGCGCGAAGTAGTGGGGCCATTTGTACAGATACTGCTCGACCTTCGCGCACAGGTACGCGCGGACAAACGATTCGATTTGTCAGACATGATTCGCGATCGTTTTGCCGAAATCAACGTTGAGGTTCGCGACACCCCACAAGGCGTTGAATGGGGCTTCCGCCAGGCGGATTAGGCCCACACATCGTTGTGCAGGGAAATTGTGGTCAATATCAAGAATAAATGTGACTACAATTTAAAGATGAAGAAAATCGCTCAAACCCGCCAGGTTGAAGTCGGAATTCGTGACTTGAAGAGCCAATTAAGTAAGTACATCGATCGTGTCCAAAAGGGAGACGAAATCATTGTGACAGAACACGGAAAACCGGTTGCGCGCATTAGCCCAGTCAGTGAATCAAAACTCATCCTCGAACGTTTAATTGCCGAAGGCAAGGCGCGACCAGCTCTTACGAGACGCACTGTACTGCCCCCACTCATTGATCTTGGCTTCAGTCTTTCGGATGCAATTATTGAAGACCGTAGATGATGATCACCTATTTTGATACGTCATCTCTCCTCAAATTCATCATTAAAGAAATCGGTTCTGAAGAAACCAGAAACATCTGGAATCTCAGTGAAGAAAAGGTGTGTTCTCAACTGACACGCTCTGAATTGCATTCTGCACTCATGAGAAAGGTGCGCGATGGAAGTGTGCCGGCAAGTGCCGTACCGGCACACCTGGGTGCACTGGATAAGTTATTTGCCGATGTGATTCTCATTGACATTACGTCCGACGTGATTGATGCATCGTGTGAGGTAGTAAAGATATTTCCACTAAAGAGCGCGGATGCAATTCATTTAGCAACTGCGCTCATGGTGCGCGCCGATCTTTTCTCTAGTTCGGATAAAAAACTGTGTGCCGCTGCGTCAGAAAGTGGAATTGCAGTGACTGACCCAACCGAGAGTTAGATGGTGGTGGTAGTGAGGTCGTCGCCAAGCACGATTTCACCATCGAAATACTTGGCAGCAAACGTGCGCCACTCATCTTCTTGACCAGGCTGCATTGAAGGAACGTAGTGCGTGAGAATTAGCTTCTTCACGCCAGCCTTTGTTGCAGTTTGCGCGGCCTGCTCGACTGTTGAGTGGTAATCCAAAATATCTGAGAAACGCTTATTGTTGACGAGCTTCACCAAGTCTTCGCGGATCACCGTCTGCACATATGCATCGGCGCCTGCACAGATCTCGTCCAGGGTGTCGCAAGGAATGCCATCGCCGCCAAGCACAACCGACTTGCCGTCGTGTTCTAAACGGAATGCAACCGTTGGCTCAACTGGTTGGTGATGAGTACGAGCAACTTTTACTTGCACATCGCCGATTGAAAATGTTGCTCCAGGTTTCACTTCGGTAACCACGACTTTTGGCTTGTACGTAAGTGTGTCGGTGTGATGCGCAAGGCGATATGAAATGTCTGGTGCAAGCATCATCAAAATTCCATCGACAACGGTCTGGGTTCCCGGAGGGCCGTACACAATCAATGGTGTTTCTTGCCCCGTCATGACCCAATGCGACGTGATCACGTCATTGAGATCGGTGATGTGATCGCTATGTAGGTGGGTAATGAGCACCGCATTCAGCAGCACGGGCAGTGTTCCAGCCCCGGCCAGGCGCATGACGACTGCGCGTCCAGCGTCTACCAAGATGGTTTGGCCACCTGCGCGAACCAATGTTGCGGGCCCACCTCGACGTGGATCGGGGAGCGGGCTACCGGTGCCGAGCAGTGTGATTTCCATGATGGTTTCCTTTACAGAGGTGTCGATGCGATGAAAGAGTTAATGAGTGCGGCGACTTCCTCGCCCTTGTCTTCTTGCACGAAATGTCCGCCACCTTCGATGGTCACGTGCGGTTGACCCTGTGCCCCTGGGATCAAGGTCATAAATGGCTTTGCACCACCCTTGGTGACTGGGTCTTTGTCGCTAAAGCAGCACAACACTGGGCGCTCGAACTTCTTCAGTATTTCCCAGGCGGCAACATTGTCGTTGTAAGCAGGGTCGGAAACTGATGTTGGAACGAACGAAGGGAAAATTCGCGCGCCGGCTTTGTAGGTGTCGTCAGGAAATGGTGCGTCGTACGCGGCGATGGTTGCCTCGCTTAAGTCCGTTGCACTTCCACCATTGACGATGGTGCCAATTGGGAACACTTTTGAATTCTGGGAGAAATCACGCCAGGCGATGAATGCATCGGTTGGCGGTTGCTCGCCAGTTGGCAGCCCGGTGTTGCTGACCACAATGCGCGAGAAACGCTCAGGTTCTGCTGCAACCAGTCGTAAACCGATGAGGCCGCCCCAGTCTTGGCCAAAGAACGTGGCCTTACGAATGGAAAGGTGATCAAAGAGCAACTCGGCCATCCATTGCACATGTCGTGCGTATGAGTAGTCGGTCATTTCGGTTGGTTTGTCTGATTTACCAAAACCAACAAGGTCTGGGGCAATGACGCGGTGGCCTGCCGCAACGAGGATCGGGATCATTTTGCGGTATAGGTATGACCACGACGGCTCGCCATGCATGAGCAACACAATGTCGCCATCGCGCGGGCCCTCATCGAGGTAATGAACGCGGAGTTTTCCGCCGTCAAGATCGTTGATCTCCACATAATTGGGAGCGAATGGATAATCGGCAAGGTTGTCAAACCGATCATCAGGTGTACGTAATGCTTTCATTGGAGAGCCTTTCGAATGCCGTCTGAAACTATTAATTTGATTGACTGAACCGACATCTTTTGGTCTGAGCGCAGCATGTCGTATGTTTCAAATGTGGTAAGCGCGTCGATTGAAGCGACGGCTACTTGTTGTTGCGTCTTGTCCATTGCATTGAGTTCAGTGCCAAATTGTGCCTTAATTTGATTGCGCAAAAACTTACGACCAACAATAAGTTGGTTCTTAATCACTGGGTTTTTCAGGGCAAAGGCGCGTGCAGCAGGTGCAATTTTTTCATTCATGGTATAAATGCGAACACGCTGATTGACAAAGTTTTCGATTCGCGTATCGAGGGTGCCTTCACCAATGTTGTCAATGAGTGCAAATTCGATCTCTTTTGCAATTGATAGATCGCAAACAGATCGATACAGATCATTTACGTCATCAAAGTAACGAAAGATCGAGCGTTCGGAGAGCCCTGCTTTTTGCGCGATCAGTGCAGCACTGATTTCGGTTTCTCCATTTTCGATAAGTTCAAGTAATGCATCAACGATGTCTTGTCGGTTGCGTTCGCGGCGAAGGCTGCGGCCATCAATGCCTGAGGTCGAAATGTTGGTCATTGTGTTATGCGGTGATTCCATCAATTGATGCCGAAACGGTCATGGCGTAGCTCTCTCCAGCAGACAAATTGTTGATCGAAGCAACAAGCGCATCTGCCTCATCCTGGTTTGCAACAGAGACGAATTGGACCGTGTCAAACTTGCGTCCATCGCCAATGATGGTTCCTTCGGCGCGCATGCCAACCGACTGTGGAAGTGAGCTGAGTGCCTGTTCACGGTCTGGCGTCTGACGAACGATCATCACAACGTTGCGCAAACCAAAACCATCTGGTCGGCTGCGCGTATCAAGCGCTTTGTCAACTGGCCTGCAACACACAATGGTGGTGCGCTTCATGCCAGCCGCCTTGTGCTCGTGCTTGTCGGCAAAATCTTTACGTTGTTGCATGTCAATAAAAGATTTGCGTGTTGCGTATCGCACGATGGCGATGCGGTCCCAATCTTCATCGCCAATATGGTTCTTGGTTACGTCGGCAACAAACACAATGTCTGCGCCAATCTTGTTCAAAATTGAGGCAGGGTTGTATCTGTCGTCTGCTTCGCGTCCACTGACTTGAGGAGCATCGCTGCTGCTGTATTGCGCAACCTCGTGGTACTTCATGAGGTTCACCATGTAGATCGGACCATCTTCTTCGGGTTGGCGTGTCGCCAGGAAAGTGGCGTAATCCAGGTCGATTCGACCGTATTTGTGCTTCAGATTTGGCGTGTTCTCTTCGGACATCATTTCCCCCTTGATGACTTTTGACAGACTCTATGACAAAACATAGAGTCTGTGCAAGGGGGAACAATTCATGAGTCAGTACGAACCCGGTTTTGCGGGAAAGATTGGCAGCACCTATCAGGAGTCAACGCCGTCATGGCCCGAGTTGCCACCGGCACTTGGTGGTCCCAATGTCATCACCATTGTGTTCGACGACATGGGATTTGCGCATCCAAGCAGTTTTGGTAGCGAGATTTCGACTCCGAACATCGATTCACTTGCTGCATCAGGACTCCGCTACACCGGGTTTCATACAACGGCGTTGTGTTCACCATCTCGAGCATCTCTATTAACCGGTCGCAATCATCATTCAGTTGGAATGCGCGGAGTATCAAACTGGAACACGGGTTTCCCAAACATGCGTGGAGGAATAACGCCGCGGGCTGCAACGATTGCAGAAGTACTGCGCACGCAGGGTTATGCAACATTTTGTGCTGGCAAGTGGCACCTTGCACCAATGGAGGAATGCACCGCTGCTGGTCCGCATCACAACTGGCCGTTGCAAAAAGGCTTTGATCGCTTCTACGGATTTTTAAATGGAGAAACTGATCAGTTTTATCCCGAACTCACGCAAGACAACCAGCACATCTTGCCACCGCGAACTCCAGAAGAGGGATACCACCTCACCGAAGACTTGATCGACCAATCAACAACCTGGATCCGCGACTTAGTTTCTGTTCGACCAGATCGGCCGTTTTATTTGTACATAGCCTTTGGCGCACAACACGCACCACATCATGCACCTGATTCGTATTTGGCAAAATGGCGCGGCAAGTTTGACGAGGGTTGGGACGTGCATCGCGACCGAGTGTTTGCGCGACAGAAAGATTTGGGAATCATTCCGGCCAACACCACACTTGCGATGCGTAATCCTGGTGTTCGCCCATGGATAGAGCTCACCAAGAATGAGCAACTCTTTGCATGCAGATTGCAGGAAGCGTTTGCAGCAATGCTTGATCACACTGACGCGCAAATCGGCAAGCTGCTCGCGTTTTTGGAAGAGCGTGGGCTCAGCGATAACACCATGATCGTGTTGTTGTCCGACAATGGCGCAAGCCGTGAAGGTGGTCCACAAGGTGTGATGGACGAGTGGAGCTTCTTTAATGGCGAATGGGAAGACGTCGATGAGATTGTTGCGAACAGGTTGGATTACATCGGGACCAAGAAAGCGCACTCCAACTATCCATGGGGTTGGTCGCAAGTAGGCAATACGCCAAGCCGTTGGTACAAGTCGCAAACATATGGTGGCGGTATCCGCGATTCGCTCATCATTAAATGGCCAAAGGAAATTTCCGACCCAGGGTCAGTGCGCTCTCAGTTCTGTCACATTTCCGACATCGCGGCAACGGTGTATGACTCACTTGGCATTGAGCAACCATCGGTAGTGAATGGCCACGAACAGATGCCGATGCATGGCGAAAGCCTGCGCTACACATTTGAAGGGCCAATCGAAACTACTCAGCGTGGGCCGCAGTACTTCGAAATGATGGGGCATCGAGCAATTTGGGCCGATGGCTATAAAGCGGTCACATTCCATGACCAAAACGTGCCGTACGAGAATGACACCTGGGGTTTGTACAACCTGGCTGATGATTTTTCGGAAATGCACGACCTTTCCACAAAGGAACCCGAGCGATTGAAGAAGATGACCGCCTTGTGGTGGGAAGAGGCTGAAAAGTATGGCGTGCTTCCACTTGATGACCGCGGTATTGAGATCTTCGGATCAAAATCGCGACCGGGCTCTCCGCACTACGGAAACACGTATACGTATTATCCGCCGATTGCACACATTCCTTCCGATGCATGTCCGATGTTGAGTGGTCGTGCATGGACTTTTACTGCAGATGTCGAAGTGGGAACTGTGCCGGTTGAAGGTGTGATCTATGCCCGCGGTGGTCACAACATTGGACACTCAATGTTTATTCGCAATGGCGAGTTGAACTTCTATTACAACGCACTCGGCAAACATCAGCGTGCAAGTGCGCCGGTATCACTTGCTCCTGGTAAACATCAGGTCGCTGCGCGGTTTGATCGTGACGGAGAGACGGGAACGCTCACTCTGATGGTCAATGGAAAAGACGTTGGAAGTGTGCATATTCCAAAAATCATGCGAATTTTGGGAAGCATGGGCATGGATCTCGGGTGTGATCGTTTGTCGCCGGTGTGTCCAGATTATGTGGCACCATTTCCGTTCAGCGGAGAAATCCGTAAAGCAACGTTTGAAATTCGAAGTCGACCAACAAAGATTGACGAACATGCAGCAATGCGTGCTGAAGCAGCAAAGGAGTAACTATGTCACATGAACTCATTCTCGATTCATTGCAGCGGCGAATGAAAGCGCTGCATTCGTTGTATGACCAAGCTCTTGACACCATGACGATCGATCAGGTCAATCATTTTGAGCGTGAAGGCGTGTTGCCGATTGCGTTCAGTTTGTTTCACATCACCAACATGATTGATGCATCGTTCATGATGATCACAGGAACTGCGCCCATTTGGAACGAAGATTGGAACGCTCGTGTAATGCCAGCAATTGCCGATCACGGAAAACACAAAACGGTTGATGAAATGATTGGTCAACGCATTGGCGACTACGAAGCATTCCAGGAGTATTTGCAGCTTGTGTTTGGTCGAGTACACGAGTGGTTGGCTCAACTTCCGCCCGAAGAACTCACGCGGGTAGTGATTGCGCGGCCGTTTCCGCCGCAGATCGCCAGTACGTACAGTGCTCGTGTTGCAGGCGAGGTGGGGATCACCGTGCTTGATGCAGTGGAATGCTGGATCTACCAGCACGGGCTTCGCCATATGGGCGAGATCGAATTAGCCAGAGGCCTTGTTGGTTTGGGCGGGATGACGTCGTAGCGATTGGTTAGCGGCGTGGTCCGCGAATCAATGCACCAGGCAATTCGCCAGTAAAGGCATCATTGTCAACAGTTTGAACACCGTTGACGAAGGTTTTGACGTACCCGTTGGCATGCTGCACCAGTCGGCGTCCGTTTGCGGGCAAGTCGTAAGCCATGTACGGCATATCAAATCCGAGATGTTCGAAATCGATGATGTTGATATCGGCTTTCATTCCTGGCTTCAACAAACCACGATCTAGCAATCCGTGCAGTTCTGCGGTGTGGCGAGTTTGTCGATACACGATGTGTTCGAGCGACAACTTTGGTCCGCGTGTTCTGTCACGTACCCAATGGGTGAGCATAAAAGTTGGCATTCCACCATCACAAATCGCTCCACAGTGTGCTCCTGCATCACTTAAGCCATTACGGGTTTGTGGGTGTTGCATCATCTCGTACGTCATAGATAAATCACCGTACATGTAATTGAAAAATGGCGAGTAGATCATTCCTTTGCCACCGTTTGACAGCATGTGATCAACGATGAGTTTCATGGCAGGAATACCCGTTGCTTTTGACTGCTCTCCAATTGATTGTGACGGATGTGGTTCGTAATCAATGTTGCCGCTTGTAACGGGGTACATGCGCTTCAACGCTTTTGTGACCAATCCTTTGTAGAAACCATCTTGAGGAACTTCGTCGATAAACCGCTGACGTCGCACGGGGTCGCTTAGTGCAGCAACGCGTTCAGCGAATGGTAGGTGCATCACCTCGTGATACGCGGGGTGGGCGAGCAATGGGTGCACGCTGCCTTCAAGACACATCAAGATCCCAATAGAACGTCCAGCGGTTTGGGCAACGATTTTCTCGCCAGTTTCATGAGCGGTGGTGAGCAATGCCAATGTCTTGCGCCATACTTCGCTGCCATCGTCTAACTGATTGACATTTACACTCACTGTTGCGCCACTGCGACGTGCAAGTTCTTGCATCCATGGCCATTCTTCAACAGGTACGCGAGTATGTTCTGGTGAAAACTGAAAAATACCGTGACCCACACGCTTCATTGCGTCTGCAATTCCGTAGAGCTCGTCTGGTGCGGCAGAAGTTCCAGGAACGAGTTCGCCACTCTTGCTGCGATGCAATGGTGTGCGCGAAGTGGAAAAACCAAGAGCGCCTGCGCGCAAGGCTTCCTCGGTGAGTTTGCTCATCTGCTCGATGTCTTGTGGTGTTGCGACTTCGTTGTTTGCTCCGCGATCGCCCATGACGTAGGCGCGCAATGCGCCATGCGCGATTTGCGTACCGAAATCAATGACGTGAGGCTTGCGTTCTAACGCATCGAGGTACTCGGGAAACGACTCCCATTCCCATGTGATGCCTTCAACCATTGCCGAACCAGGGATGTCTTCAACACCCTCCATGAGCTCGATCAGCCATTGATGTCGTTCTGGCACTGCAGGCGCGAAACCCACCCCGCAGTTGCCCATCACTGCAGTGGTTACACCATGCCAACTGCTTGGAGTCATCCAAGGATCCCATGTTGCTTGTGCGTCGTAATGCGTGTGTACATCCACCCAGCCCGGGGTGACAAGTAAGCCATCAGCTTGAACATGTCGGTGTGAATGTGCAGTTGAAATTTCGCCCGGTTCAGCAACCTGTGTAATCACGCCATCCACAAACTCGATGTCTGCACGACGCGCACTTTGGCCCGAGCCATCAACGATCGTTCCGCCAGTGATGACGGTTGCTTTACCCGCAGTCATACGAGAAATCTATCTCGCTGGATGGGGTGAAAATTTAAATGCAGCGGTTGGTGATGGTGCCAACGCCTTCAAGCGTGGTTATCACAACGTCGCCTGGCTTCAGGTACACCTGTGGCTTGCGGCCGTGACCGACACCAAATGGTGATCCTGTATAGATGACGTCACCCGGGAAGAGCTCGACAATTGTTGACATGTACGCAACGATGTGCGCAATACCAAAGATCATGTCGCTGGTCTGCGTGTCTTGTCGTTGCTCGCCGTTTACCGTGCATCCCAGTTGTAAGTCGTCGCGCTTGTCGTTATTTGACATATCGGTAACCCATGGCCCAATCGGTGAATAACCAACTCGACTTTTTCCGAGACTGAATTGAGGTGGCGAGCCCATGTATTGCAGACCGCGATCCGAAACATCTTGACCAGCACACAATCCGGCAACGTGGTCCCATGCGCGGTCTTCATTGATCTGGCGACCACCT